>Ga0187879_10000710_pt1 | contig 22161 bp, 21 predicted proteins | sample June2016WEW_19_1_FD_132423 | JGI IMG/M metagenome (GOLD analysis project Ga0187879, IMG submission 132423) | Peatland microbial communities from SPRUCE experiment site at the Marcell Experimental Forest, Minnesota, USA - June2016WEW_19_10 | ecosystem: Environmental > Terrestrial > Soil >... | reverse complement strand
ATGAGCCGAGAAGGTAGCCATCGGGCTTGTTAGCCCGAGTTGGCCGCATCTGAACACCCCTCACCGTCCACACGCCCCGCGATTCACGCATGCCTGCCGGAAGCTCACGCAATTCTCAGGGACCTTCGTACCATTGAATTCTCATACCTTTAGAGACAAGATCCGGCTGAGTGGACGGCTCGTTGAGCGAAGCACTTGAGGACGTAGGTCGCACGGTTCTCCCCTGGCCAAACCCAAGTACCGTTGGAGTGAATCCAGGCAAAACATCCGTGCGAGGGAATGGTGTTAGAAGGAGAGCCGATAGGAGTCGCAAACGTCCAATCCGGAAATACTTGAGCGGCGATCACTAGTCCTCGTGGCTGATGATGCCGTGGTATCACGTACTCTTACTCGGGAATCCCTTGCGCAGGCTGGCTTCGAAGTCTTGGAAGCCGAAGACGGGTCGAAAGCGCTCCAAAGCTTCAAAGAGACATCGCCCGAACTTGTTGTCCTGGACGCGGAAATGCCCAACGTGGACGGCGTTGAGGCCTGCGCCGCCCCACGTCATCTACCTCACATGCCCAAAGATTCGGCTCCCGGCGATCCCGGCCCACCATTTCAAGAACGCGACACACTGTGTCGCAGATCTGAAAGAGTGCTCGAGGAATCGGGTTTTGAATTCACTTGTCAGTGAGTAAGGTCGAAGAATATGCCAATGTCCGGAGGTAGATAGCATGGATCGCGCTTGCGCAACTGTGGATTTAGAGAGTAACGCCGAGAACCAAGACACCAGCCCCGCTTTGTCTCGGTGCCGGAAACCGATGGTGCCTGCGATGCCGTCGCCACAGTCGGTAATGAAGACGAACATCCCTCCCAATTTGCTCGAAGAACTTGCTCTGAAGGTTCTTTGCTTGAAAGGTGAACAAACACTCGTTGACTTGAGCAAGCACCTCCGGCTGAGCTTTGCGGTTGTCGACGAAATCTTTCAACGGTTGCGCAAGGAGCGTCTTTGCGAAGTTAAGGGAATGACAGGGCTGGTACATCGAGTCGCGCTCTCCTCGGAAGGAAGAACCAGGGCCTTGGAATTCATGTCGCTGAACCAGTATGTGGGTCCGGCTCCAGTGTCCCTTGGCGACTATACGGCTTGCGTACGAGCACAGAGCGTGATGCTTTCTGAGGTGCACTTCCAGGACGTCACCCAAGCCTTAGAGGACTTGGTATTATCCAGTCGCATCCAAGCCCGGCTGGGTGTGGCAGTCGCGTCTGGTGCATCGCTGTTTCTTTATGGACCGCCGGGATGCGGCAAGAGCATTATCGCCGAGAAGCTTTTCAGTATCTATGGTGACTCCGTCTGGATCCCGCACGCCGTTGAGGTCTCCGGCCAGATTATCAGTGTCTACGATGGCGCTCTCCACAGAGGCATCGACGAGCCTGTACCTGGCGATACCGACGGTCGCTGGGTGCTGTGCCGCAGGCCATCGATAATGTTAGGAGGCGAACTGACTGTTGAAATGCTGGATTTGCATTTGGACCCGGCCAGCAGGTCTTACTGTGCCCCCGTCCAGATGAAGGCGAACAACGGTGTACTCATCGTGGACGACTTTGGCCGGCAGTTGGTGCCGCCCAAGCTGTTGCTGAATCGATGGATCGTTCCGCTCGACCGCCAAATCGACTTTCTCACTCTGGCCGGGGGAGGAAAATTCGAAGTTCCCTTCGATTCGCTGGTTGTGTTTGCAACGAATCTGGACCTAGCCGACCTGGGTGATGAGGCGTTCTTTCGCCGGCTCCAGACCAAGATCAAAGTGGACTATGCAACGCCCGAGCAGTTCCATGAAATCTGCCATCGAGTCTGCCGCGAATCCGACCTCGAGTACGATGCTACGGTAGTCGAGCTTTTGATCGACAGCGTCACCACACGATTTAATCGACCACTGCGGCAATGCTATCCGCGCGATATCGTCCGACAGATCTGCCTTAAAGCGCGCTTCGAGGGCGAGCAGCCGAGATTCGACACCCAGGCGGTCGCCGATGCCTGTCGCAACTGTTTCGCCTTCGATCTTGACTATATCAACTCCGGTGCCCCTGTCGAGTGGCACCGCCGTCGGAAAGAGACGAAGCTCGCCGAGAGGGCTGCGAATCCCTCCTCGATCTAATCCTTCTAAGACCGGTCCGCACGGCAGGCTTGCCGGAGCCGCTGACAAGACCCGCCGTTTCTCAAATCACGCCCAGTTCGTTCCTGATTTACGCAGCCCTACCGAAAGCTCACGATACCTTCGCAAGTTCAGTATTGATGAGACTCCCCAGTTTTGGAATGTCTTGAAAGGTGAGATGAGCTTGGTCGGGCCACGCCCTGCAGCGTGTAATGAATATGCCCGCTACGATCTTGAACATCTTTGCCGCCTGGATGTAACCCCGGGGATCACGGGGTTGTGGCAGGTCGCAGGCCGCCTGGACCCGTCCTTCGACAGCTATATCAGCCTCGACAAGGAATATGTAAATAACTGGAGCCTCGGACTCGATTGCAGAATTCTCTGCAAAACAGTGGGCATAGTGCTCGCAGGCACGGGACAATAATCAACGAGCCTGTCTATTTCTGGATATATCCTTTGCCGACGGCTGGACGACCCGGCTCTTCAGGTAGGTGCACCAATAAATCAATGATAATAGGAGCGATAACACCCGCTCGCGGGATCCATCCCTTCGATGCTGATCGAGAATTTCCAGCACCGTGTCCGGTGCAATGATTTCGGAGATCTGATGAGCATTGGCTCGAATGTGTTCGGCCAAGGGCCCGTCAGCGAACCATTCTGGGTATTTCGCATAACCGACTGCCGGACGCCTCTTTCGAAATCGAGTCCAATAAAAGCTCGGCGCCTTCTCTCGCACGTACGTGCCGACGTGTTCTTCGGGGAAGTCAAGCAGAGCCGGTTCGTTGCGTGTCAGCGCATAGCGATGCCAGTTATTCCCTCTTTTCCAGTGACGAGGCAAGTTCCAAGCCAGTACTGTCCACTCCCGGCCGAGAAATGGAGTCCGCCACGCCGCGTGTGCGGAATACAGCCTTAAGCCGTTGCCCATGAAATTTCGCACGCGCTGCTCCAGATAGAAACGATCCAATCCTTGGGAAAGTGGTGGAGTACACAACTTGCACAAGCGCTCAATTCTCGTCTGGCGCCCGGACTCCGAGAATTCCTCGGCGAGGTCGGCATTACATCCGGCGAGCTCGCTAGGCGACAGCCAAGGCTTGACCCTGCGCGACCAAAAGGTCCTCATAGCCGTGGACGGCGCCAATGTGTCTCCTATGGCTGTGACAATCCCGTAATCAGCCAAATACGAACGCACGAACTCGCCATTAGTCCCGAGAATGAAAGCGCTGCTCAGATTGGTGGTTGCTTTCGCCTCGTAAATAAAGACATGCCAATTCCCTGCCGTTAGTGTCCCATTGGTAAGACGAGAGATCTCGGGTCCATATCGAATGTAGTCGGCCGGGTCCAGGCCGACAACCTCTATGGGAATGCCGAAACGATTCGCGATCGCCCGCGAGACTTCAACATCGGTGCTGCCCGCGCTGCCTACTGTAAGAAATGCCCTTGGCTTGTGCCCAAGTTTCAACATGCTGGAGAGAAGCACTCGTGAATCAAATCCGCCGGACATTGAAATGACGGTCTCGTCGGTCAACCATTTTGCAGTTTCCCGGTTCAACGCCTCGACTGCCTCGTCGGGCGTAGCGCGTTTCATGGGATAGAGCGATTCCCAAGGCCGGGTTTCCATGTGAATTCGGTCGCCGTCCCAGTGCAAGATGCTTGCGGGCGGCATCCGATGGATTGATGGATGCAACGTATCGTGCTCTAAGGAATGTTCAAGAAGCAAGATATCGGCAAGGGTCCTCCAGTTCCACTCCCAACGCATTTCCGCCGCGTCGACAATGCCTGCCAGCGTGTCGGCATGATAAAAACGGGACTGATGCACGGTGTAGAAGTAGTTCACCGCGCCGTTAGCCGAACTGACGATCCAAGTTTGAGCTCGGGTCCCAGGCTCATCGGCGAGGGTCGATATAACGATAACGTATTCGCCCTGCAAATTCCCCAGACCTGCTGCACCCCTAGTTGAGAAGATCGCGCTGATGCCTGCTTCGCCACCGTCACAATATCCGTAGATGTCAACTGTTATTTGCACCTTTTAGGGACCCGCCGAAATCAGCCAGATTGGTTAATCTCTACGGAACTCGCCTTGCTTCCCGCTGACCTGAAGCCTACGCCTAACCGCTGCCAAACGCAATTGTCAGTCGGGCTTGCGGTGCCCGGACACCGCCTTGGGCCGCCGAAGGGTTCATTGATCCGCTCCGTACGAGGCCCGTATCGATTTGAGACACTTTTCAGCCCTCGCGCCACTTCGCGTGAAGATCTGGAGATTATGACGGTTACAGTTTCGGTGTATTTAATAGAAAGCATTGCCAGTTAACGGAGGGGTTAAAGTTTCTTAGTAATGGAGAACCGTGTGCAACTGAGATAGGTCGTTCCAAAGCGCCATCCGCCGGAACCACTTATCTAAGTGACCTAGGCGAAGCTATACCTCAGTTCGGAAATACTACCCAGACGCAGCGGCAAGTATTCATACAGAAGATGCCCCGGACTGGTTTCATTCCTGAATATGCCCTCTATAAGCAAGCCGTTGCGATCCCTTCGGAATGGTATAGACGCTAGGTTTATCAGCCCTCTGGTCCGGAACACCCTTTGGTCGCTGGGTGGGTCTGGGACCCGCCTGCTGATCCAGGCCGCTTACTTCATCATCATCGCGCGCTGCCTGGGTCCGGGGCAGTATGGCGGGTTCGTAGCCGCCACGGCGCTTACGGGAGTGATCTCGCCCTTTGTCGGCCTGGGTTGCGGCCCCTTGCTGGTCAAGAATGTGTCGCGGGACAGGCGCCTATTCCCGGAGTACTGGGGTAATGGCCTGATGATGACACTCGTTTCAGGGAGCGTGCTCACCTTCCTCGCCATGGCGCTCTGTCGGTTGATCCTCCCTCGCGCAATACCCATGGTGGTGATCGTCCTCCTCAGTGTTTCCGACCTCATCTTCATGAAGCTCCTCGACCTGGGGGCCTGGGCCTTTCAAAGTGTCGACCGCCTCTCCGGAAACGCCCAGTTGAACGTCCTGGCAAGCCTGACCCGCCTTATCGGCATTGCGGGTCTGGCCTTGGCAGTTTCTCATCCAGGTGTTATGGCCTGGTCCGTGGTTTACCTGGCGGCATCAATTCTGGCAGCGGTGATTGCCGTCGCCTGGGCCACGTTCAGGCTTGGAAAACCGAAGCTTGCACTGCATCGCATCCGGCGAGAAGGCGTCGAGGGCTGCTATTTTTCGGTCGGCCAGTCTGCTGGGACAATCTATAACGATATCGACAAAACCATGGTAGCGAGGCTGGCAACCCTCGAGGCAGCGGGCGTCTACGCTGCGGCCTATCGCCTTATTGATGTTGCGTTCATCCCGGTCCGATCCCTCTTGAGTGCAACGTTGCCGGGATTTTTCCGGGCCGGCGCCGGGGGCCTTCAGGCAAGCATGCAATATGGGAAGCGGATGCTGATCAAGGTCATGCCCTATTCGTTATTTGCATTTGCAGCCATTATGATCGGCGCCCCCCTGGCGCCGCACATTCTCGGGCGTCAATACGCTGACATTACGCAAGCCCTGCGCTGGCTCGCCTTGTTGCCGGTGTTGAAAACACTGCACTTTTTCACTGCCGATGCGCTTACCGGCGCAGGTCGCCAGGGAACTCGATCGCTCATCCAGGTCGGCGTCGCCGCTTTTAATGTTCTCGTCAATTTTTGGCTCATCCCAGCGTACGGGTGGCGAGGCGCAGCATGGTCGAGCATCGCTAGCGACGGACTGCTGGCGTTGAGCCTTCTGTTCGTTGTGACTCTCTTACACCGTGAGCCCAGATTCCCGGCCGGGATTGAATTGGCGGGTGACCGGGAAGGCGAAATGGAAATTCCTGCTTATTGATTTGTGGGATTTTCCGAAAAGGGAAGAACCGTGACGACCTGAATAAAGGTATTGATAAGAGAGATACAAATTAATTCCGGCCCAGAATCCCTTTTGGCAACCCAGCAATCTCACTGCGTCCAGGAAAACCTATGCCCGATATAATCGAATTCATTGGTGAAATGGCCAATTCCCTCTTGCAGGGTAAGAGCAGCATCAACTTGCTCGAGGCCGGCTGTGGTTCGGCCAGTCATTTCAAGTTCAAGGCCGAGGTACACGCCGTTGGCATTGACATTTCCCGGCAGCAACTGGACCGAAACTCCGCCCTGCACGAGAAGATCCTTGGGGACGTTCAAGATTACCCACTCCCTAAAGAGGAATTTGATGTTGCGGTGTGCTGGATGGTCCTGGAACACCTGCCAAGACCCAAGGAAGCGCTGCTCAATCTGTTTGCCTCAGTAAAACCTGGAGGGCTGTTAATTCTCGGTATTCCAAACGTTTTCTCCTTTAAGGGCATCGTGACAAAGATCACACCATTCTGGTTTCACAGACTCTTTTACCAGTTCATGGGTGACAAGTGGCGCCATTTCCCCACGTGCCTTCGCCTGGCGATTCAGCCTGATAGAATATCGCGGCTTGCAGAAGACAACGGCTTTTCCATCGCTGCCTGCAAGCTGGAAGAAGGCCCGGCGCCGCGATGGTTCAGGAGTCGCTTCTGGCTTGCGGACGTGGCATTTCGCGTCCTGAACTCGGTCGCGCAGGTCATCAGTTTTGGCAAGTGGCAATCCGGTTTGCTCGATGACTGCGCCATAATTTTGAGAAGGCGTGAAGAATGTTCTGGAAGCCGCCACGTTTCGCTTGGGCAAGAAGCCCGGCCTTCTCTGGTGACCTTCGCGGTGCGGAAGTCTCTTTGATGAATCGAACCGTTCGCACCCCTTTATATGCTTAAACAAATCGAGAAAATATTTAGCGTCGCCATGCTCTTCTATATGACCGGTGCGGTGTTGCCCTTCGTTTTTGGCATTCACGATCGTGCGGTACGTGTCGAGGGAAATGTCACTGAGCTCGCACTTCAGGCTGCTCTTCATGCAATTGCCTTTGGTTTCATCGCCATACACTGGCGTACTGTTCTGCGAGCAACATGGGACGCCAAGTGGATCCTGGCCCTCGTCGCCGTCGCGATTGCATCTTCAGCATGGTCCGAAGACCCACTGTTCACACTCCGAAGAAGTATTGTCCTGCTGGCATCGACCATGTACGCCATCTACTTCGGTGGCCGATTTACACTTGCGGAACAATTGCGCCTGTTGAGCTGGACGTTCGCCCTGGTAGTCTGTACCAGTCTTTTCATCGTGATCTTCCTGCCGCAGTATGGCGTCGGTCACGATGTTTTCCTTGGGGCTTGGCTGGGCGCATTCCCTCAAAGGAACCTGACGGCAAGAGCCATGGTGCTCGCTGCCCTCGTGTTTTATTTCGTGAGGCCTTCAGCAGTCAGATGGATTCGCTGGGTTGGTGTCGCGGCGTCTCTTTGCCTCATCGCGGAATCTCGGTCGGCAACCGGATCAATCATGATTATTGTGATGATAGCAATACTACTTTCGTTTCGGATGGCCAAACTTAACCTGACTGCCCTGGTCCCCGTCCTGATTGGCATTGGTACGTCAGTTATAGCCTTGGCATTTCTGATATGGACAAACCAATCCCAGTTGTTCGCACTGGTGGGCCGTGACTCGACGCTATCAGGACGAACGGATCTGTGGAGTGCGGCACTAATTTCCATCTCGCGGCACCCATGGTTGGGTTATGGGTTCAACGCCTTTTGGGCAGGAATGCAAGGTAAGTCCTATTCCGTCCAACTAAGCGTCGGCTCATATATGGGACATTCGCATTGCGGGTTTCTCGATCTTACCCTCGACCTGGGCTTGTTAGGCCTTGCCACTTTTTTCGCGGGCTATCTTGTCTTGTCCGGGCGCGCGCTACAACTCGTCAGAAGAGTTCCAGGGCCCGCGTCATACTGGCTTTGCGCATTTCTGTGTCTCAGGGTGTTTTATAACCTCGATGATGCTGCGCTCCTGAGACAAGACGACATCTTCTGGGTGTTATATGCTTCCACGGCCGTGAACATCTCGACATTTATGCGGGAACGATTCCTATCAAACGTGCCGGTCCTTCGGCATCGTTTATAGTCGACTTACTGCGCCACGAGGGAGAACGCAATCGAACACCGGAGTCCCTGAAAGGCCAGAATAGAAATCTCCGCTCCAGAGATCCCTTATCCGAATCCCATAATCGCACGACCGCTGAGGACTGAAGGAGGACTGAAGGATGGTCGTTTCCGACACGGCAGGAAAAAGCACACAGGGTTACCCTGAGCGCATCGAGCCAGGGAAAAGCGACCGGAAATGTTACTTGGAACACGTGGGTAGGTACGAGTTTGCTTCGCAGTCCGCGCAAGGCAAGGATGTACTGGATGCAGCCTGTGGAACGGGCTATGGAGCGCCCGTCCTCGTTGCTGCGGGGGCAAAAAGCTACCGTGGCCTGGATATTAGCGCTGAGGCCATCGGGATTGCGGAGAGCCGCTACAAGGTCTCTTCGAAGATTTCATTTATGCTCGGTGATGCCTCGAGACTCGACGGGATCGGGGACGGAACAATCGACCTTGTCGCTTCCTTTGAAACCATCGAGCACCTTGCGGATCCAAGACGGTTCCTGGCTAGCGTGCGCCGCGTCCTTGTACCCGGGGGCACGCTGATTGTGTCTACTCCGAACCGTGCAGTTCGCGATCCCGGGGGAAATTTGAGCTCTACCCCGGCGAACCCGTTTCACCTTCGGGAATGGAACACGACTGAGTTTAAGCAACTGCTACGCGACTTTTTCACGGTGGAAAAGGTTTTCGGCCAAAGCCCTCATCTTCTCCCCGATTGTTATTGGAAGTATTGCGAGGCATCGGTCCGTCGCCACGCCAAGAAACACGAATTTCTGCAAAAGTTAGTGGGACAGTACAGACGTGCGAAGTCCTTGCGGGAGAGGTATTCATTGCCCGAGCCCCCAAATAACGTTTTCATCCCAGTGCAGCCTATCAGACCGTGGCAGCGCCAGACCATTATCGTTTGCGTGTGCAGGTGCCTGCCCTTCCAAACAGGAGAAGAACCTCTCCTCAGCGCGCGGAGAGGTGCTGAATCGTGCTGGAGTAAAAATACTCTGTCGGATCCCTCTTCATGCCGTGTTTAACTCTCAACTCAGCGATGACAAGATCGCCGACGGCTACCCTCTGAACCGGGAAGGCCAGAAGATTTTCACGGCTGTCCTGGCCGAATTTCTCAGAAAGCAGGTTGAGCATGACCTTTGAGCGGTCGGTTCTCATTTACCGAGACGAGCTGCTCGGAGCCTCGGAGACTTTCATCCCGGCTCAAGCAGAATCGTTGAACCATTTTCGCCCTTTCTATTTGGGGCTGCGCCAAATCCCAGGCTTGCCGCTTCCCGAGGATCGATTCCATTTTATAAGTCGTAGCGGGCTGGCAGGGAAAGGGGCACGTGTACGTTTCAAGCTTCTGGGGCCCAGCATGGCACTTCGACGCAAGCTACTCGACCTGAGCCCTGTCTTGGTGCATGCTCATTTTGCTCCCGACGCATGCCACGTTCTGGCGTTGGCACGCGCGCTGCAAGTCCCACTCGTGGCCTCCTTCCATGGGTATGACCTTACCGTTCACGACGACCACCAGACATCGCTCTATTTGTGGCGGCGGGAGAAACTTAAGGCGCAAGGCAGCCGCTTTCTGTGCGTCTCCAATTTCATCCACAACCGAGCCCTGGAGAAGGGATTTCCTGCCGAAAAAACGGTGGTCCATTACACGGGAATCGACGTGGACTTCTTCCATCCGGACCCGCATATCAAGCGATCGCCCATAGTCCTCTTCGTTGGCCGCCTGGTTCCCAAAAAGGGGTGTGAATATCTCGTCCGAGCCATGGCAGACATCCAGCGCGTGGCGCCGGAAACCAAGCTGATGATCATTGGGGACGGTCCACTGCGAGGGGCTTTGCAAGAATTGGCCGCCGCAACGGTGAAGCACTTCGAATTCCTGGGAGCCCAGAAGCCGGCGGTTGTCCGGGAGCAGATGAATCGAGCCACCGTGTTCTGCACACCGAGTGTCGTTTCAGAAACGGGTGACGCCGAAGGCTTTGGGATGGTGTTCGCGGAGGCCCAGGCAATGGGCCTCCCGGTTGTGAGCTTTGACTGTGCGTCGCTTCCCGAGGCTGTTGCTGACGGGGAAACCGGTTTTCTCGTTCCAGAACGCGATTGGCAGACCTTAGCGGCAAAGATTCTTCTTTTGCTTCGAGACGAGGACTTATGGACTCGATTTAGCCGCGCGGGCGAATCGCGCATTCGCTGGAAATTCGACATTCGGAAACAAGCACAGGCACTTGAAGTCATCTACGAGCAGGTAATCGACGAATATTGCTGCGCCAGGAAGCCCGTGAAATCACGGGCGTGGGAGATCCCCGCCTTGGGTGGCACCCGTGAGGTTTAAGCCACGCGAACTTAAGCAGTTATCCTTACCCTGCAGAATCTTTTCACTTCGGACGACGGCATACCCCTGCTCCCGTTGAGGGTCAGCTCTCGAAGCTGAAAGCGTCAGAGTTAATTCAGTGCTCGTGCGTTGCGAGGTAAAAACGCGATGAATCTTCGGCCTGTTTCCGGTAAGGGCGTCAAACTGAGCTCTGTACACCTTGACGCCGTTCGTGGTTTTGCGGCGTTAATCGTGCTGATAGGGCACGCTCGCGTTCTATTTCTCAGCTCAATGACGGGTGTCCCGCATGTCCATTCCTCAATAACGTTGGCCGCAGCGAACAGCAAGGTAGCAGTCCCCAACTTGGCAGCAGGTGCAAATTCCATCGGCCATGAGGCCGTGATGGTCTTTTTCGTTTTGAGCGGGCTTCTAGTCGGCGGAAGTGTGCTCAAACAAATGAAAAAGAATAGATGGTCCTGGAAAGACTACCTGCTCAAGAGAATGACGCGCCTATGGATAGTCCTGATTCCAGCGCTCGTTCTGGGCGCCATTCTTGACCACGCGGGCATGCACATGTTCTCAAATCCCCACAGCATTTATAGCGCCCCCCCCGGACAAGGATTGGTAACAACGAATCTGAGCCGCAGGTATAGCCCAGGCATCCTACTGGGAAATCTGGTATTTCTTCAGAACAGATTCGTACCCACCGCCGGAAGCAATGTCGCACTGTGGAGTCTCACCAATGAATTTTGGTACTACATTGCCTTTCCTTTTCTGTTATTGGGATTTGGCGGAAAGATCGCGATTTGGAAACGTGCGATATGCGCGGCCGCGTTTGCCGGAATCCTGACTGGAATCGGGGCAAATGCATCCCGTCTGTTTCTCGTATGGATGCTTGGGGCAGTCGTATCCGCTTTGCCACTGAAGATTCCCCAGCCGATTGCCAAGTGGGGCACCGTGTTGTTCGGAATCATCTTGTCTGCTGCAATTTGTTGGGTCAAGAGGAATATTGTCAATATTGTGGCCGCCGAGTTTAGCATCGCCCTGATTTGCGCTTGCCTCTTGTACTTGATGCTTCACCAGACGCAGGACGCAAGGAATGGAATCTACTCTTTGGTGTCTACATTTACATCGAAAACATCGTACACGCTTTACCTTGTGCATGTTCCCATTCTCATATTTCTCTGCGCCTGCATTAACAATCCATGGCATATCTGGCCGAGGACCCCAGCGCACGTCGCGATCATGCTGTCAGCATGCAGGCTCACAGTGGCTTTGGCCTTTGGTTTTTATCTGCTGTTTGAGGCAAACACCGATCATGTGAGGAATTTTATCACCCGGAAAATCACCAGGGCGTGAGGAAGACTGCTGGTTGCACAATGATTTTGAAAGGCGTTTGTCCCTCCCTGAAAGCAGGGACTTGTCATTACATCTTGGAGCAGAATCCATGCCTGACGCGCCATTAGTCAGCGCCGTCATTCCTACACACAAACGTCCAAGCCTCGTCGTGAGAGCGGTGAAGACAGCATTGGCCCAGACGCACCCCAACATGGAAGTCGTCGTTGTGGTGGATGGGCCAGATGATTCCACGAGCAAGGCCTTGAGTGCGATTGCGGATCCTCGCCTTCGCGTGGTCAATTTACCAATCAGTCAAGGGGGATCGGCCGCCAGAAATGCCGGGGCGCAAGCAGCAAACGGCGACTGGGTTGCATTCCTCGACGACGATGATGAGTGGCTGCCGCGGAAAATCGAACTGCAGTTATCTGCCGCGGGGCGCTCTGCCCACAGGATCCCAATTGTGTTGTGCCGGATGATCGCACGAACGCCGCTTGCCGACTACGTTTGCCCACGGCGACTCCCAGAACCGGGGGAACCGATCAATGAGTATCTTCTCTGCCGGAAGAGCGTTTTTCACAGCAGGGGCGTTATGCAAAGTTCGAGCTTGCTTACTAAGCGCGATTTCCTGCTTAGGGTACCTTTCAGGGACGGGCTAAAGAAACACCAGGATTGGGACTGGGTGCTCCGCGCGGCGGGTCAGGACGGCGTTGGTTTCGACTTCGAGAGCAGTCCACTCACAATTTTCAACATCGACCCAACTCTGCGGGGAGTAAGCAATAGAACAAATGATTGGCGCTCCTCGTTCTCTTGGATTGAGGAGATGAGACCCTACATCAGTTCTCGTGCCTACGCGAGCTTTGTTCTCTCTGATGTAGCCGACATGGCGGCGCGGGTGGCATCACCGCGTGAGTATTGGGCATTGCTGAAACACAGCATACACCGAGGGAAACCCGTTTTAACCGATGTGCTGCGCTACGCCATCGTGCGTCTCTTTCCGCCTGATGTGCGGCGCAGGCTGCGCTTCTGGTTGGGTCGGACGACAGGAGGAGGGTGAAAATGCTGAGGAGAATGGAAGTCGGAGGAGCCGCACGGATTCCTGCCGGAATGCGGTTCTTCTCGCGCGAGTTACGCCGAAATCTGCGTGTGCGGTTTGGGGCGAGGGCGAGATGAAGGTTGTGCAAATCGTCACTCAGATGGAGGCGGCGGGCGCGCAGAGAGTCGCCTACCTGTTGCATGAGGGTTTGCGCAGCAGAGGCCATGACACGGAGCTCTGGTTCCTTTACCTCAAACGACCAGCCTACACCGGCAAACCCGGAGTGCGAGTTCTCTCGAATCGAAGGCCTTCGCTGTGGGGTTACTTCCTGTTGGCCATAAAGTTATTCGTATGGATTCGGAACCACAAGCCGGACGTCATCATCACCCATACTCACTACGCAAATGTTCTCGGCCAACTCGTGGGGGCCATAGCGGGCGTCAGGCGGAGATTGGCAGTTCAACACAACATCCTTTCATCATATCCCACATTTGCCCGCTATGCCGATTGGCTGTTCGGAACGGTGGGGATCTATACCAAGCAGATCGCCGTCTCCCATTCGGTGGCGGACTCAATGTTGGCCTACCCCGAGCGCTACAAGAGCACTGTTTGCATGATCTATAACGGCAGCGTGCTGGATCAGAACGGCTGCCTCAGCAGCCAACTACTGACGAAACTTCCGGTGGGACGCCCGACAATCCTTCATGTTGGACGCCTGGCGCGCCAAAAGAACCACGAGGCGCTGCTAAAGAGCCTTCAGCAGATACCCGACGCGCATTTAGTGTTGGTTGGGGACGGTGAGCTCAGGGGCACCCTCGAGCAGCAAGCGCAGGCTATGGGATTGGCCGACCGCGTGTGCTTTCTGGGCGAGATTGCTCCCGAGGAAGTCCGCGCCGTCATGAACGTCTGTGATCTATTCATGTTTCCTTCTCTCTACGAAGCCCTGGGAATGGCCCTGATCGAGGCGATGGCAGCGGGGATGCCGATTGTCGCCAGCGATATCCCCGCGCACCGCGAGGTTCTTCAAAACACTGGGATTCTTGTGTCACCCACTGCTCAGGAACTGTCGCGGGCCGCAAAGCGACTTCTGGCTGATACCTCTTATGCAAAGGAAATGGGAAGAAGGGCCGCCGAAAGGGCGAAAAAATTTAGCGTCGATGCAATGGTGGACGGTTATGAGAGTTTGTTCCTTTCTCAAACCCATCCACATAAAAGGCTTCTCAGGAACCTCTGGGGTCAGTTGGATTGAACCCGAAACAAATCGCTTCAAACGAGGCAGCGTATGGAAATTCTTAGTCGTCAGGAGTCCCAAAACGGGAATTCTAGTTCAAATCTCGAGTCCAACGTGGAAAGAGACCGAGCCGCCCGGCGCCTCAAGGCAATTCTTGCCATTGCGGGTGAACTCGGAATTAGCGTGAGTCCACAATCTCGAATACTCGATTTCGGATGTGGCCTCGGCTATTACACCTTGGCCCTGCGCGAAATGGGGCTTCTGTCGTATGGATGTGACGTGTGGGATCGTTGCCAGCCCGCAGCAGAAGCCTGCCGGACTATGACGACGGAGCAGGTCTTTTCGATCGTGCCCCTGGACAAGTACACGCTGCCCTATCCTGATGGCTGCTTTGATTTCATCTTTAGCGACCACGTCATGGAACACGTGCTTGATTATGGTGGGGCTCTGCGAGAGACACGACGCGTACTTCGACCAGGCGGATTTGCGCTTCACATTTTCCCCTCGCGCTACCGAATGATTGAGTCTCACCTGAAGGTTCCGTTCGGCGGCTGCTTGACCAGTCGGCGATGGTTCGCTCTCTGGGCCCGGTTTGGAATCGGCCGTCCGCGGCATGAAGCGATTCCTGCGAATGAGGTCGCTAGACGCAATTCCGAATGGGTGAGCACGCGACTTAAGTACCTACCCAAGCACGAAATCTATAGAGCGTGCTCCCACTACTTCAAAACCGTGCGCTTCGTGGAAGGCGCCGCGCTCGCCGCCGTTGCCCACCTGCAATTGCCCGTGCTGGCGAGTTTGATCAGCACCTTTCACGTCCGCGTCCTTTTGTTGGCGTAGGGCTTATTGCAACGGCCCAACTATGAAATGGAAACAATATGAAAACCACACGGCATCAACTGCTCAGGAGCTCGCTTCGATGGGGGATCCTGGCCGGACTCTTCGGAAACAAGATGAGCTTGCTGAACGCTAGCCAAACAGGCACGGGAATCCGCACGGGACCGGCAGCGATGGATGGATCGCAGGTTGATGACTGGCACGCCGAATTGACCGAGCGGATCGCAGAGTTGGAAGCACGTGGCGGAGGGACACTAGAGTTGGCCGACGGCGTGTACCAGATCTCTAAACCACTCCGCCTACCTGTGTCGGTCAGCCTGGTGATGACCCCGTATGCCATTATTCGGGCACAGCGGGAGTTCCAGGGAGATGCGGTGATCATCAAGGGAGGCGGCAAGGCCTCAAAATTCTGTTTTCACGGCGGCTGGATTCGCGGCGGCGTGATCGATGGAAACCGCCAGCCATTGACCGGACTGAGAGTGGAGAGTGGCGTGGCGAGGATGGAAATTGGGGACCTTGAAGTGCTAAACGCATTGTACAAGGGCATTCACGTGCTCCAAGGCGGATATGAAACGAACCTCACACGAGTTCGGTGCGATGTTGAACTCAACACGCGTTACGCACCCCAGAGTATCGGCATCCATTTCGAAAAGGGCGACTGCAAAGTGATTTTGGCCCACGTGATCGGCTACGAAATAGGCCTGCGAAGTGATGGAAGTAGCAACTGGTTCAACATGATCCACGTCTGGAATTATGAAAAAACCCAGGGACCCATGAAATACTGTTTTCATTGCAATGGTGGTAATAATAGTTTTAACCAGTGTTACGCCGATTCCCCGAGCATCGCCGGCTTCTACATTACCAAGCCCTACCAATCCATGATCCAATGCCGCGTTTATTACAGCCGATGGGCAAAGGACAATTCCGGCGCGGGGTTCCTGATTACACCCGAAGGCAAATATGGGAGCTACCTGAGTAACGTCCTGTTCGCCGACAAAGAACACCGGCTTGCCAATGCATTCGCAGGCGACCTTGAGGGCGCGTGCATTTTGGGCACTAGCGCTTGGGGAGTCATGGGGGGCTTGGAGAACTGTATCCCGTCGGGGACTTCCATCGATCATCCTCCGTTGAACTTGACGGGCAGCGGTGTCCGCCTGACACCGCAAGCAATGCCACCGTTGCCTGAACAGGGAGTTCTGGGTGAGTTAAGGTGGGTGGATGACGGCACGGCCTCAGGGCTATGGGTCAAGACAACGCGCGGATGGAAGAAATCCGAACTGCTGTAACAACGCGAGCTGAAAGGGACAATTTCGGGAGAATTGTGAGAAGTGTCGATCAAAGACCTACGCCCCGTATGCGGGTCCCAAAGTCTCAAATCCCACAGCACCTGTAAACCGGAGACCCGGCGCCCAGCTACGGCGTCATTGGAGGCCAGCAAGACCTCTGTACTAAAACGAGACACTTGCGGCTTCCTGGATATCCCCTTCGCGATGTCGTCAAATGAATTATTTGCCTAGATTCACTCTAATCTCCTCGATTCACACGGGTCAAAAGAAAACCCAAAAGCCTGGGACGGCTGGTCTCCCGCGTGCTCCACAGCAATGCGGTAATCAGAAAGACGCCTTCTCCGACGCTTCATGATTGCTCTCTTCGGTGGAACCAATCACCTAATTGAGGACGGCGAAGCCTTGTACAGAGTCGCAGCGACAGTCCACCAAACATAGCGGCAACCCCTGAAAACAAAGAACAGGCACATCCACGCAACTGAGGTCGATTCCTGATTCACGTTTCTGAAATTCCATTCGCAAAGGCCAATATGGAAACTCCCACCTTCGACTTGCTCGGAATCCGAGTTCATGCTTTGTCCAAACGCGAGCTGGTAGACTGCGTTTCCCAAGCAGTAGCCCGTCGCGCGCGGTGCATCATCGGGAATCACAATTTGCACAGCCTGTACATGTGGTTTCATGAGCCGCGGATGCGTGAGTTTTACTCCCTGACGGACTACACCCACATTGATGGCATGTCGCTTGTCTTATTAGGGCGGCTATTGGGATTGCCGTTCAAGCGGGAACAGCGGACGGGTTATATGGATCTTCTACCGCTTCTCGCCGAGAAAGCCGCAGAGCGCGAATGGCGCATTTTCTATCTGGGGTCTAGACCTGGGGTGGCCGAGAAAGCAGCTCGAATGTTGAGGAACCGATACGCAGGCCTGCAAATTCGTACCCATCACGGGCATTTCAATGCGGAGCAGACAGGGCTCGAAAATCAAGCGGTCCTCGCGGAGGTCAAAGCCTACGCCCCCGACATCCTGATGGTCGGAATGGGGATGCCGCGGCAGGAAGTTTGGGTCTTGGAGAATCAGAAGGAAATCACCGCGCACGCTGTCTTTTGCTGCGGGGCGCTGATGGACTATGTTGCCGGCGAGATACCCACTGCACCTCGTTGGATTGGCCGGCTCGGTTTCGAGTGGCTGTACCGGCTCTTGTCCGAACCCGCCCGGTTGTGGCGGCGATACCTCCTCGAACCCTGGTCAGTCATGGGCCGGCTGACGCAATTGTATTTGAGCCGGACGCACTTGAGAAGCCACTCAGGGATGAGCAGCAATAACTGAGCCACACGCCATGTTAACGCTCGCCGGTTTCTTGTTCACGCCGCGGTGATCGCCGCCATTCTTAGGCGGACCAGCCGCAGGGACACGCCAAATGCAAAATAAAGGCAAATGGGTTCCTAGCAAATTTGTTCTTAGGAAGGGAGCCCTGGCGGCATCAAGAAACCGCAGTGAGGTGGGAGCAGGGTCCCGGCTTATTGCGGATATCGTCGCCGGCTATTATGGCGCTCACATCCCCCAATACGCCCGAGGGAGATTACTTGACCTCGGGTGCGGCAAAGTGCCCCTGTACGAAGCGTACAGAAGTTACGTGACTGAGAACGTATGTATCGACTGGGAGAACACCCCGCACAAGAATGAGTATCTGGATGCCACATGCGATCTCACTCAGAGGCTCCCTTATGATGACGGTGAGTTCGACACCATCATCTTGTCGGACGTCCTGGAACACATTCCACAGCCCGAGAACCTGTGGCGGGAGATGTCGCGAGTCCTGAAACCCGGAGGGAACGTTCTGCTCAGTGTACCCTTCTACTACTGGCTGCACGAGACGCCGTACGATTTCTACAGGTACACCGAGTTTGCATTGAGGCGATTTGCAGACTCCTCGCACTTCAAAGTCCGGGTGCTGGACGCCACCGGGGGTACACCGGAGATCCTCGCGGACCTACTCGCCAAGCAAGCGCAAGTCATTCCCGTGATCGGCCGGGGCGTGGCTATTGTGGTCCAATCCGCCACGAGAGTTCTTCTGAAGACCGGCTTGGGAAGGAAATGCTCCGAGAAGACGAGAAAGAAATTCCCCCTGGGTTACTTCATGGTCGCGGAAAAATTGCCGCTTGAACCATCAGTCCAGCTCGAGGTCCCAAGCTGTGCGGGCCGCGAGACATCGGGGTAGTTTGACGACCTTGATGGGGCGGGGCGAAAGCCCCGCCCTTCCGGCCGTCCGAATTTTCAGAAGGAATACTGTTAGCAGGAAGCCGAGGTGCCTAAGATGTCTGACGACATTATACCGACGAGCGGCGCGCAAAATGAGGAACGTCCGCCTTCCACCATTGTGCCGAGAGTGACCCCGGCCGCAAACAGCGAGCCTGTGGCCGACATTTCCTTCGCTGAACTCTGGCGCATTCTGCGGAAACGGATATGGATTGTTGCGGCATCGACTTGTGGCTTATTCGCGTTAGGCCTTGCCTATTGTCTGATCAGCACGCCGAAATACGAGTCGATCTCGACCATCCAATTCAATAAAGAGAATTCGGACTCCCTCATGCCCGCGGACACGCATGAGATGATGATCAACGACGTAACCGCGATGGATTATCATCTGACGCAACAAACTCAGGTCGACACCTTAAAGAGCGACACGCTCGCCCTTCAGGTGATCGGTGATTTGAAACTTGAGAACCGCCCTGAGTTTTCACGCAAGCCTTTGCGGGATCGCTTCATCAATTACGCCGATGAGTCCCACTTGCCGCTCGAGAAAGCTACCCACCGGCGGGCGATTATTCTGAAGGCATATCAGAAGAATCTCCGTGTGGAAGCGGTAGACGGTACACGGATGATCAAGATTTCGTTCTTTAGTCCCGACGCCGAGGTAGCCGCCGACGTGGTGAACTCACTGGTCGGGAACTACCAGGAGCAGCAATTCAGAACCCGTTTCGCGGCAACGGCACAAGTCTCGGATCGGTTAGCGAAGCAGCTCGATGACCTCAAAGATCAGGTTGCTGCCTCGCAGGAGGCGCTGGTTCAGTACCAGAAACAAGCAGGCATTCTGGGGGTCGACGAGACACACAACATCGTGATGACGCGACTTGAAGAAGCGGACAAGCAGGTCGTGGCCGCGGAAGGGGACCGGATTCTGGCGCAGGCCGTCTGGCAATTGGCCAGGAGTGGGGACCCGGAGTTGATTTCCGATGTGGCGGCCGCATCTTCCGCCACCAAGTCGCTGACCAATCCCAATTCGCAATCGCTGATCGCGAATCTACGCGCTCAGCAAAGCCAGCTCAAGGTGGACTATGCCCAAGCGGCAGCAAAATATGGCGCATCCCACCCGAAGCTCTCTCAAATGCAGGGCGAGCTGAACCAGCTCGATGCAAACATCCAAAACGAGGTTCAGAACCTCGCCACTCGCGCGCAGAACAACTTCCTCACGGCCCAACAAAATGAAAACGCCCTGCGGGCTTCCTTCGAGCGCGCGAAACAAGATGCGAACGTTCTGAATGACAGGAACGTTCAGTACTCCATCATGAAGCACGAAGTCGAGTCGAAACGCGATCTCTACGACTCATTATTCAAACAACTGAAGGAGGCCGGGGTGCTGGCCGGGCTGCGGTCAACCAATATCGTGACGGTTGACCCCGCGAGGCCGTCAGACCGGCCCGCCAGACCAAGGGTAGCGTTGTGCCTTGCCATTGCCTTGTTTGGCGGATTGTTGTTGGGAGTTACGGGCGCGTTTGTGGTGGAGAATTGCGACGATACAGTCACCACACCCGATGATGCCGAGCAGATAACCCTGGTGCCGGCACTGGGATCAATTCCTCTTTGGAAGTCTCGCAAGCACTCAGCACCTGCAACGATGGCGATCGGGCCTGCTTCCTCAGTCCCCTCCCGAGCCATGGCTGTAGTTCTGTCCAGTCCGCAGTCCCAAGTGGCTGAAGCATACCGCACCGTGCGAACTTCGATTCTACAGGCAAGTCGACGGGGAGCCAGTAATGTCTTCGTGGTCACCAGCGCCTTGCCGGAGGAGGGGAAGACTACAACAGCTCTGAACTGTGCGGCGGCGCTGGCTCAGCAAGATCAACGGGTACTCTTGGTTGAGGCGGATATGCGGCGGCCAGTTCTGGAACGTAAGTTGAATTTCAATGGCCAGGGAGGATTAAGCGCCCTTATCCCGGCTGGACCATCCTCTACCGTTCCAGTGAAATTCCCCTTCTTGCCGACCCTGTCGGTGCTTGCTGCCGGCCCGCGGCCCTCGAATCCAGCGGAATTGCTGGGCTCGCCACGCATGGCGGAACTCATCCAGGAGTGGCGCTCGAACTATGATTTCATCATCCTGGACACGCCTCCGGTACTAACTGTTACGGATGCGGTGGTCGTTTCTGCCCATTGCGATGCTGTAATTCTTGTTGTCCGCGCCGGTGTAACAACGAAACAATCCCTTATTCGTGTCCGTGACCTCTTCATGCGATCGCGCAAACGGATCGCCGGCGTCGTCATGAATGCCTTCGATCTGAAGTCGGTCGACCACTACGTCTACCTGGGGTATAAGTCCAATCCGAAGAACGGGCGCGGGTACTACGCAGATGTCAACTAAAACCACTTCATCGCATGGTCACCGGTCATTCCCGCGAAAGCGGGAATACACTACGCACGAAAAGAGGAGGATTTCATGAGTTTACCGAGATTAATGTGCCGATTTTCCTTCTTGTTCACCGTCACGGTTGCCTGCCTTGCGGGCGCTCCTGCTGGAGCAGGTCAAGCACCGGTACCCCCGCTTCCTGCCGGTAGCGTGAATGCGAGTCCCGCCGCAAATGGTCCCGCGGAGGGAACAGCGCGCGGAGCTAGTATGAAGATCGGACCGGGGGACTTGATTGAGGTGAATGTCTATGACGAGGCGGACTTGCACCAGACCATTCGACTCGACGATGTGGGAGACGGAACCCTCAGCTTCATAGGCAGCCTGCACCTTGCCGGGCTCACCACCGAGCAAGCTGAGGCCCTCATTGCACGCAAACTGAAGGAGGGTAACTACCTCCTTGCTCCCCAAGTGGGGGTAATCATTCGTGAGTACAGTACACAGGGGGTATCAGTGTTGGGCGAGGTGAAAACACCTGGAGTCTACGCAGTGGTGGGGGGCCAGAGCTTGCTCGATGTCCTGGCTGCCGCAGGTGGAACAACACCCGTGGCAGGGTCCGAAATCACTATCCAGCGCGCCGGCGACGGATCCACCCTGAGCGTCCTTCTATCAAAAGACGCCCACCACTCGCTTTCCTCCAACGTACGGCTTTATCCCGGAGACAAGGTCCTCATTCCGCGCGCCGGTCTGGTGTATGTTCTGGGAGACGTTGGCCGCCCAGGCGGGTTTTTGATGGAGAATGACGGGAAAATGACTCTATTGCAAGCGCTCGCCATGGCGGGTGGGACCACGCACACTTCCAGCATGAATGGTTCGAGGCTTCTCCGCAATACACCTTCCGGCTACACGGATATTCATATCGAACTGAGTAAGATGCTCAAGGGCCAAAAAGGGGACGTCCAACTCCAGACAGAAGATATTCTGTATATCCCTGGCAGTGTCATCAAATCCGTGTTCGCGCGAGCCTCCCCCGCGGTATTGGCTGCAACCAGCGGCGCCGTAAGCGCGGCAGTTTACAGTGCTGCTTACTGAGTTGAGTAGTGAGACAACCTAACCTTCCTAAGTCCCTGCAAAGGCCTCACTCATCTGGAAAGCATCTCTTGCATCTTCTGTGGTGTTGATGACTCGTTTCCGGTAATCCATGAGAACGCTCACACGGGATGGAAGTGCCCTTTAATGCAGGGTGAGCTTTCGGTAGGGCTGCGTAGATCGGTGGGGTTGGGTGGTGAGTCAGAAGCAGTAGCCTTGGGCCACCCAATAATGCCAGTCGGCGATGGCCTCGGCAGTTGATTCGTCTACATCTAT
>Ga0187879_10000709_pt1 | contig 22162 bp, 20 predicted proteins | sample June2016WEW_19_1_FD_132423 | JGI IMG/M metagenome (GOLD analysis project Ga0187879, IMG submission 132423) | Peatland microbial communities from SPRUCE experiment site at the Marcell Experimental Forest, Minnesota, USA - June2016WEW_19_10 | ecosystem: Environmental > Terrestrial > Soil >... | reverse complement strand
GACGAGGTTGACGGCCCACCCGTGGGCGGCATCGAAGCCAGCGAAACCCGCCACCCAGGAGGACAAGACGTGCGGCTGGGGCGTTTGTGCCATCTGCTGCACCATCGCGGTGAGGGTCCCGGGTGCGGCGCTCTTGTGCAGCTGGCCGCGCCAGAAGCCTCGACCCGGCCAGGCCTGCAGCACGGCCATTCCCACGAAGAAGAGCCCCATGACGCTGAGGACTGCTCGCCCAAGGCGAGGGCTCAGCCAAGCGCGATCGGGCAAGGCGAGCAGCACGCCCGCCAGGCTGTAGAACAGCACCGCCCCAGGAGCGCCGAATGCCCAGGTGAGACCGGGGGCGAAGACGCCCCCGAAGGCCTCCCCGAAGATCCAGACGATGATCCCCCAGAGAGCGCTCGAGAGGCCGGCGAGCCGGGACCAGTTCCCCCGCGGGGCAACGAGGAGCCAGACGCCGAGCCCTACCTGGATCCACACGGCCGAAGCGGGCGCCGTGATCGGGTGGTAGCTCCAGATCGTGGCCCCGAAATTCACAAGGTGCTGCACCCAAGCCGGCGAGGGCGCCGCAGCCGGTCCGATCACCTGAGTCGTCATGCCGAGAGGCATCGATGTCTGGCCCTGAAGGAAGCCATCGAGGATCCAGATGAGGCCGAAGGCGACGCGAAGGACCCGCCGGGCGAGCGGCTCGGGGTGGCTCCACACCTCGGTCAGGGCAGTCCCGTCTGCAGCTTTTCGCAGCTGGACGCCACGAAGCAGGTTCCAGGCGACCGCCAGCAGGGCGAGCACGACGAGCACGACGAGGCCCTCACGCAGCAAGAGGGATTCGAAGGCCGACACGATCGTGGGGTTGTTCGACTGCAGCCCTGTGCTCATCCCTGGCATTGCGGCTGCTCGCTCCCTTCATGGCCGAGGCGAAAAGAACCCGCCTCTCCAACTGGGGGTGCGAGGTTTCCCTTCTACGTAGGTAGTGCCTCCAGCCTGCCGCAAAGTTCCGGATCGAGAGGACCGCTCGGCGTCGCCCGCGTCCACGCAGTACCGTCACGCCGGTGGACGGGCTGAGCGAACTCCTGCTGCGGGCGAGGGACGGGGACGACGCGGCACTGGCTGACTTCGTCCAGGCCATGCACCCGCCGATTCGGAGGTTCTGCGCCTATCTCGTCGGTCAGGACGATGCGGACGATGCCACACAGGAGACCTTCCTGGCCGCTTGGCGGGCCCTGCCCGCCTATCGGGCCGACGCCTCGGCCAAGACCTGGCTGTTCGTCATCGCCCGCCGCAACGCCGATCGAGTCGCCCGCCGCCGCGGCCGCTGGTTCGAGCTCGCCAAGGGTGCACCGGGTCCAGCGCCGGCGCCGCACCCGGAGACGGCCGGCCTGCCCTACGAGCTGCTGTCGGACTTGGAGCCGGATCGCAGATTGCCGCTAGTGCTCACACAGGTCATCGGTCTGTCCTACGCCGAGGCGGCCGCTGTCTGTGAGTGCCCCATCGGTACGATCAGGTCGCGGGTGGCGCGGGCGCGGGAAGAGCTTCTCAGGCGGCAGGCGGACGCTCGCAGGCTCGACCGGTCTTCCGGCTGAGCGACTTGCCCCGACGGTGTTGGGAGCCTTGGGAGGAGAGCCATGAACGAAGAGCGTGCTCAAATGCTGTTGCGCGACGAGCGCAGCCGGGTGGAACAGCTGCTGAAGGAGACGACGACCGCCGGTCTGGAGGACCGAGCAACAGCCAACGAACCGGGTGACCTCACCGATCCGGCGGAACGCCTCACCGCCGAGGAGACAGACGACGCCGTTGCCGCCGGCCTGCGTGAACGGCTGGCTGCCCTGGACCGGGCCGAGCATCGGATCGAGCGAGGAACCTTTGGCTACTCGGTCCGCAGCGGGTTGCCCATCCCGGACGCTCGTCTAGAGGCGGACCCAGCTGCCGAGCTCACCGTGGAGGAGGAACAGCAGATCTAACCGAACGGCAGGGTGGATTCGCAGGGAGATGGACACCTGGGCGGCACAACTAGGATGCCTTCGCACCGTGGGGCCTCAGCGGTCCTTGTGTCTTCAAGTCAACGAGGAATGATGCCTCAACGAGAACCGGGCCGCACCATCGAACGCGTACTCGTCACTGGCGGAGCTGGGTTTCTTGGGTTTCACCTCGTGCGCCGACTCTCGAAGGAGTACGACGTCGGCGTTTACGACATCGCCGAGCCGGATCCCGAAGCCGGTCACCGCGACTTCGTGAGCGGAGACATCCTCGAGACCCCTGTTCTGGAAGAGGCCGTCAAGAGCTACGACGCCGTCGTCCACCTGGCGGCTCAACTCGGCGTCGAAGCCTCGCAACGCGACGAGGGCCGCGTCATCGCCGTCAACGTGGCCGGCACTGAATCGCTTGCAGCCGCAATTCGTTCCTCGCCCCGCGTAAAGCGCCTCGTCGCCCTTTCCTCCTCTGAGGTCTATGGGGAGGGACGCGACCGTCTCCTGGAGGAGAGCAACGATCCCGCGCCCCGCTCTGCTTACGGTCGGACGAAGGTCGTGCTGGAGCGGATTGTGGGCTCCCTGGCTACATCATCTCGAGGTGTCACGATCATCCGCCCGTTCAACGTGTACGGCCCCCGCCAACGCACGGACTTTGTCGTCCCACGGTTCATCCTTGCTTCACTTGCAGGAGAGCCGCTCACGATCTTCGGCGACGGTGCTCAACTGCGGACCTTCACGTACGTTGACGACGCCGTCAACGGCATCATGGCAGCCCTTGATTCGCCTCACGCTTCTTCGCCATCTGCATCGACCTATAACGTCGCGTCCAATGAGACCATTTCCATTTCCACTCTTGCCGGCATAATTCGGTACATCACCAAGAGTCACAGTGAGCTGGCGTTTCTCCCGTATGCGGACCCTGAGACGGGACGGGACGCCGCCCAGGAGATAACGGACCGTGTCCCGAGCACAGCCAAAGCCCGCCGCGAGCTCGGTTTTCAGAGCTCCGTCTCGCTGATCGAGGGACTGCTCGCGACGGCAACGTGGTACCAGGACCACTCCGCCGCTCACAGCCTGACGGCCGTGCCTTCCGATCGCACCTGAGGTTCAGGTATAGACGGCCCGGCAGCCGGCCGATCAGCTCGGAAGGCTCGTCGTGGTCGTCGTGGTCGTGGTGCTGGTCGTCGTGGTCGTAGTCGGCGTTGTGGTGGTGGTAGTAGTCGTGGACGAGGTCGTGGTCGGCGAGGTCGGGCTCACGCTCGGCACGGCGGCGGTGACGCGCTCTCCGTAGCCCGTGAAGCTCAGGTGCAGGCTGATAGGTCCCGTTCCGGGGACGAGGCGCCCGAGCGAGATCACGGCCGATCGGATCCGATTCCTCGTGACCCACGCTTGGACGTGAAGGTGCGAGGAGCCGACGAGGCGGGCGACCTGAGCAAGCTCGGCCGAATCGGCCAGGTGCTGGCGGGCGAGTGAGAGGTTCGTCTGGCCGCTGTACTCGGTCGTGCCCGCGCCGCCGATCCTGTCATGGCCGACGACGCGCAGGTCGCATGCCCCGGTCAGCTGGCCCACGATCCAGCGCAGGTCGGCAGACGCCAGCGCCAACCCGGACGCGAAGGGAGCGGGCAGTCGCGAGAGCGTCGATGGGGTCAGCACGATCCACGGGCCTTCAGCGCCGGCGTCGGCGCCGAGTGCCGGCGGCAGCGACACATAGGTCACGCCGCCGATGAGCCGAAGCTGCAGCGTTCCCGAGCCGCGGAGCTCGAGGGCGAGCCATGCCATCCCGTCGCGGGTGTCGACGGCTCCCGTGCCCGTGCCGATCTCCGACTTACCGGCGAAGCTGTGCACGCCGAACGAGAACGAGCCGGTCGATTCTGAGGAGGCAGCCGCGGCTGCCAAGACGGCGGCGGCGCTCGGGCCGGAGCCGTGCCGGGTCCGAGCCGAAGGCGTGCCCGTCGGCAGCAGCCCGCTCCCAGCCGCTTGCAAAGCCCGTTTGCCGACATGGGCATAGAAGGAGATCCAGGATTCCACGAGGCTCTCATAGGCAGCCGAATGGTTGTAGGCGAGGATGGCGTCTTTGAGGCCTGCCGGCTTGTCGAGGTCGCCGCCGTTGGCGCACAGGAACACGCCGGCGGTCAAGGCGGCGGCGTAGAAGTTCTGCGGGTTGCGCTGGCGATCACCGTTGCCATGCTGGGCGTACTCGGCCCATGTCGCCGGCAGGAACTGCATCGGCCCTTCGGCTCGCACCCAGCCGCCCCCGGGCGCCCGCATGGCAGGCGTGCCGTTCAACCCGTTGAGAGGGACGCCGAAGATCGGCGGGAAGAGCGTGCCGTCGCGCGTGACGCGGGCAGCCGCACCCCACGTCTGGCCGTTGTCGGACTCGACCCTGCCGATGCCGGCGACGTCCTCCCAGGAGAGGTGACAAGTTGGATCGGTGACGGCCAAGACCCGCCCCGCGTGCGAGTAGGCCGCGATCGCGACGGCCGGCACCCCGTCACTCGCCCCCGCCGGCATGGCGGCGGCGTGCCTGTGATGCTTCGGGGGGGCGGCCGAGAAGGGAACGACGCCGGCGGTGGCGGATCGGCCAGCCGGAAGGGGACGGGGCATGCGAAACGGTGCCGGCGCGCCCTGATCGCTGCTCGCCCGGGCAACGTGCAGGGCGACACCGGCCGCCGGCGCACGGCCTGCCGAGACATGGCGTCCCGCCGGCAGGATTGAGCCAGCCAGGGTCACTCCGAGTACTGGCACTAGCAGCCAGGGCAAGGGCCGCCGCCGAGCGACGAAACGGCCCAGCGTCCGAACGCGCTCGCCTGCGACTCCTCGCCACGTCCTCGCCGCCTCCGTGACACCGGGCTCGGTGTGCCACCACGGCTGGGAGCGGCGCCTCAGGCGAGGCAGCAGACTCATCTCAACGCTGCACGCCGCGTGGTTCCGTCCTCGGGTCCGCGTATGCGGAGGTGCATCCGAGGCGGGGTGCAACAAGGACGCGGCCGTTCCATCTCACGTACGTACCTATCGGCACGTTGCCGCAGGCACCTGAGCCATGCCTGGCTGCTGCACCCAGGTAGGCGGCTCGGCTGCCTGTTCGGCGAGTAGGGCGGGAGCGGGTCAGTGGGCAGGTGTTCATGGGGTGTCTGTGGGCACGAGCATGGCCGCTTGAGGCAAACTGCAGACTATGCGGCGCCCGATCACGGTCGGCTCACCCTCGTGAGCTACGTCCTCGACTACTGGAGCTTCGACCCCTTCCTCGTCGTGGTGGCGGTCATCGTCGTCGTGCATGAGATCGGGCTTGCTCATCTGCGTCAGCGCTCCGATCCGCGGCGGACCCGTCAGCGACGCCGGCGGGCGCTGCAGTTCTACGGCGGCCTCGGCATCCTGCTCCTCGCCGTCGTGTCGCCCATCGACTACTTCGCCAGCGACTACTTCTTCGTCCACATGATCGAGCACATCCTCATCGCCTTCTTCGCTCCGATCCTCGTGGTGGCGGGGGCTCCCTGGCTGCCCTTCCTCTTCGCCCTGCCGGTGGGTCCGCGGCGCAGGCTCGGGCGAGCCCTCCTCCTCGGTCGCTGGTCGCGTCCGCTGCGATCCGTCGGAGGGGTCGTCTCGAACCGCTGGACGGCCCTAGTGCTCTTCAACCTCGCAATGGTGATCTGGCACGTGCCCGTGCTCTTCGACCTTGCCGAGCGCAACCAGCGAGTGCACATCTGGCTGATGCACTCGAGCTTCTTCCTCACGGGCGTGTTGTTCTGGCTGCAGATCATCCCGTCCTTCCCCTTCAAGGCGAAGGCGTCTGCCGCCTGGCAGGTCGGCGCCATCGTCTCGACGAACGTCGTGATGTTCTTCCTGGCAATGTCGCTCAGCATCTTCGCCACCGGCTCCTGGTACGTGGTCTACGCCCACGTGCCGGGCGTCTCGCTGGCGCCTTTCGCCGACCAGCAGATCGGTGCGGCCATCTTGTGGATCTGCGGCGATTTTTGGGCGGTACCCGCCCTCATCTTCGTCATCAGGCGGGCGATGGCCGAAGAAGGGAGTTTCTCCAGCCTGGCCGAACGGATCATCCGCGGGCGAGTCCCTCTGTCCCTGGAGGAGTTCCGACCGCCCGCCTGACCCAAGTACCGCTAGCTCGGCAAACGTCGTTGACTGTCGGGTCAAACGGAAATAGTGTGACCAACGCAGGCAAGGTACATAGCTGAAGTGACCGGGGGGCAGCTCCGATCGTCGAGGCGGTTGACCACTGATGCTCGGTGGGTTCCGCCGGCGGTGAGACGCGCCTACCGGCTGGATCGGGGGCCGCGTTGTCTCGTTCGGGAAGGCTGGGGGTTGCTGCCGTGATTGTCGGCATCGGCATCGGCCTCATCGTCTTTCTGGCAGCGGCGTTTCTCCGCTCGTCGCCGCCGACGGTCGATTTCACCGCTGGGCACACGCCCGGTCAGCCGGTTGACATGACCTTGCAGACGGTCGGATCGATCGGTTTCGGCGCCCACCCCACGTGGGTGTCGTATCTGACCTTGGCGCCTGACGGGAAGTGGGTGCACACCACCCTCTGGGATCTTCCTGCCCACACGCGCATCAACGTGACGATCGACCAGTACGACGGCGGCGGGCCGTTGCGCAACCAGGTGCTGGGCCTCGTGCAGGGCACGATCGGCAACGACATGACCGTGGACGGCAAGACAATGACGATGATCAACTCGAACGCCACCACGGCCGCCATCCCGAACGGTGTCGCCCACACCTTCACCATTCCGACGCTCGGGATCAACGTCCCCCTGCTCGCCAACTCGAACAGCGCGAGCCTGTGCGCGGTGGCGCCGTGCACCTTCGCCTCGCCCCACAACATCGTCAAGTTCTCCTTCATGACGCCCGGGCCAGGCGAGTACCCCTGGCAGTGCTTCCTTCCCTGCGGCCTCGGCTTCCTCTACGGCAACGGGGGCCCGATGCAGTCGGTCGGCTACATGGACGGATTCTTGAAGGTGGTTTCGTGAGCGCCGACGCGAGCAGCACGGGCGGCGGCGGAGCGCCCTCCCCACCGGCAGCTGCCGGAGAGCCTCGTCACTTCCAGCGCATCCTCACGATCTGGATCGTCATCTCGGTCGTGGGCGACCTCCTCTTCGCCTTCTTCGTCGGCCCCCACGTGCCCCCGGGCCGCATGTCGGACACGGCTACCTCGGACTCCGTCGACTTCACCGTCCTGTTCCTCATCGCCCTGCCCGTTCTCGTGGGCGTCTGGGTCTACATGGGCTACGCACTCATCACGTGGCGGGCGTCCCGCCCCGGAGTGCCCGAGCCCGTCGGCGGACCGCAAGCGCGGGGCAACCTTCGCGTGCAGGTCATCTGGATGGTCACCACCACGGTGGTCGTGATGGCGCTGTTCGTCTTCGGAACCGTCGAGCTGTACGTCACTGCCGGATCGGGCGGCGGCGAAGGCCCGAACCCTCTCTGGACGCCGACCTCGGCCACCGTGCTGCCGGTGCAGGTGATCGCCCAGCAGTGGCGTTTCACGTATCGCTACCCGACCTTCGGCGGCTTCGAGACACCGGATCTCGTGTTGCCGGTCGACACGACGATCGAGTTCCACGTGACGTCGCTCGATGTCATCCACGACTTCTGGGCGTACCAGATCGGCGTCAAGGCAGACGCCAACCCCGACTACGACAACATCGCCTTCACCACGACCAAGCAGCTCGGCGTCTTCACCGTGCGGTGTGCCGAGCTCTGCGGCATATGGCACGGCGCCATGTACGACTACGGGAGGATCCTCAGCAAGTCGCAATTCGAGACCTGGGCGACGACGACCGAAACCCAGCTGGCCCCCTTGACCAAGCTCCTGCCGGCCTTCGCCTATACCTACACGCCGGACGCCAACGGTGCCGACGGCGGCTACTACCCCGACACCAAGGATCCGTACAGCAACGTCGAACAGTACGGCGCCACCACGCCGAGCACCTAAGTCCCGACCGCCATCGACGAATGGGTACTGACTCATGAGCCTGGATACACAAGCGGTTATTGACTCGCCTCCCGGGGAGCGCCTGCGGACTACGTCGGGCTTCTTCAGCCCGAATGCCGTCTGGGCGCTCGTGGGGGCCGCCGCCGGCTATGCCTTCGGGCACTTCTGCGGCAACGTCATTGCTGCCAACCAGATCGTCGTGCAGAGCAACGGGCAGAACAACGTCGCCGTCGTGCTCGGTCTCTCCTTCGGCGTCTTCGGCTGGCTGGCCGGAGCCGGCATGTTCAACTACCCGGCCGCCAAGCTCATCGGGCGGGAGCCGCTGCCTGAGCTTCCGTCCCAGAGCTGGACGCGCTACTTCCGGCCGACGCACGACCACAAGGTCGTCGGGCTGCAGTACACGGTTGTCGTGCTGCTCTTCTTCTTCACCGGCGGCATCCTCGCCATGGGCATCCGAACCGAGCTTCTGAGCCCGACGAGCCACGTCTTCGGACCCGGCCAGTACATCGCCACGGTCGGTGAGCACGGCACCATCATGATGATGATGGCTTCGTCCATCGTTGTGGGACCGCTCGGGAACTGGCTCGTACCGCTCATGATCGGCTCCCGCAAGATGGCCTTCCCGCGGGTCGAGGTCTTCTCGCTCTGGATCTTCGCCGCCGGCTACCTCGTGATCCTGTCAGCCATTCCCATGGGCGGGTTCCCGACCGGGTGGACCGGCTACGCCCCCCTGCAGACTCAGGCCACAGTCGGTATGGACGCCTACCTCGTCGGCTTCGCCGTGATCGGCATCGGAATGATCTGCGCCGGGTTCAACCTGGCGGCAACGATCATCAACTTCCGCGCTCCCGGCATGACATGGGGGCGCGTCCCGATCTTCGTCTGGTCGATCCTCGCCACAACCGCCCTCCTGGTGCTGGCGACGCCGACGCTCGTCGTCGCCGGCTTGTTCGGGCTCCTCGACCGGACGGCGCAAACGGCGTTCTATGTCAACGAGCACGGTGGCAGCTCGTTCCTCTGGCAGAACCTCTTCTGGTTCTTCGGCCACCCCGAGGTGTACATCATGGCCTTGCCCGGGTTCGGGATCGTCGGCGAGATCCTCCCGGTCTTCACACGAAAGCCCTTGTTCGCCTATCGGGTGGCGGCTGCCGGCATGTTGGGCGTTGCTCTGCTCTCCTTCTTCGTCTGGCAGCACCACCTGTTCCAGAGCGGTATCAACCCCGACATGCGTCCGCTGTTCATGCTGACGACCGAGCTCATCTCCATCCCCACGGGTTTCATCTATCTCGTCGGCCTCGGCACGTTGTGGAAGGCGAAGATCCGCTTCGAGGTCCCGATGCTGTTCGCCCTCGGGATGTACTTCAACTTCCTCATCGGCGGTGTGACCGGGGTCTTTCTCTCGGACGTGCCCGTCAATGTGACCGTGCACGGGAGCTTCTTCGTGCTCGCCCACTTCCACTACACCATCATGGGCGGTCTCGTGTTCGCCTTCTTCGCCGGCCTGTACTTCTGGTTGCCCAAGATGACCGGGAAGAGCCTCAACAAGAAGCTGGGTCAGTACCACTTCTGGACGATGTTCATCTTCTTCAATCTGACGTTCTTCCCGCTGTTCCTCGTCGGGCTCCTCGGCCAGCCTCGGCGAGTGTTCGAATACGCCTCCAACCTGCAGGTTCTCAACGACATCTCGTCGGTCAGCGCCTTCTTACTCGGCGCCTCGTTCCTCTTCTTCATCGCCAACTTCATCTGGTCGATCTTCATCGACCCGAAGGCATCGCCCGCCAACCCGTGGGACTCCTTGGGCCTCGAGTGGCAGACGGCCAACCCCGTGCCGCCGCACAACTTCGACCGCATCCCGGTCATCCTCGCCGACCCCTACCACTACAGCGAGCCGGGCGCTCCTGCGGTGGCCGATCTGGGCGAGGGAATTCTCAGGGCCGTGGGCGCGAGCGCGCCGGCTCAGCCGGCGGGATCCATGGCGACCGATCCTGATGGAGGAGGACCGCACCCATGAACGAGGACGTGATGCCGGGCGGCAAACACAACGTGCGAACCGAGCTGTTGCAAGAGTCGCCCGAGGAGGCCGAGTACGAGCTCCGCGCGGCCGAGGGCGCCATCTGGACGGGTGGCCGTCTCCTCATCGGTATCGGTGTGTTCGTGTTCGCCTCGCTGGCCTTCGCCTACTTTTACCTCCGCTCGGTGAACAGCGAAGCGCTCTGGCGGCCAGGCCATGTCACGGCTCCGATCGGTGCCGGCACGGCCATCTTCATCATCGCCGTTGCCGCCGCCGTGCTGAATGGTTTCGGCATCTTCCGTCTGCGCCACGGCTTGACGGTCGACTGGGAGGTCTCCGGCTGGGTCGCCCTCCTCGGCGGTTTGGTCGCGACCGGCCTCCAGATCTGGCAGCTGACGAACCTTTCGTTCTTTCCGGGCTCGAGTGGCTACGCCTCCTGCTTCATCGGCTGGGCGGTCCTCAACGTCAGTGTCCTGCTGTGCGGCTGCTACTGGCTCGAGACCTTGCTGGCGCGGTCGCTCCGCTTGCGCCGAGCCGTCGCCCAGGACGGTGGACCGGCGCGTTCGACCCTGCCGGTCGCCCGCCTCTTCCGAGCGAATCTCGAGGGTTGCGCCTACTTTTGGGGCTTCATCGCGTTGATTTCCCTGTTCTTCTGGATACTGTTTTATGTGATCTGAGCATCGAACTGCCGGCCCCTCGCCACAGAGGGTGCAGGTGGGCGGTGCGCAGCCGTAGTGGGACGACCAGCCGTAGTGGGACGAAAGGTGGAGGAGATGCTCGTAGCCGGCACGCTCGTCGCTGCCCAAGCACTGACCTTTGCCATTCCCATCGGGGCGTTTTGCCTCGTGTGCCTCTGGGGGTTCTTCCAGCGCCGACCGACCGAGTGACCACCACGGCCACCGGTGCTCCGCTGGTGGCCCTGCCTGCCTGGGTGCGTCCCGCCCTCACGTGCGGTGCGGTGGCCCTGCTGGTGGGGGTGCTCGTGCCGCCCTTGGCGACAGCGGCGCAGCGGTATGAGTACGTGGAGGCGTTGCGCTTCTCGGTCCTGGCGGTCGTCGTGCCCGCCCTCATCGTTGTCGGGGCGCCCTGGTCGTTCCTCCGTCTCGCCAACCGGGGAGTCTCGGACAGGCCTCTGAACGGGCACGGTGAGGCGGGCGGGCCGATCGACCGGCTGGCTGCCGGCCGGCAACGCCACCTCGGCTTCATGCGAAGCCTCGGCGTCCTGCTCATCGAGATGACGCTCATCGTCGCCGCCAGGACCCCACCCGTCGTCGATGCCCTCGCCAAACACCAGTGGCTCGTCGTGATCGAAGCGGTCTGCCTCATCTCCGCCGGGATTGCCCTCTGGCTCGAGTTGGTGGAGTCGCCGCCGCTCGAACCTCGCCTCGCCCGCCCGAAACGCATCGCTCTTGCCGCCGTGACCATGTGGACCATCTGGATCTCCGCCTACCTCGTCGGCCTCTCGCACGCCTCGGTGTACGCGGACTATCACCGCCTGGCCGGCACCGGCCTGACCTACGCGGCTGACCAGGAGATCACCACGTTCGTGCTCTGGTTCGTGGCGGCGGCGGCCTTCGTGCCCGTCGTGTTCTGGAACCTCGTGATGTGGCTGCGGACGGAGGAGGATCCTGATCAGGCGCTCCACCGCCTCGTACGGGAGACTCGACGCCGCGCCTGGGGCTCGCAGGCCGGTGCTGCAGGCGCCGCGCCCGGGAGCGGTGGCCCCGGCTGAGGTCGGGCTGCTCGCGAAGCGACCCGCGCGATCAGCCGGGAAGGGTCCGATCTGTCAATGCTTGCTCAGGAGCCGCTCGCCGGGAGGGGAAGGCTCGGAAGGCCCGGCCCGAGCAGGTTTGCTCCATCGAGGGCCACATCCGCGGAATGAATCTCGGAGGCGACGGCGGTCCGGTCGGAGGCAAGGTAGCGCTCCGCCTTGGCAAGCGCCCTCAGCTGGGCGGCGTTGGTCGGCTGGGTCGTGAGCGAGATGATCGCAGTGATGGCCGCCAAGGCGTCGGAAGTCACCCAGAGGGTGACCGAGTTCACGACCTCACCCATGTCCCTGCCGGCGGCCCCTCCCGGCACCTCGATGTTCGAGAGGTCGTAGACGTCCTCGTTCGTGAACGAGCAGGCGGCCTGGTCACTGGCGAGCAGCCCCGGCAACGCGGTGCGGTCGGAGGCCGTCAGCGTGCCGTTCCTCTCATCACTGTAGAAGCCGAAGGCCTCCTTGACGGCGAAGATGCACGACGATGCGTCGGTCTTGATCTCGCCGATCACGGTCGTCTCGTCGGAGATCTGCTGGGCGATCGAAGTGTGCTGTGGCAGGTCACTGACCACCGTCACGGCGAGGACGACGGCGACGACGGCTCCGACGACGGCGGCGCGCCGGCGGTACCACGCCGGTTTGGGCGAGGGCAGATCGCCGCTGCCGGCAGCACCCGCGGGTGCCGTGACCGGGCCGGTGGCGCTCATGCGGCCGGGCGGAGAAGCTGCCTGGCGTAGGCAGCGATGCCGACACCCCAACGAGCGACGTCGGCCGGCGGCAGACTGAAGACACCCTGGGTGTTCTCGTTCGAGTACGGCGTTGCCCGGTAGCGCAGGCGTCCGGCCGGGTCGATGAAGTACATGACGTCGTTGTGGGCGACGATTCCGACGGCAACGTAGACGTTGATGTGCACTCCGTAGGCGATCCAAATCTTCTTCAGCGTTGAAAGGGGTCCGCCGAGGAGGTACCAGTTGGTGAGTCGGCTAGGCCTCATCGCGACGACCGCCTGCGCGGCGCGGTTGACGGTGGGGCTGAGCGGGTCGGTGTTGACGGTCAGGAAGACCACTTTGGCGGATTCACGCCCGAGGTCGGCGTCGGCCTTGGCGATCTCGGATTCCAGCACGGGACAGACATCGCTGCAGCTGCTGTTGAAGAAGGTCAGCACGACGACCTTGGGGCGCTCGCGGGCGAGCGACACCAGTCTGCCCTTCTGGTCGTCGAGCGAGATCGCCGGCGCCGGCGCCGGCGACAGCCTGTCGATGCTCATGAAGGCGGGGAGCCCGGCGCTGAGCTGCGGGATGCCCGAAGGCAGAGTCGTGGGCGTGGGCGCCGGGGGCAGTGTTGTTGCCACCGGGTTGAGGCCGGCGTTGGAGGCCAGGTGCTCAACCAACACTCCGCCGAGGGAGAGCGCGGCGGCCACGGCGAGGGCGATGAGCACGAACCGGCGGGGTATCTTCGCCGGACCGGCAGCCAGGGCGGCCGCGCGATCGATGGTCGGGGGGGTCCCTCCCACCTGGGAATTCTCAGTGCTCGTGCTCATCGAGGATCGCCGGCGCCGTCAAGCTCGACCCCCTGCACCACGGTGCCGAGACTAGCCGATCGGACTCGCCGGCGAGCTGGCGCCCGCCTCTTGACCGATCAACTGCGAATGATTATCGTTCTCATTATGGGACGGGCGAGAGCGCAAGCGCAGCACGGCGGCTCCGTCGAGGCTCACCCGCCACGGAAGCCCACAAGGCCGATGCTCGGTGTTCTCGCCTGCGTCATGCTGGCTCTCACGGGGGCGGCCTGCGCCAGCAGTGCCGCCGCGCCCAAGCCGGGCGCCATCGACGCCGTCGGCGCCGAGAACGAGTACGCCAACGTGCTCTCTCAGATCGGCGGTCGGTACGTGAACGTCACGGCCATCATGAGCAACCCGAACACCGATCCGCATACCTTCGAGGCGAGCCCGCAGGTTGCCGAAGAGGTGAGCGCGGCCGAGCTCGTCATACAGAACGGCGTCGGCTACGACACGTTCATGAACAAGATCGAGGCAGCATCGCCCGACTCGGGTCGCAAGGTCATCGACGTGCAGAGCCTGCTCGGCCTGCCCGACAGCACGGCCAACCCGCATCTCTGGTACAACCCTGTCACCATGCCCGCCGTGGCCAAGGCCGTCGCCACCGACCTGGCCGAGCTCCAGCCGGCTCATGCCGCTTACTTCCATGCGAACGCCCGTAGCTTCCTCAACTCGCTGGCTGCCTGGAGCCGCGCTCTCGCCACGCTGAAGGCGGAGTTTCCCGGTGCCCCCGTGGCGGTGACCGAGCCAGTGGCCGACTACATGCTGCAGGCTGCTGGCATGTCGATCCGCACGCCCTGGTCGCTGCAGGCCGACATCATGAACGGCGTAGACGTGTCGCCGCAGAACGTCTCGTTCGAGGAGAACCTGTTCGCTCGCCACGAGGTGAAGGCCTTCTTGTACAACGAGCAGGTGACCGACTCGGTCACGCAGACGTTCCTGGCGCTGGCGAAGCAGGCCGGCATCCCTGTGGTGGCCGTCTACGAGACCATGCCGACGCCGGGCTACGACTACCAGACCTGGATGGTGGCGGAGGTGACGGCGCTGCAGAGAGCCTTGGCGGCGAAGGTCTCGACCGACAGACTGTGATCCTGACCACTCCTTTCGACCCAGCCGACGACCCAGCCGACCTCGGCGACGAGGTCCTCGCCGTTCGCGGCGTCAGCGTCAGCTTCTCGGGGCGAGCGGTGCTGAGCGAGGTGAGCTTCACGTTGCGAGAAGGAGAGGTCACGGGCCTCATCGGCCCGAACGGCTCCGGCAAGACCACCCTCTTGCGAGTCATCCTCGGTCTGCAGGCGACGGCGGCCGGCTCGGTGAGCATCGCCGGCGGCGCCCGGGACCGCAAGCGTCCGCTCATCGGTTACGTGCCCCAGAAATTCCTCCTCGACGTGGACCTCCCGCTACGAGCTCGCGACGTCGTCGCCCTCGGCCTCGACGGCAACAGGCTCGGGATCCCCCTTCCCTCCCGCAAGAGAGAGCACCTCGTGGATGAAGCGCTGGCGGCGGTCGGTGCCGAGACGTTCGCAGGGTCACGCGTAGGCACCTTGTCCGGCGGTGAGCAGCAACGCGTCCTCATCGGACATGCCCTCGTCAGCCGCCCGAAGCTGCTGCTCCTCGACGAGCCCCTTGCCAACCTCGACCCTGGGAGCGTGCAAGAAGTCGTCAAGCTGCTCGGCTCCGTCGCTAACGAGCACGGGATCGCCGTGTTCATCTCCGCCCATGAGATGAACGCCTTGCTGCCCGTCATGGACCGCATCGTCTACATCGCCAACGGCCGAGCCGTCAGCGGCAGGGCCGACGAGGTCGTGCGCTCCGAAGTGCTGAGTGCTCTCTACGGCCATCACGTGGACGTGTTGCGCCTGCACGGCCGCGTGCTCGTTGTCCCCGGTGCCGGCATCGACGCCGGCAACACCCACGACATCACCGTCCTCCCGCCGCCGGACTGAGCTCGTGAGCCACTTCCTCGCCCCGGTCTTCGAGGCCGGATTCTTCGAGAGCCCCGCCGTGCACGTGGCCCTCATCCTCGGGGCCGTGGTCGCCATCGTGTCTGGCCCGGTCGGCGTCTTCACCGTCATACGCGGCCAGTCGTTCGCCGGCCACACCTTTGCAGACGTCGCCACGACGGGTGGATCCGGTGCCTTCCTCCTCGGTGTCAACCCCATCTGGGGCTTCGTCGTCATGGGCCTGGCGGCCACTTCGGCGATGGAGATGATCGGCGTGCAGCGACCGCGGGGACGCGACGTGGCAACCGGCATCGTGCTCGGGGGCGTGCTCGGGCTGGCCGCACTCTTCCTCTACCTGGACACGACGAACTCGAGCACGACGGGAGCCTCCATCACCGTGCTGTTCGGCTCGATCTTCGTCATCGACCACCGCACGGCGCTCATCGCAGCCCTCTGCGGGCTGCTCGTGCTCGCCCTCGTCCTGCCGTGCTACCGCATGCTGTTGCTGAGCTCGCTCAACGCAGACATGGCTGCCTCCCGCGGCGTGCCCGTCCGCCTGGTGGGCTTCTGCTACCTCGCCGCCACCTCGCTGGCGGTGGCGCTCTCGGCTATCACCATCGGCGCCATCCTCAGCACGGCCCTGTTGATCGGCCCGGCCGCCACGGCCTTGCGGCTCACGAAACGGCCGGTCACCGCCATGATCACCGCCGTCGCCATCGCCGTGGCGGCGACGTGGCTCGGGATCGTCCTCGCCTATGACAGCTTCTACTGGCCGCCGGTGGGCCGCGGTTGGCCGGTGAGCTTCTTCGTCGTCGTGCTCATCCTCGCCTTCTACCTGCTCTCGGGCCTTCGGCGTCGCCGGCAGCGGCCAGCGCCTGGGCTCGCGTAGGCCGAGGGGGTCGCTCGATGTTCTCCAGCTTCATGACGAACACGTGGATCGCCGCCTCGATGGTGGCGGTCATCGCCGGGGTGGTGGGCTTCTTCGCCGTCGTGCGCGGCTCGTCCTTCGCCGCGCACGCCGTTCCCCAGGGTGCGTTCGCCGGGGCGGCCGGCGCCAGCCTCATCGGCGCCAACACCTTGCTCGGCTTGGGGGTTTTCGCCGTCGCGGGAGCCCTCGGCATCGGCTGGCTCAGCCGGCGCGGCCGGCAGGACGTGGCGACGGCACTCGCCCTCGTCGTTCTCCTCGGCGTCGGCGCCCTCTTTCTCTCGATGAGCGTCGAGTACGCCCCCGAGCTCTACTCGCTGCTGTTTGGCGAGGTCCTCGGCGTGAGCTCCAGCCAGCTGCTGCCGCTGGGGCTGCTCGGAGTCGCCTGCCTCCTCGCCGTGGGTCTGTGCTACCGGCCCCTGCTGCTGTCGTCGGTGCTGGGCGATGTCGCCGAAGCGCGGGGGGTGCACTCGCTCCGCATGGAGATGTGCTTCCTCCTCATCGTGGCGATGGCGACGACGATGACCGTTCCCGTCGTCGGGGCGTTCCTCACGTTCAGCCTGATGGTCGCCCCCGCCGCCGCTGCACGCCTGCTGACGGCGCGGCCAGGCCGCGCCGTGGGGCTCGCAGTCCTCATCGCACTTCTGACGGTGTGGGCTGCGGTGTCGGCGTCGTATGTGACGCAGTGGCCGGTGGGTTTCTTTGTGGGGGCGCTGGGCGTCGTGACCTATGGTCTCGCCCGCGGCTGGGCTGCCGTCCGCCTCAACGGTCAGCTGCGGCGCCGGCCCAGGCTGGCTGCGGTGACGGCTGCACCCGTGTCGTAGTCGACGGCGACGCCGGCGAGTGTCGCGGCCCTAGCCGTCGGCCCGCGCGATGTCGGCTATGGCGCGGGCGGTGATGGCGAAGGCTGTGTTGGCAGCCGGCATGCCGGCGTACACGGCCGTCTGCAGGAGCGCCTCGCGAAGGAGCTCACCGTCGAGCCCGGCGGTGAGGGCGGCGCGCACGTGCAGATCGAGCTCCTCCCGACGGCCGAGGGCTGCCAGGACGGCGATCGTTACCAGCCGGCGCGTCTCGATCGGTAGGGAGGGTCGCGACCAGACGTCACCCCAGGCGAAGCGGGTGAGGATCTCCTGGAACGGGGCGGTCAGCTCGGTGGCGCTCGCGAAGGCACGGTCGACGTAGGCGTTGCCGAGAACGGCGCGGCGGGTGGCGAGCCCCCGCTCCATCGGATCGCCGGCGAGATGGCTCATGACGGCGTTCGTGACGGCAGCGGCTTGCTCGACGTTGGCGAGATGGGCGACGTGTGGGATGACGAGGAGACCGGCGCCGGCGATGGCCCGACGGAGGCTCTCGCCGATCTCCGGAGTGGTGGTGGGGTCGTCTGCTCCGAAGACGAGCAACGTCGGCGTTTGGATACTGGCGAGGTCCGGGCGGAGGTCCATCGTGGCGATGGCTTCGCAGCACTTCGCATAGCCCTCGTCCGAAGCGCTCGCCAGCATCTCGCTGAAGCGCTCCACGACCGCTGGGTTCGTGGCGCGCCAGCGGGATGTGAACCAGCGCCCGAGGATCATCTCGGTGAGCGAAGCTGTCCCTGCGGCGCGCACCTGGGCGGCGCGGCCGACCCACGGCTCGGACGGGAACCAGGGCGCCGTGCAACAGAGCACGAGCCGATCGAGGCGCTCGGCGTGGTGCGCCGCCAGCCACATGCCGACCATGCCGCCGAGCGACAGGCCGACAAAACTCACTCGCTCGAGCTCATGGTGATCGAGGAGCTCGAGGGCGTCCTCGGCCAGATCCTCGATCGAGTAGGGGCCGTCCGGGCTGGAGGATCCGCCGTGCCCGCGGTGGTCGTAGCGCAACACCCTGAAGTGCTGCGAGAGGGTGGGTAGCTGCTTGTCCCACATGTCGAAGGTGGTGCCGAGCGAGTTGGACAGCAGCACGACGGGGGCTCCGTCTGGTCCGGTGAGGCGATGGTGCATGAGCGTCACGACTGGGCATCCCTTCGGTGGTTCGACTGGCGACAGGTGGCCCTCATCGTCGCGTGCCCGTCAGGCGGGCGCTCGATGGCCGGGCCGATCGAGCCCTGTCGACCTCGCCGAGCGAGCGCTCTCGCTGCCGACGTAGCAGACTCAGGGAGCCGATCGTTTCTCGTCACGTGAGCGGGAGAGCACCAACCATGCACGATCTCGTGATCCGCAACGCCACCGTGGTGGATGGAACCGGAGGGCCGCCGCGCGTCGCCGACGTCGCCGCTGACGACGGGCTGATCACCGAGATGGCCGACGCCGGTGGCGGCCGTGCCGACCCAGGTCGGCGCGAGATCGACGCCGACGGGCAGCTGTTGACGCCGGGCTGGGTGGACATCCACACGCACTACGACGGCCAGGCAACCTGGGACCCGGAGATGACGCCCTCGAGCTGGCATGGGGTCACGACCGTCGTGATGGGAAACTGCGGCGTGGGTTTCGCCCCCGTCAAGCCGGGGACGCAGGAGTTCCTCATCGAGCTGATGGAGGGTGTCGAGGACATCCCCGGCACGGCCCTGCACGAAGGCATCAGTTGGGACTGGGAGACCTTTCCCGAGTACCTCGACGCCCTCGACCGCACGCCGCGCGTCATGGACGTGGCCGCCCAAGTGCCGCACGCCGCCGTGCGTGCCTACGTCATGGGTGAGCGGGCACATGAGGACGCCACCGCCGAGGAGGTGGTCGAGATGGCTCGGGCTGTCCGCGATGGCCTGGAGGCCGGAGCCGTCGGTGTCACCACGTCACGTACGGTCCTGCACCGATCGGTGCATGGGCTCGTGCCCGGGACAACTGCGCCGGCGGACGAGCTGCTTGCCATCGGCGAGTCACTCGGTAAGAGGGGCCACGGTGTCTTCGAGGTCGTCACGGACCAGCCGGAGCTCGAGGCCGAGCGCAACTGGATGATCGAGCTGAGCCGTCGCACCGGCGCCCGCGTCACCTATGGGTTGGCGCAGTCGCCCTGGAACCCGACGGGCTACCGAGCCGCCCTCGCCGATGCCGAGGCGCTGGCGAATGAGGGGGTGCGTGTCACTCCGCAGGTCGCCTGCCGGCCGACAGGGATGCTGTTCGGCTTCCAGTCGTCGTTGCACCCGTTCATCACGCACCCCGCCTATCGCGCCGTGGCCGATCTGCCGCTGGCCGAACGCGTCGCCGTGCTGTCATCGGGCGACGGGCGGGCGCGCCTGCTCGCCGAGCAACCGGGCACCGACAACGTCATCGCTCGGGCCCTCATGTCGCGATGGGATCAGATGTTTCTGCTCGGCGACCCGCCCGACTACGAACCTCCCCCCGAACGCAGCGCCGCCGCCGTGGCGGAGAGCCAAGGGCGCTCGCCGGAGGCGATCGTGCTCGACTGGATGCTTGCCGACGGCGGGACGGCTCTGTTGTTCGCCCCGCTGGCCAGCTACGTGGACCGTGACCACGAGGCCATCCGAGAGATGATCACTCACCCCTTCACGATCCTCGGCTTGTCCGATGGCGGTGCACACTGCGGGCTCATCTGCGATGCCAGCATGCCGACGTACCTGCTGACCCACTGGGTGCGGGACCGCTCCCGCGGGGAGCGACTTGCCCTCGAGACGGCCGTGGCGCTGCAGACCGGGCGGACGGCCGACGCCTACGGCCTGTCGGATCGGGGCACGATCGCCATCGGGAAGCGAGCGGACCTCAATGTCATCGATCTCGACGGGCTGCATCTGCACGCTCCCCGCATGGTGCACGACCTGCCCGCCGGCGGTCGCCGCCTCGTCCAGCACGTCGACGGCTACCGCTACACCGTCGTCGCCGGCGAGGTCACCTTCGAGGACGGAGAGCCGACCGGGTCAAGGCCCGGGCGCCTCGTGCGGGCGTAGGGCGGGCTCGGGCGGGGTAGCGGCGCCGGCGACCCGCTCGGCGGGCGAGCTGGCCCGACCCTGGCCGATGAATCGTGTGCCTACATCGACCAGAGTGAGCCTGTCCGGTCAGCGTGAGCACACAGATCGACTGCCGCCTGCGGCCGGGCTCGAACTGTGCGCCAAGGGAGACCCCTCGCGGCCTGTCCGGTCACCCTGAGCACACAGATCAAACCGCGGCCCGCGGCCGATGCCGGCCCGCCCGCCGGCCCGCCGGCCCGCCGGCCCGCCGGCCCGCCGGCCCAGCCCGCCGGCTCACGCCAGCTCGTCGCGTACGGCGGCAAAGGCGTCCGCCGCCCGCTCGAGATCCTCTCGCCGGTGGGCGGCCGAGACCTGCGTGCGGATACGCGCCTTGCCGATCGGCACGACCGGGTAGCTGAAGCCGATCACGTAGATCCCCCGCTCCAGCAGCCGGTCTGCCATGGCCGAAGCGAGGGCGGCGTCGCCGATCATGACGGGCACGATCGGGTGGTCGCCAGGCAGGATGTCGAAACCCAACTCGGTCATGCGCCCGCGGAACCACGCTGTGTTCTCCGCCAGTCGAGCGCGTAAGTCGCCACCCGTGGCGAGCAGGTCGAGCACGGCAAGGGAGGCCGCCGCGATGGCCGGGGCGAGCGAGTTGGAGAACAGGTACGGCCGGGACCGTTGCCGGAGCAGGTCGATGATCTCCTGCCGCCCGCTCGTGTAGCCGCCGCTGGCGCCGCCGAGCGCCTTCCCGAGCGTTCCGGTGACGATGTCGACGCGATCCTGCACCCCGTGGAGCTCGGGCGTCCCCCGACCCGACGGCCCCACGAAACCGACCGCATGGGAGTCGTCCACCATCACCATGGCGCCATGGCGGTCGGCGAGCTCGCAGATGTCGGCGAGCGGCGCTACGTAACCGTCCATCGAGAAGACCCCGTCGGTCACGACGAGCGTCCGCCGCGCCGAGGCGGCCGACTGGAGCTGAGCTTCGAGGTCGGTCATGTCGCGGTTGCGGTAGCGCAGCCGGGCGGCTCTGCAGAGTCGGATCCCGTCGATGATCGAGGCATGGTTGAGCTCGTCGGAGATAACGGCGTCGGCTTCCGAGAGGAGCGTCTCGAAGAGGCCGCCGTTTGCGTCGAAGCACGACGAGTACAGGATCGTGTCTTCCGTCCGCAGGAAACCCGAGATCCCCCGCTCCAACTCCTTGTGGACCGCCTGTGTCCCGCAGATGAAGCGGACGCTGGCGAGCCCGTACCCCCAACGGTCGAGGGCAGCCTTGGCCGCCGCAACGACGCGCGGGTCGTCGGCCAGCCCGAGGTAGTTGTTGGCGCAGAGGTTGAGCACTTCGGTCCCGCCGCCGCCTCCGGCGACGGCGATGTTGGCGGCCTGCGGGCTGTCGAGCACCCGCTCGCTCTTGTGCAGCCCTTGCGACGTGATCTCCTCGAGCTCGGCCTGCAGGTCGACCCTTACCGTGTCGAACACACGCAGCTCCTCACCGGTCGTCCCAGGAGAGGACGACCTTGCCGCACTCGGCGGCACGCACGACCTCAAAGGCGGACTTGTAGTCCTCTGCGCCGAACCGGTGCGTGATGACGGGCGAGACGTCGAGGCCGGTGTTGACGAGGACCGACATCCAGTACCACGTTTCGAACATCTCGCGGCCGTAGATGCCCTTCAGCGTGATCATGTTCGTCACGAGGTGCCCCCAGTCGACGCCGAAGTCCTCGCTCGGCAAGCCGAGCATGGCGATCTTGCCGCCGTGGCACATCGTCGCCAGCATGGATCGCAACGCGGGCGGTTTGCCCGACATCTCGAGCCCGACGTCGAAACCCTCCTTCATCCCGAGCTCATCCATCGCCTCCGCCAGCGTCACGACGCTCGGGTCAAGAGCGAGGGTGACGCCGACCGAGCGGGCGAGCTCGAGGCGGTAGTGGGAGGGGTCGGTGACGACGATGTAGCGGGCGCCGGCGTGGCGGGCGACGAGCGCCGCCATGATGCCGATCGGGCCGGCTCCGGTGATGAGCACGTCCTCGCCGAGGACGGGGAAGGTCAAGACGGTGTGCACGGCGTTGCCGAGCGGATCGAAGATGGCCGCCACGTCGAGGTCGATCCCCTCGCTGTGGCGCCAGACGTTGCCCGCCGGGATGGCGACGAAATCGGCGAACGCGCCGGCGTGGT
>Ga0187879_10000705_pt1 | contig 22226 bp, 18 predicted proteins | sample June2016WEW_19_1_FD_132423 | JGI IMG/M metagenome (GOLD analysis project Ga0187879, IMG submission 132423) | Peatland microbial communities from SPRUCE experiment site at the Marcell Experimental Forest, Minnesota, USA - June2016WEW_19_10 | ecosystem: Environmental > Terrestrial > Soil >... | reverse complement strand
GAAGGAAGTGGCCGAGGCCAGTGGGCCTCACAACCCGACCTCGCTCGAGTCCGTCTTCGGCCGCTTGGAGCGGTTCCCGGTGCCAACCATCGCGGCTATCCAGGGCGCCGCGCTCGCCGGCGGACTCGAACTGGCGCTGCATTGCGACCTTCGGATCGCGTCGGAAAATGCCAAACTCGGCATGACGCTCGGACGCGTCGGCTTGATGGTGCCGTACGATTTCACGCGCAAGCTGATCGAGGTTTGCGGATCGGCCAACACCGCATGGATTCTCTACACCGCCGACCTGCTCGACGCCGAGCGCGGCCGTCACATGAATATAGTTCATGATGTCGTCGCGGACGCGAAGCTCGGCGAGGCCGCGATTGCGCTGGCCGAGCAGATCGCCGCCAACGCGCCGCTCTCTCTGCGCGCGATGAAGGCGACGGTGCGCCGATGCATGAGCGAGACCTTCGACGCATGGCACGACGATCTGTTGCATATGGCGCGCTCCGTTCGCGACAGTCACGACGCCAGGGAAGGCGTGCGCGCATTCCTGGAAAAGCGCAAGCCGGCCTGGAAGGCGAATTAGCGCCCGCGCGTCTCAGCCGGAATGCCTGCCCAGTGCGTTGCGGATGGCGACGGCGCTCTCCAGCAGCGTGCTCGGCAGGTTCAAGGTTCCCGCCACATTTGAATATGGATACAGCCGCGCGTTCAGATGCGCGTGCAGCGGAATGCCCTCGCCCTGGTGAATTTCATAGTCAAGCGGCAACGGCCCAAGGATCATAAGTATTCGATAGATCGCATTTGCAAATTGCCGCATCTGGTCCGGCGTCAGCTCCGATACCAATCCCCGATAGTTGGGCATCACGACGTCGTAGCTGCGCGGGAACGCGCCGATCGGGCTCGCATAGCTGACCACCGAGTCGCCGCGATCGATCACCAGCTTGAGGCGCTCCATCAGCGCGACGATCTCGTGCCATAGGTGAGGGTTGTCACGCTCAGCGCCAGCCTCCGCCAGCACGGCCGGAAACGGCTCCGGCGATCCGATGATCTGCTGATGCAGATGCGGCTGCGAGGCGCCCGACTCGCGCCCCTGATTCTTGCGGATTACAACCGAGCAAACGTCCGGATTATCCAACGCCATCCGCATCACGCGCGCATCGGCTTGCATCAGTTGAAGGAAATGACCGCCGCCCAGCGCGCCGGTAAACATCAAATCGGTCTGCGATCGTGGCGCGTCGATAAAATGGCGCGGATCTTCGACCACGATGTACGACTCGTTGCGATTTCCGGTCAACTCCGCGGGAATTCGCGGGAAGAGATTGTTGATCACGCGCACCACCCAACCGGCGCCATCGGCAGTCTTCGCGCCGTTCCATTCGGGGATTTCATCCGCAGTCATCCGAAAGAGCTCGCGCGCCGCAAGCCTTTCGTTGCCCGCACAGAAAGGACATGACTCGGTCGCGCGGCGAATTGCCTCGGCGCTCAGATGCGGCGTGTCGGGATCGGCGCTCTCGCGGCCGCCGAGCGTGAACGCGAAGCTCTTGCCACGAACGTCGACAACGTATGAAATCACGCCGGTGATCGGATTCTTGATCCAGACCAGGCAACCATCGCGGATTTCGCATTCTATCGGCATCGGAGCGTGATCACCTTTAACAATTGCCGGCGCGCCATTTCAATGTCGGGTCGAAACCGTCGCGAGCCACCGATCGCCTTGACTATGCCTGCTGGCTCCATTATCCCAAGTGCTGAGGACGGGGAACCGGCGAGGCCGGGACAAATTGGGGTCTGGCGATCCGCATGCGCGGCCACCAGCCTTTTTTTTGACTGCCATCGTTAATCGCCAGCGTCCCCGCGAATAGTCAAGAATGCCACAAATGAAGAAATACCTGTTCACGCCCGGGCCGGCTCCCGTACCGCCCGAGGTCTTGCTCGAGATGGCGCGTCCGATCATCCACCATCGCACGCCGGAGTTCAGTTCTGCGCTCGATCAGGCGCGCGATCGGATGAAACCTCTCTACGGCACCTCGAGCGAGGTAATCCTGCTCGCGTCCACCGGCACGGGTGCGATGGAAGCGGCGGTGACCAATTTGCTGCAGCCGGGCGAACATGCAATCTACGTCAACGGCGGCAAATTCGGTGAGCGATGGGGCAAGTTGCTCGCAGCCTTCGGCATGATTGGCCACGAGGTGCGCGTTGAATGGGGCCGCGCCGCACGGCCCGGGCAAATCGAGGATGCGTTCAAGGCGTATCCCGAGTCGCGCGCCGTGCTCGTGCAGGCCAGCGAAACTTCCACTTGCGCGGTGCATCCGGTGGCCGCGATCGGCGAGGTCAGCCGCAAGCGCGGCGCGATGCTGATCGTAGATGGAATCACGTCGGTCGGCGTCTTCGAACAGAAGATGGACGAATGGGGCGTTGACGCGTTCGTCACGGGCAGCCAGAAGGCTCTCATGCTTCCGCCGGGTCTCGGAATGGTCGCGCTGTCGGCGCGCGCTTTGGACGGCGCGAAGAAAATCAAGACCCCGCGCTTCTATTTTGATTTGCTCAAAGAATTGAAGGCGCAGCGCGACGAGCATACCACCGCATGGACCGCGGCCGTGTCGCTGATCTGCGGTCTCAACAAATCGCTCGAAATGATTCATGCCGAAGGTCTGCCGCAGGTTTACGCGCGTCACGCGCTGATGGCGGAGGCCACTCGCGACGCCGCCGCGGCACTCGGACTGAAACTGCTGTCGCCCGACAATCCCGCTCCCGGCGTCACCGGAATCCTGGTCCCCGAAGGTCTCGACGGCGGCAAACTGGTCAAGTTTCTGCGCGACAGCCTGGGCGTGTCCCTTCAGGGCGGCCAGGATCAGATGAAGGGTAAGCTCGTGCGCATCGGACACATGGGTCATTTGAGCCCGTTCGACATGCTCATCGCGGTTGGCGCGCTCGAGATGGGACTTAAGCAGATCGGCGCAAAGGTTCAACCTGGCGCCGGCGTAGCCGCCGTTCAGGCGCGCCTGGCACGGAGCATCTGAAGCAACATGGCGGAAACTTTCCGCGTCCTTATCAGCGACTCACTTGCGGCGCAGGGGATTGAAGTCCTCAAGCGCTTCCCGCAGCTGCATTTCGACGTCAAGACCGGCCTCAAGCCCGAGGACTTGGCGAAAATAATCGCGCCCTACGACGCCCTGCTGATTCGCAGCGGCACGCGCGTCACCCGCGAAGTAATCGATGCCGCCAGGTCGCTCAAAGTGATCGGTCGCGCCGGCGTTGGGGTCGACAACGTCGATATCGAAGCGGCAACGCGCCGCGGAATCGTCGTGATGAACAGCCCGACCGGCAACAGCGTCACGACTGCGGAGCACGCGGTCACCATGATGATGGCGCTGGCTCGGCATATTCCAGCGGCCGTCGCCTCGCTGCGAGCCGGCAAATGGGAGCGCGGCAAATTCACCGGCGCAGAGATATGCAACAAAACGCTGGGCGTAGTCGGCCTCGGTAACATCGGCCGGATCGTCGCCGACCGCGCGCTTGGGCTCAAGATGAAAGTGATCGGCTACGATCCGATCCTGACGGCTGAGGCTGCCGGGCGCATGGGCGTTCAATTGGTCAGCCTCGATGAGCTTTTTGCAACCGCCGACTTCATCACCGTCCACACCCCCCTGACCGACGACACGAGGGGCCTCGTGGGCGCGGCGGCATTCGCGAAGATGAAGAAGGGCGTGAGAATCATCAACTGCGCCCGCGGCGGTATCGTCGATGAAGCCGCGCTCGCCGAGGCGCTGAAATCCGGCAAGGTCGCGGGCGCCGCTCTGGACGTGTTCGTCGAGGAGCCACCTCCCGCCAACCATCCGCTGCTCCAGTTTGACAACGTGATCGTAACGCCGCACCTCGGCGCCGCCACCGACGAGGCGCAGGTCCAGGTCTCGGTCGATATCGCGCATCAAGTGGCCGACTTCCTGATCGAAGGCACCATTCGGCAGGCGGTCAACATCCCGGCGCTGTCCACCCAGGAACTCGAAATACTCGGGCCGCATCTAACGCTTGGCGAAAAACTGGGCAGACTCGCCGCGCAGCTGATCACCGACGCGCCCACGGAGCTGACGCTTGCGTTTGGCGGTGAAGCCGCGAATCTCAAGCCCGACGCGATCACCGCCGCGGTTTTAAAGGGATTGATGAGCGGCTTCCTCGACGAGGATTTCAATTACGTCAACGCGCCATTTATCGCTCGCGAACGCGGAATCAACATTATCGAAACGCGCTCCCGCGAAGTCACTGACTACGTCAACACCTTGACGCTCACGGTTCGCACCGGCGCCGGCGAGCACGAAGTCTCCGGCGCCGTGCTCGGAAATCGCGCGCTGCGCCTGACCCGGATCGACGGCTACCGCGTCGAGGCGGTGCCCGAGGGTTACTTCCTCATGCTTCACAATCGCGACGTTCCCGGAGTGGTCGGCGCGGTGGGCACGATGCTCGGGCAGGCCGGAATAAATATTGGCGGACTGGAGCTCGGCCGCGATCGCGTGGGAGGAACCGCGCTAAGCATTTTCGAAGTGGATGAACCCGTGCCGGGCGCCGTCCTCGACAAGCTCAAGACCCTGCCTGCAATTACAGCGGCGTCGCTGCTCAAGCTCTGAATTTATTTTGCGCGTGGGACATTTCAGCCCGACAGGTGCGCGCGCAGGCCGGCAACATTGACGCCGGTCGGGGAAAAGACATGAAGACAGTTGCCGTGGTCGGCACGCAGTGGGGGGATGAGGGCAAGGGCAAAATCGTCGATATGCTCGCGGCCGACGCCGATGTGGTCGTCCGCTTCCAGGGCGGAAACAACGCAGCTCACACGCTGGTGGTCGGCGGGAAGAAATTTGTGCTGCGGCTGGTGCCCGCCGGCGCGCTCCACCCCGGCAAGGCGTGCGTAATCGGCAACGGCCTGGTCGTCAATCCGCTGGCATTGCTCGGTGAAATCGCAGACCTCAAGCGCAGCGGCCATCTCGCCGACGACCGTCTGCTCAAGATCAGTTACGAAGCGCACATGGTGATGCCGTATCATCTCGCGATCGATCGCGCTCGCGAGGCGCGCCTGGGCAAGCGCGCGATCGGCACGACCGGCTTCGGAATCGGCCCGGCCTACGAAGACAAGATGGCTCGGGTGGGATTGCGCTTCGAAGATCTGCTCGATTTCAAGTTTTTCGCGGAGAAACTCCGCCGCAACATCGTCGAGAAGAATGCGTACCTGAAAGCATTGCTCAAGACCAAGCCGATCAAGGCCGACGAAACCATCGACGCGATGAAAAAAGCGCGCCGCCGGCTGCTCCCGTATCTGTGCGACACCGGCGCGTTCGTGAGCGACGCGATCGATTCCGGCAAGCGCGTGCTCTTTGAGGGCGCCCACGGCACGATGCTCGACATCGATCACGGCACCTACCCGTACGTGACCTCGTCGAGTTGCGTCGCGAGCGCGGCCTTCAGCGGCACCGGCATCGGGCCGGGCAATCTCGAAGCGGTGCTCGGCATCAGCAAGGGATATACGACACGAGTCGGGGCCGGCCCCTTTCCGAGCGAGTTCACCGGCTATCTCGCCGACTCGCTGCGCGAAGAAGGCGACGAGTTTGGCAGCGCCACCGGGCGTCCCAGGCGGATCGGGTGGTTCGACGCCGTGCTGGCCCGTTACACCGCTCGCGTCAACGGGATGTGGGCGCTCGCGCTTACCAAGCTCGACGTTTTGACCGGGATCGATCCAGTCAAAATCTGCGTCGGCTACATCGTCAAGGGGAAACGATACGACGACATGCCGCCGTCGCATCGGATGCTCATCAACGCCAAGCCGATCTTCGAAGAGATGCCGGGATGGAGCGAGAGCCCGGCGGGCACGCGCACGCTGGCCGAATTGCCCTCGAGCGTGCGCCGCTACGTCGAACGAATCAGCGCGCTGGTTGGTGTGCCGATTGCGATGATCGGCGTCGGCAAGGAGCGCGAAGCGACCATCGTGGTCCGCAACCCCTTCGCCGACTAGACTCGTTGCTAGCGGTTCAGCAGCTCGGCGAATTCCTCGACCGTCATTCCAGCTTTTCGAATCAAGTTGCGAAGAAGTCCAGGACCAAGCTCTCGATGTAGTGGAACCGTAAGAACCACGACTGCCCCAGATTTGATCAGCGTGACATGGCTACCCTTCTGATGCGCGCGTGACCAGCCCGCGCGCTCAAAAGCTCGGATTGCGTCGGCTCCCGAGCAGACCGGCAGTCTGGCCATCATCGATACCTTGGGAGCTATTTTGAAACTAATTTGGCGGATCCGACCAGGGGGAAACTACTCTCCCCTAGAAAATTGGCCCGGCGAGGTTTTTATCTCGACTTCGGCGACCTCAATTTGCGTTGGGATTCCGTACTCCCGCCTGGTCGCCAAGCTCGCTTCTATCGCCTCTCGGATGTTCGCGAGAGCTTCGGCTTCGGTCCGGCCCTGCGACAGGCACCCCGGAAGAGCCGGGCACTCCACGACCACAAAGCCGGCTTCGTCGCGTTCGAGCGTCACCAGAAACTTCATGGTTTCACTCTAGCACATGAAATCCGGCAACCAATCAGCGCCCCCTACCCTGCGCAAACCGCCGCAAGGCTCGAGATCGCGACGCCGCGGCGTGCCATCCGCAGGTCATTGCGATCGAATCCGTTGGTTGTGTACCCGATCGAAATTCCCGTTGCCGGATCGGCCCATCCGATCTGTCCGCCCGCGCCTCCGTGTCCGAATGCCAGCGCCGAGTTGGTCTTGCCGAAGCCACGATAGTTCGCGAGCCCGTCACCGCCGGCCACGACAACTCCCAGCGCGCGGTTGCACTTGACGCCGAAAATCGGATCCTTGTAATCGCCCGAGCGCACGCGCAACGCGTCCTTGAGCGCTTCAGGCTTGATGATCGGCGCACCGTTGGCGCCGCGATTATGCAGCAAGCCTTGGTAGAACAGCGCCAGGTCGCCGGCCGTCATAATTCCGCCGCCACCCGGCACGCCGGCTTCCATCACATTGGGCCGGTTGAAGCCGAGGATCGCGTCTTCGGTAACTTCGGTTTCCGGAATCGCGGGCAGTCCGAGCCTCTTTCGCTCCTCATCGGATAGCGCCTCTCCGACGTAGCAAAGCTGCGCAACGCGCTGATGATACTCGCGCGGCAGTCCGACCCGCAGTTCCGGCAGTCCGAGCGGCGTTGCAATCCGCTCATGCACGAATTGACGGAAGTCCTTGCCCGTGCGGCGCTCGATTATCTCCGCAATTACCCAGAAGCCCGAGGTCGGATGGTATTCGAATTTGCTGCCCACCGGCCATTCCAGCCGCCACTTCGCGAATCGCTCGAGCCGCTTGCTCTTGTCGAGCCACTCGTCCTGCGGATACGGCGCGTTCGGAAATCCTCCCACGTGGAGCAGAACCTGCTCGACGGTCATCGTATCCTTACCATTGGTGCCAAACTCGGGGACGATCTCTGCCACGCGCTCGCCCGGATTCAGTTTGCCTTCGCCGATCAGAATCCACGACGCCGCCGACATGATCGCCTTCGTGCACGAGAAGATCGTGTAGAGCGTGTCGTTGGTTGCCGGCTTTTCACTTCCACCCTGGACTGCGCGGCCGACCGTGCGCATCGCGCCGATTTTCCCGTTGCGGGCGATCGCGATTTGAGTCGATGGCAGCAACCCATCCTTGACTTCGCGTTCGGCACGATTGAAAAGGGCTTCGACTTTTTCAGGATCGAGGCCGACTTCGCGTGGACTGTCAGCAAAATGATCTTGCGCCGGCATTGCGGAACCTCCTGCGATAGAATTCCAGTCTTCGGGATATAACACGCCGCCGCCGATTCGTCATTCGAAAGCGATCCGAACCGGACCTTGCGACGATATCCACCCCGCCCTGCCCGGCAGCGTCGTCCGAATGACTTCGCACACCGGCAATTCCGCGCGATTTAGCCGCGTCGCGACCTCGCGCAGTTGCACGAACTTCGCGCCCTGCTCTTTCAGCGCGTGGACCAGGGCCGTGAAGCCCTCGAGCTGTCCCATCCCTTCGGTCTCGGCGTGAATCGTGTGCACATTGAGCGCATCGGGCTTGCACAAGCTGAGATAGAAGTCGCGCACCGCGCGGTCATCGCGCAATTCTCGCCGTCCCATTACCTCGTCGAGGGTCGGCAAGGTGGTCGGAATCTCCGGCGTCGCGAGAACTCGCGCCTCGACGATGCAACGGTACGGCGCGCTGCCTCGCGTGTCGCTGCGATAGTCGAGCGCCATCGCGTCCAGCGCGACCAGCGCCGCATTGTTGGTGCGCCATCCGGGCGCGGCGAAACTCCGCGGCGCTTCGCCAAGGATCGCGCGGTATGCCTCAAACGCGTCGCCGAGTTCGTTGCGTATTCCGGGCTCGCCGATTTCATCGAGGTGATCCTGCCATCGCACGTGATCGTAGCCATGCACGCCAACCTCGAAGCCACGCGCCTTCAGGCCGCGGATAATTCCAGGGAACGACAGCGCGATCGGCCGCGACGGCAGAATCGTCCCCGAGAGAATCGTACGCGCGCCGTACATCGAAACGGCTTTGGTGCGGAACATCTTCGACAGGAAGCCGCGATTTCGAAACACCCGCAGGATTGCGCGTCCCGAATTGTCCGGGCCCATCGCGATATAAAAGCTCGCGACGACGCCCTCGCTCTCGAGCATCGAGGCCAGCCGCGGTACGCCCAGTTCGAGGCCCTGATGGGTATCGACGTCGATCTTTAGTGCGACTTCCAAGTGTAGTGACTACGCGGACGCGGCTGCGCCTAAGAAGTCATCTCTTTGCGGAACCAGTCCATCGAGATTTTCACGCCATCGCGCAGGTTCACTTTCGGAGTGACCCGCAGCAACGTGCGCATCTTCGTATTGTCCGGAACGCGGCGAGGGATGTCCTCGTAGCTGTTGCCGTACACTTCCGCCTGCGTCACGAACTTGATCTTCGATTTCGTTTTCGTTGGCCCAAACAACTCGAGCATCAACTTGGCGAACTCGAGCACGGTCGTCTCGACATCGACGCCGATGTTAATCGCCTGCCCATCTGCCGCGGGATTCACTCCCGCCTGCACGGTTGCCTCGATCGCATCGGTTACGTACGTGAAGCATCGCGTTTGCAGCCCGTCGCCAACCACGGTCAAGTCCGCGCCGCGCAGTAGTTGACCCATGAAGATCGTAAACAGCCGGCCCACGTCAACCTTGTCCAGCCGCGGACCGTACACGTTGAAATAGCGCACGATCGTAACCGGCAGGCCGAGCTTGTGATACGCGAAACAGAAATGCTCGCCGACGGCCTTCGACGTCGAGTAGCACCAGCGATCGATACTGGTCGCCCCGAGCACGCGATCGTCGTCCTCGCGCCACGGCACCTTGGGGTTGCGGCCGTACACCTCGGAGGTCGAGCTGAACACGACCCGTTTGTTATGCTTGTAGGCGGCCTTCAGCACGTTCTGCGTGCCGTTCACGTTTACGTTGAGCGTTTCGTAGGGATCGGCGACGTAGTGTTCGACGCCGACCACGGCCGCGAGATGGTAAATAAGATCGACCTTCGATACCAGGCTGTCGATCAACTCAAGGTTGAAGACTGAATCGTGCACGTAATGAAAGCGCGGATCGTCCAGTAGGTGACGCACCTTGGCGATCGAGCCGGTGTCGAGCACAAAGACCTCGTCGCCGCGCGCAATAAACGCATCCGAAAGATGCGATCCGAGAAATCCGGCGCCGCCGGTGATCAGAACCCGCATGTGACCTCCGCGAAACTAATCGAATAGAATACTATCTTTGACGTGCCCGGCCTCGGAAAGAGCCTCGCGGGCAATGCCTTCGGCGCCGCCTTCGAACTGCGCAATTTTCAGGATTACGCTGCCCTTGCCGGCAGCAATTTCAAGAGCGCCGTCCGCGTTTTCGCGCACGACCCGCCCCGGCTCTCCGAGCGTTCCGTGTTCCGCGCCAATTTTCGCTTCCCATACCAGCAGCTTTCGCCCGCCGGCGAAACAGAACGCACCGGGGTACGGATGCGTCACGGCGCGCACGAGATTGAAGATCCTTCGCGCCGGCCATCGCCAGTCTATCCGTCCGTCCTCCGGCTTTCTGCGCCCGAAGTAACTTCCCTTCGAGATATCCATTTTTCGCCGCGGCGCGGTGCCGGCGACGATCTTTGGATGCAGCTCGGTTATCAGCTCGACGCCGAGCGGCACCAGCTTGCGGTATAACGTCAGCGCGTTGTCGCTGTCGTCGATCGCAACCGCGCGCTGCCCGACGATATCTCCGACGTCTGCCCGCGCAACCATTCGATGTAACGTGACGCCCGCCTCGCGTTCTCCATTCACCAGCATCCAGTTCACTGGCGCACGACCCCGATAGGCCGGCAGCAATGACCCGTGCAGATTGAAGGCGCCCAGCGGCGCCACCCCGAGCACGCTCTCGGGAATCAGATGGCGGTAGTAGAAGGAGTAAATTACCGCCGGCTTCAATTCACCGATCTTCGCGGCCGACCCTGCCTCGACGCCGTCATCGGTGTGCACCGGGACGCCGTGCTGCGCGGCCAGTTCCGCACACGATCGCCACCAAATCTCTTCATGCGAATCGTCGCGATGAGTGAACAGTGCTGCTATTGGCGCGCCCATTTTCAGCAACGCCTCCATGCACGCGTAACCCATCTCATGGTACGCGAACAGCACGCAGACGGCGGATTTCACAGTCGCGCCAGATGCGACACCTGAGACGTTGGACTCCACGGTTGATCGCTGGTCGGCTTCGCCGTTAGTTGCGGTCGGGAGCCGGCCCGACTTGGGAATCGACCGGCTTGCCTACCCCTCCATGCACCGCTTGCACGATGTAAGTGGGGCGGCGGCGCACTTCTATATAGATACGCCCGGCATATTCGCCGATAAGTCCGAGCGCCAGGAATATCATTCCGATGAAAAAGAACAGGATGGCGAATAGCGTCCACAGGGCGCCCTCTTCTTGCGGGCCGTAGATCAGCCGATGCGCAACAAGCACCATCGCAAGCATTACGGCCAGCACCGAAATTCCTATCCCGGTCATGCTCAGCATCTGGATCGGAACCAGAGAAAATCCGGTAATCAGGTTGAGACTGAGTTTCGCCAGTCCAAAGAGATTGTACTTCGACTTGCCGCCGGCGCGATCGTCGTGGCCGACGGGGATTTCCGCGACTCGCTTGGCGAACGTGTTGGCGAGCGCGGGAACGAACGCCGCCTTCTCGTCGCAATCGACCACGGTATCGACGATGTGCCGCCGGTACGCACGCAACATGCATCCGTAATCATGCATCGGTACGCCGACAATCATCGAGGTCAACCGGTTGTGCAGACGTGACGCGTAGCGCCGATACGCCTGATCGTGACGCTCCTCGCGCCATCCGCCCACCACGTCGTTGCCTTCATCGATCGCCGCGATCAACCGCGGAATTTCCTCCGGCGGATTTTGCAGGTCCGCGTCGAGCGTGACGACTATCTCGCCGCGCGATTGCCTGAAGCCCGCGAGGATCGCCGAATGCTGTCCGAAATTGCGCGCCAGCTCCACCACCCGCACTCGCCCCTCTTCGCCCGCCGCAATTTCGCGAAGGATGCCGAGAGAATCGTCGCGCGAGCCGTCATCGATAAAAACCGTCTCCCATGGACGGCCCAGACCCTCGAGAACCGGTCTGAGGCGCGACCAAAGCGACGCCAGGTTCGCGGATTCGTTGAACACCGGCACCACGACCGACACCAATCCGCTCGCCGCTCGGGATACGGCCGAAGTGCCTCGGATCGGTGATATTTTGCCCGGGAAGCTCAAGGAACGTGCGCGACCTGACCGCCGATCAATCGATGCGAAACCGCCGTCGCGTGAAGTGATTGTTGCAGACAGCCTTGGGGAATTAAAGATAGCGCCGGCCCGGCCCGGTTGACCGCGCGCGATCGCCTCGCGAAACTGCATCGACGATGCTCGCCGCCAACCGATCTCTCCGCCTCGCCATCTACGCCATCCTCGCGGCGATTCTCTATCTTCCCGGTCTGGGCAGGCCCGCGCTTTGGGAACCCGACGAGGGCCGCTACGGCGAAATCGCGCGGGAGATGGTTATCTCGGGCGACTACGTCACGCCGCGTGACGACTTCGAGCTATATTTCGAAAAGCCTCCGCTGGTCTATTGGGCCGAGGCCGCCGCAATTCAAATCTTCGGAGTCAATGAATTCGCGGTGCGATTGCCCGCGGCCCTCTTTAGTATCGGACAGGTCGTTGTCACAGCCGCATTGGCCGAGGCGATGCTCGGTGCTCCGGCGGGATTATTCGCCGCACTCGTGCTCGCGCTGAGTCCGCTATTTTTCGGGTTTGCGCGATTCGCAACGCTTGACCCCGCGCTGGCGTTTTTTCTGGTCGCGGCGCTGGGCGCTTTTTACGCCGCGGCGCGCAAGGATTCGTTCTCGCGACCGTCGGCGCGCAGGTGGCTGTTGATTTCCGTCGCGATGCTCGCGTTGGGCACCCTGGTCAAAGGCCCGATCGCGTTGCTGCTGGGCGGCGCGATCGCTCTGGCATGGATGGCAATTGAGCGGCGGCTGCGCCAGGTCGCGCAGATGCCGCTGGTCTGGTGCCTCGTCATCTACGCGGCTCTCGTCGTCCCCTGGTTCGTGCTGGCCGAGGTCCGAAATCCCGGCTTCATGCACTTCTTCATCGTCCACGAACATCTCGAGCGCTACGTCGCGTCGAACGAACATGGATGGGGTCCGTGGTTCTTCATCCCGATCGTCATAGGAGGAACGTGGCCCTGGATTTTCTTCGTCCCGCTTGGATGGTCCGCGATGCGCGCCGACGACGGCTCGCCCGAGAGCGCCAGGGACCCATCCGGCCGACGCGCGGCCGCGCGCCTCCTGGCCATCTGGTTCGTCGTGATCTTCGTGTTTTTCTCGATTCCCCGCTCCAAGCTCGGCAGCTATATCCTGCCTGCACTTCCGCCGCTCGGGATCGTTGCGGGATACGGGCTCGCGCGCATGTCGGCTCTCGACGCCGTGAGCCGCCGCCGTCTTCTCGCCGCCGTTGCTATCGCGAACCTGGCAATGGCGGCAGTTCTTTGCGTATTTTCCCAACTTGTCCTCGCTCCGATAAATCCCGAGCTTGGCGTGGACGGATTGCTGATTGGCGCCGTTCTGGCCGGCGGCGCGATTGCGATGTACTCGCTCGGGCGCGCCGCGTCGCGCGTTCCGTACGCGATCGGTGCGATCGCGCTGGCGATGCTCGCGGCGGTGCCGCTTACCGCGCGGGTGCGCGAAGACGCGTCGTCGATTTCCACCTATCGCAACCTGGCAAGGACTGTTCAGCCCTACCTTGCGGGAGACTGTACGCTTGCCTCATACCGCCATTACGTCCAATCGCTCCCGTTCTATACGCACCGGCGCGAGACCCGGGTCGAGTATTGGGGCGAGCTTTCGGAAGTTTCTCTCCCATCAGCCGGCAGGTCGTCGTTCCTTATCGGCTCCGACGCGCGCCTGCGCCAGGCCTGGTCGTCGGGCGCGTGCATGATCCTGATCGTGAACGATGGCGACCGCAAAGCGCTTGCAGACTCGCTGAAGCCCGCGCCGGTCGTCATCGGATGCGAGGGAAAAAAGCTCGCGCTCTACAATGGCGCCCTCGCGCCGCCGCCGGGCGCAGCCGATTGTCTCAAATCCGAAACGAAAAATTAGTAAATGCCGGGACCGAAGCACTTGGATTCGGGCTCATTGGACTGTAGCTTTCTCGCTGTAGCTTTCATGCGGCCGTTTCCAGTGAAAAGTCACAATTGCGGCCGTAAGCGATTTGCCCGGGAGAGACTGACCGCAGGTGGCTGACAAGAAATCCAAATCCAAACTTCAGGCGGCGGATTTCGGAGCCGATGGCGCCGAGCCGCAACCTTCGCTCGGCCACATCATCACGGAATCCCGCGAACGCAAAGGCATGACTCGCGAGCAAGTCGCCGGCGAGACTCATCTGCCGGCGCATTACATCAAAATGATCGAGACCGACCGCTACGATATGATTTCGGATCGGCTCTACCTCGTGCCATTTCTTCGCCGATACGCAACGTTCCTGGGTCTCGACGCCGAGGAAATCGCCTCCCGTTTCGTCAGCGACGTTCAGCATGCCGAGGCCAACGTGGTGCGAATCTCGCAAGAGATCACGATGGTCGCGAAGCGGCCCGCCGTCGCCAGCCGAATCGCCTTCGCCGTGCTGATCGCCGCGGTGCTCGTCTTGCTGGCAGATTTCGCGTGGCGCCGGTTGGTAGATCATGAAGCGCCCACTCCGGCTCCGGTCGCCTCGCCGGCTGCGATGGCGCCCGCAGCGGAGTCCAATGCCCAATCGCCGAACGAAACTCTGCCGCCCGCGACAATCGTGACGAATCCCGAAAGCGCGGCGCCACCTTCTTCGCCGGCCGCCGCCTCGAATGCCCCGCGTTCTGCGAGCGTCCCGCCCGCAGCTAATCGTCCTGCCCCGTCGCGACCGCTCCCGCGCGCACCGACCGACGAGTAGCAGCCGCTAGTGCAGCACGGCGTTGGCGATCTCTTCCGCGACGAGCTCCTTGGTACGTCGCGCATCGTCGCCCGAGTGCACGACCGCGACCACCTTTAGCTCATCGGCTGCGCCCTCCAGTGACGCGCGTGCGACGATCACCGTGTCGTAAATCTGGTTCTTCGGGATATCGCTATATGGCGTCGGCGCGTTGACGCCGTGCAACGCCTGCTGACTCGCCTCGTAAGCTCGGAACTGCTCCTCCGCGGCCGTATCGTCGGGATAAAACGCGCGGCGGCGAGCCTGCTGTGCGAACGGATCGCTCGGTTGATCGCCGCTGTCGCCCAGCGGCGGCGGCTCCGCGCCGGCCGCCTTCAGCAATTCAACCATCGAAGGATCGCCCGGGAACATCTGATTCAATGACACTCCCGGTGCAAGCAGTTGCTGATTCACCGTCACGGTGAGCGTCACCGAATTTTCCGGATTGGACGCAAGACCATGGCGCGCCGCTCTGAGATCTTCGTTCAGCACGTTCTGCACAACGGGATCGGTGCAAATCGCGACCACGCCGGCGTTTGCGGGCACCACCAGCTTGCCCGCCATCTTGATGTCGGCTGCGTGCGCAAATCCGTACATAGCCACTACAATGGCTATCGCGGCGATCGCACGTTGCCCTGCTTCACGCACCGGATTACTCACGGTATGCGCGCGCGGCTTTTATAGACCGGGGTGCGATCACTTCATCTCTCCGCACTACGGGTCGAGGATCGATGCGGGCGTGTCAATATCGCGTTTCGTCATCACACCAATTCTAGCATGACACCCGCTTCGATCGTTTGCGCGCGAGCCGAGTCAGGGTCCACGCGTAACAGCTGCGGGCCAGTGAGAAGTGAAAAAGTGAACATCTTTTCGCCGGCCTGCTAGGCCGAGGGCTGTTGGCCGCTACGCGATGGTTATGAAACCATGTTTTACGTCCCAAGCCAGCGCCGTGCGCGCTGCTTTCTGGCGGACGGCCAGCTTTGAAACGCCCTGTATGTAAGCGGCGACGGTCCCGGCGTTCTTGTAAGCCTCAAAAAGCTGGTACGCCGCGCTCTTTGGCCGCTTGGGGTTGGTTTTCGCTACGACCGTAATTTTGGCCGAGAGCGGGAAGGTTGCCGCGCGAATCACGGGAATCTTCTGCTGCAACAATTCCTGCGCCCGCGCAGCCCGCCATTTTACCAGCCGTTCGCCGAGCTTCGCGTCGCCCAGCGCGATTATCTGCGCCGCAAGCAGGCCCGCATTCGCCGCACCAGCTTTGCCAATCGCCATCGTCGCCACCGGCACTCCCTTGGGCATTTGCACGATCGACAGCAGCGAATCGATTCCATTGAGCGGCGTCGTCGGCATCGGCACGCCGATAACCGGGATTATCGTCTTCGATGCGACCACTCCCGCAAGATGCGCCGCGCCGCCGGCGCCGGCGATTATCGCGCGCAGTCCGCGGCCCGCCGCATTCGCGGCATATTCCAAAACAATGTCGGGCGTTCGATGCGCTGACATAATCCGAACTTCATGCGACACTTTAAGTTCTGCCATGACCTCGGCCGCGGCCGACATGTATTCCCAGTCGCTCTTGCTACCCATGATCACGCCGACAATCGGCGCCTTGCTGTCCGCCATCGTAGTTCCTCGCGCGTTCCCTTATATGCGCATCATCTCACGGTCAGATAAGGGACGCAGCATTATTGGAATCTGAAGGCTGATTCCAGAGTGCCGGCATGTCAAGTCGCAGCCGGTATGAGCGGCCTGGATAATTCGGCACAATGTATTCGCGATGGCGACGCCGATTCCCAGCAATCAGTGCGAGTTCACGCTCGCCGAAGCTGTCGAGGCTACCGGCGGCACTCTCGTCCGCGCCACTTCGATTGTGCCGGTCAGCGACAGCGTCCGCGGCGTCAGCACAGATACACGCTCGATCGGGGCGGGAGCGATATTCGTCGCAATCCGTGGCGCGGCGTCCGACGGCCACGACTACATTCCACAAGCCGCCGCGCGGGGCGCTGCAGCCGCTATCGTCGCGACCGGCCGCCGTCATCCCGCGCTCGATTGCATCGAGGTCGCCGATACCCTCGCGGCGCTGGGCCGGCTCGCGCGCCGCCATCTCGTACGCACGCGGGCGGCCCGCTCACTTCCGCTGATCGCAATCGGTGGAGCAGTCGGCAAGACCACCACCAAAGAACTCACCGCCGCCGTCGTTCGTGCGCTGTTCGGATCCACGCTTTCAACCCCCGGTAATCTGAACAATCTGATCGGCGTGCCTATGACGATTTTCACGCTCACCGGCGAGCATCGAGCAGTCGTCCTCGAATGCGGCACCAACACGCGCGGCGAGATTCCAAAACTGGCGCAAATCGTCGAGCCAGACGTCGCGATGGTCCTCAACGTCGATCTCGAGCACAGCGAGGGTCTCGGCACGCTCGACGATATCGCCAACGAGGAAGCTGCGCTGTTCTCGACTGCCAGGCGCTATGCGGTCGCGTCTGCCGACGAACCGATGGTCCTGGCGCGGATTCCGAAACATCTGAGGCGAATCACATTCGGCAAGTCGCCCGACGCCCACGTGCGGCTTGTCAGTCGAAGCGCCGGCGCCCGCTCGCGCATCCGAGTCGAAATCGCTCGCGCCATGCTCGCGGCGGGAGTCGAACCTTTCATCGAAACTGAAATCGCGCTCCTGGGCGAAGCCGCGGCTCTCAACTGCACCGCCGCGATCGCCGGTGTCGCCGCGATGCGCCCGCGGCCGCTTGAATCGCGCGAGCTTGCCGCGCTCGCCGATGCGCTCGCGCTCGTCAAGCCGGTCGCCGGCCGGCTCGCCAACCCCTCGATTCACGGCATCTTTGTGATCGACGACACTTACAACTCGAACCCTCGCTCGATGCGGGCCGCGCTCGCGGCCGCGCGCGAGGTAGCCGACGGTCTCGGCGCCCGTCTCGTGATCGCGTTGGGTGATATGCTCGAGTTGGGCGAGCTGTCGGCCGCCGCGCATCAGGGGGCGATTCGCGACGTGATGCGCTCGCATCCAGCGGCATTCGTCGCCGTCGGCCCTGCGATGAACTCCGCGTGCGCAATCGTATCCCGCGATGCGGATACCACCGAGGTACTCGCCGCGCCCGACAGTATCGCCGCGGCGAGCATAATTGCCGGACTGCTCCGGCCGGGCGACGTGTTGCTGGTCAAGGGTTCGCGCGGGATCGCAATGGAACGTGTTCTCGAGAGGCTCGGCTGACGCTAACGGTGCGTGGGCGGCGGCCTGGTCATTGCCCTATTGCCGTGATGTCGCAAGTTTTCCATGTCATCGAGGCGTCCGCCGTGAGAATCACGGTGCGCACGGTAGGGGCAGTCTTATGGTGTCGCTGTGGCTGTAGGTGTCGCAGTGGCTGTTGAGGTCGCGGTCGCAGTAGGGGTTGCGGTCGGAGTCGGGCAGGAGCCGCTTGGAACCGAGAAGATGGTGCCGTTGGCGTTTATGCAAGCGACGCCGGCGGCCAGGGCGGTCACCCTCACATCACCGCCCGCCACGGTCACGTCGCCGGTCGAGTTGCGCGTCAGCATCGTGTATGGCTGCGGTGTCTGTCCCGTGTCGTTAAATGAGATGGTTGCGGTGGGAAACGGATAGAGTCCGGCAGGCACGGAGATAGTTTGGGCTGTGGCTATCGACTCCCAAGTAGAATCCACCTGCTTTAGTATGTCCCAGACTGCACAACCATCTGCGTAATTCAGGTTCCAGGAAAGCACGTTGTAGTTAGTTCCGTTCAGAGAAGAGTTTCCGGTGCTTGTACTTGCCGTTGCCGCTAGAGTGGTACCACCGTTCCAGTCGTGACACACCACTCCATAGGTTGCTGATGTACTACCAGCCGTTCCATGTTGCGTGACGGTGAATCCGGTGTCGCCATTTGGAAAGTTGATGGTTGAGTGGATTACAGCACCTTGAGTATTGACTCCCCCGAATCCAGTTAGTTCTCCAACGTGTAGTCCGTAGTGACCGAATGCACCATACACGGACTCACTGGTTCCGTAGGCAAGCAAATCAAGGTAGTAAATTGAGTTCTCGTCTGTCAGCACTGCGTCCCCCTGGCTGTCAAGCCACGGAGCCGCCCCGAACTTTAGCTTCGTCGAGGCCCCAAGCGTTACTGGTGAACTGGCGGTTCCAAAGAACATGTTCGACCCGGCGTATCCGCCGCTGGAGTTGTCAACGAAAGCGCCGGTGCCGGTGCCGATGACCAGGTTGTAAAGGGCCGTCGAGTCGAACGAGTCGCTGCCGTCGCTTTCTTCGTAAGGGTCCAGAATCAGGGCGCGGCTGCCCGCGAGTTCTATCCCGTGTGTCGCGGCGCCCTCGATGTCGGGCTTGAGGTAGGTGCTGAGGTTGCCTGAGTCGTAAAGGCCGACTGCGCCGGTGTATCCGCCGCCCTCGCCGAAGATATTGCTTGCGACGCCGGGGCCGACAACCTTGACCCCGTAGTTCGTGCCTTGAGCGATGATGTCCTTGAAATGGTTGTAGCAGGTGCATCCGTTCGGTCCCGCAACCGCAACGCCGGTGTCGCCGACTACGATGGCTATATCCTCGAAGATGCTCGACGCCACGTCCTCGTTGTGGCCGCCCGTCGCGCCGCCGACCTCGAGGCCGACGTCGCCAGAGCCGCCGCTGTTCGCGATGCGCAGGTGCTCGATCATCGCCTGCGCCACGTTGCTTGCATTGTACGCGGGCATGAAAGTCGCCACGGTGTCAGCGCCACTGATGACGGTGCCCTTGACGCCGCTGCCGGCGCCGATGATCGAGCTGAACGAGTTGTAGATAAATTGCGCTCCAGTCGAGCGCGTGATCGTCGCGACGGGCAGAAGCAGCGTCACTGCGCCGGGGCTCGCGCTCGTGCCGCCTACATCGATGCTCGCCGCCATCGTCTGAGCGCCCGTCAGCCCGCGCGCATCGCAAGTGCCGCCGCCAGCCGGCAGGGCTGCCAGGCATGCATTGACCTGGACGTCGAAGGTCGAGCCGGAGTAATTCGCCGCGTAGAGAACGGCATTGCTGACGCCGCCGGCAGCGCCGCCGGCGGGCATCCAGTTTGCTCCGTTCCAGGTGATCTGGCAGTTGGTTGTATATCCGCCGACGGCGACGGTTCCAGCTACGCATGACTGCGCGTCGGTAATCGTGCAGGTCGTCCCGGTTACTGGCGACGCGGGCAATGCTGAGAATACTATTGGCCCCCCGGGGCAGCCGCTGCCGCCACGCGACACAGGGAGATTCCCGGTCCATCCGATTGTCAGATGCGTTCCGCCGCTGCTTAGAGTGCCGGTCACGTTAGAATCATTAGTGACCGAGGACAGGCCGCCGCTATTTGCGACATTGCAGTTCCAGTCGCCGCCCATTCCGAAAGCGACGGCGCCACTGCCGCCCGATGAGCAACTCGCACTGCCTTGACAGTTGGTGCAATAGAGCAAGCCTCCATTGATCGCTGGCATCGCTGCAAGTTGTGCCGCGGTGACTGGAACGAGCGTCGGCGCGATCGGCTGGGCGCCCGAAAATCGATCGTTGATCGCTTCGCGGAACTGCAATCCGGCTCCCACGCCGGTGAAGTTGGGGATCGGCTGATAAGCTCCGGGCGGTGGCAGATTCTGCGCCAGCGCCTCCACACTCGCGACGACCAGGATCGTCGCGGCGAACGTCACACCTCGAAGCATTCGTGAAATCTTCCGTTTCAAATTCATCACCATTCCCCCAATCGGCGGCCTTCGTCGATGCCCCCTAGAAGCCGATCGCGAGGTAGTAGAAACCGCGCGCCACATCAGGGTTCGGCGCCTCGCTGAAATAATTGTTCCACACATAGAATTGGGTCTTGCTCGGCAGCGGCACGCTGGTGGGAACCTGGTACTCGTTTTCGCCGCCGCCTTCCGATCCGGTCCCGGGTATCAGCGTGGTCAGCAGCAGGTTCACGCACGCATTCGGAAAGGCAATCGGAAAGGAATACGGTCCGTAAAGTCCCTGCGTCTGATCGCTGCCGAAGTTCATCAGACCCCATTGGATTACGTACTGAACCAGCCCTCTGTTGATGTCGTTGACCGGGATCTTCAAATAGCCGTTCTGGCCCATCAGCCCGGTGAACAGCGCCTGGAAGGCCTGCAACACGCCGATATTCGAGATATTTACGTCCTGGCGCTGTTTCAGAAATGCGGTGCGATTAGCCAGTTGCTGATGAGGCTGATTGGAGATACCTGTCCCGCTGAAACTCGCGCCGCTGGCAGCGCCTTCGACCGGATCGGTTGCCTGAATTTGATACACCTCATTGGAGGTGAACTCAGCCGCGTCAATTAGTGTAGCCATTGACTACCTCAGAAGGTAAGCGTCCACGTACCGCTGATACTCATTCCCGCGCCAAAGACTATTGGTGCTATCGTCTTGCGCGCGAGCATCGGAGTCGGCGCGGTAGTTCCGGGGAGTCCCGCGCTGGCATGATTGGCGAATATCGCCAGCTCCTGAATGGTTATCCCCTGCGCGCCAGTGTCCGCCGTCGTCAGCGACCAGTTGAAGGTCACGCTGCCGTTGCCATCCTCGCTATGACCGTCGAGCGCTTTGTAATATGCGGGGGCGGTCAGCGCGCTGTCAGTCACCGTCGGCGCGTTCGATCCCGAGCCGAATCCCACCGCAGCCGCGAATTCGCCGGTCGTATCGCCTCCGAGCAGCGCCGCAAGGGCAGGCAGCCCGGCGTTCACGAAGAGATTGTGACCCTGGTATTTCCACACGACAGCGCCTGGCTGGACCAGACGGATTCGCACGATTCCAATCGGCCTTCTCATTTTAACCTCCGTACAAAACGGCTGCGCCGTTGACGATCAGCGCCGAATCTGCAACCGCGGGTTCGTTGGCGCCGTAGGTAATCCCGCTGTGCAGATAGTGAGCGTCGTAAGCGGGGACAATCGGACCGTACGCATCGGTCAGCGGTGCGGTCCCGATCGCAAAAGCCAGCGCGTCGTCATTGGGCGCGGGCGCCGCGTCGATCTGATACTGGGCAATTCCGCCGAGCGTCAAATTGTCTGACGGCGCCGGCCCCGCGTCGGAAATCGCCGGCGCCACAAACCATATCGAGTCCAGCCACGCGCGCGCCGGCTTGAAGAAATTAACCGCCGCTGCTGCCGTGGATGCCGCGCCACTTGGGACACCCTGCCCGGCCACGAGATCGATCATGACACGGAACACCGCCCATCCCTGGTTCGACGGATACGCATCGCCGCCCCAGCTCGACTGTCCTTCGAGCAGAGTGACCTCCGTCCAACCCAACGACGCGAGCGCCTGCTTGATCGCCCACGGCGTACCGCGAAATCGATGCAACGGAATGGCGCTCATAAGCAGTGCGCGCTCCGCCGCCTCCGTCAGCATCTGCTCCGAAACCAGGCCACCCGATTCGATCAGATTGTCCACGTCGGTCAGCAAATCGATGCTCGTAAGCGCGTCGACCCCGAGCGACACAGGCGCGATTAATTGCCAAAGCGGCGACAAGATGTCGAATTGCCACGCCAGAAACGGCAACGCGCTTTCCACCACCGAGTCGATTCGATAGACCAGCAGCGTCGTGAGATCGAGCGCCCCGAGCCGCGCGATCAGCACCAGCAACGCCTGCGTGCGCGTGTCGTTGATCGACGGCGCGGCCGAAAGCTCGGGCATCAGCTGTGCTCCGTGCTGAACGCCGTCGTCAGCGAGATCATCGTACAGTTCGCCCACTGCCCGGCCGTAAGCGTGGTCAG
>Ga0187879_10000704_pt1 | contig 22251 bp, 18 predicted proteins | sample June2016WEW_19_1_FD_132423 | JGI IMG/M metagenome (GOLD analysis project Ga0187879, IMG submission 132423) | Peatland microbial communities from SPRUCE experiment site at the Marcell Experimental Forest, Minnesota, USA - June2016WEW_19_10 | ecosystem: Environmental > Terrestrial > Soil >... | reverse complement strand
GCTGTGAATATTAACGCCACGTTCCGTCCCACGGCTCACGCCGTGGGCTACTTTCTGGCGCCGCTCCGCGGCTTTCGAAGTCCCGGCGCCTTAAGTAAACGCTTATGAGGGCAAGCCCTACCCGTACATCGCCCGGGTCCAGCTTCTAGCAGTCCCGGCACTTGGCAACGATGAGCGTGATGTCATCGTGCTGTTCTTGCGGGCTGAAGCTCCGAACAGCGCCGACAATCGCTTCCAGGAGGGCAGGCGCGGGCCCCTTGGAATGGCTTTGCAATGCTGCGCACAGGCGTTCTTCCCCGAACTCCTCCCCGGTAGCGCTAAACGATTCGGTGATGCCATCTGTGTAGAGTGCGAGAGTGTCTCCCGGCGAGAGTTGGCATTCCGCCATTCCGCAATCCCATTCTTTGAACAGGCCCAGGACGGTGCAGGTAGACTGCAGCCGTTCGAAAGCACCGTGGTTCCGGAGGAGAAGGCCCGAGAGATGCCCGCAATTCGCGTAACGCAAGCGCCGCGCCGCATCGCAGTATTCGGCAAAGAACAGGGTGGCGTAGACGCTATCGACGGTATTCTCGTAAAACAGTTGGTTGGCCGAACGCAGGAAACGCTCCGGCTGATCCGACGCCATAACGCACTGGCTACGCAGGTTTGCCTGCAGGTTGGCCATGAGAAGCGCGGCAGCGATTCCTTTTCCCGCCACGTCGCCGATCACCAGCCCCAGCCGGTCGCGGCCGAGGTCGAGGAAGTCGTAGTAATCACCTCCCACGGGACGAGCCTGAAGGCAGATGCCCGCGTATTCGAGGCTTCGAACGGGCGGCAGAGATTGCGGGAAAAGCCTGGCTTGCACCTGCTTCGCAATCTCCATTTCCTGCGCGGCACGCCGTTCCGATTCAAGCTGGTCAGCCATGGCGCGCCGGTGGGCTTCAATTTCACGGCTCACCTCGTCGAAGCTCACCAGCAAAAACGAATTCCCGTCAGGATCCTTGAAACGCGTGAAGATTCCGCCCCAGATGGGCGCCTGTTCCTGATTCGGCGAGCTGCTCGCCACCACTTTCACCCGATGCTGCAGGCGTCGCAGCCGCGGCGTGGATAGAAACTCCACGCCGCGCCTGCGCCATTCACGGAACTTGGTCACCACGTCTTCGGTGACAAACGCCACCTGGCTGGCCCGCCCTATGAACTTGCATTCCGCTGAGTCGGGCTCCGGTTCGCACAAGGTCAAGTTCGCACTACCGTCCGGAGGAGCAACCGCAACCCACGGGCGCTTGGGTTGATTGCGAGCATCGAAGGCCAGATTGAATCCGAGCTTGTCAACGTAGAAGCCCACGCTGCGATCCAAATCGCGCACGAAGATCGTGACAGACTGAAGGCGCAGGTAGGCGCCTTGCGTTTCCAGGCGCAGCGCGGAGTCTTCTGAATTAAGCGGCGGAGGAGAACTGGACATCGATTCATTATACTTCGCAGGCAGCCCAGATCTAGCTTCTTATGCAACGCCACCAGCCTGCCCTGTCATTCTGAGCGAAGCGAAGAATCTCCGCAGTTCGTTATCGGCCACGAAAAACCAAAAGACAACTGCCGGGATTCTTCGGCCCGAAGAACGGGCCTCAGAATGACAAGCGCGACGCCATTGCGTCCAATCAACCAATGGCCAAATGACTCAATGGCTCGATGACCCAATGGCCCAATAGTTCAATTCCCGTGCTTCAGCATGGTGGCGGCGTGTTTCAGCACGGCGTCGGTGATCTGGCTACCGGAGAGCATGCGGGCCAATTCGCGCGCACGATCTTTCTCAGTGGCGAGGTGTGTCACGGAGGTCAGGGTACGGCCCGCGCGCTCGAACTTTTCCACATAGAAGTGCTGATCGGCGAAGCAAGCGATTTGCGCCAGGTGCGTGACGCACAGCACCTGACCATCGCGTGCCAGGCGTTTCAGCCGCTGCCCGACGGTTTCGGCCACTCGTCCGCCGATTCCGGAATCGACCTCGTCGAAAATGAAAGTGCGAGAGGCGCGCCTCGAAACGCCGGGCCGATTCGTCCCCACCACAGTTTTGAGCGCCAGCATCAAGCGCGAGATTTCTCCTCCCGAAGCAATCTTCTCCAACGGCCGCAACTCCTCGCCTGGGTTGGGAGAGATTCGGAACTCGATTTCATCAATGCCCCGCGGCCCCGCGCGCCCTTCCGTGGAGTTTTCGAAGTGTACTTCGAGGCGAGTTTTCTCCATGCCAAGCTGCGCCAATTCTTCGCGCACCAGCCGGGTTAATCTGCCTGCTGCTTCTCGCCGCTTGCCGGAAAGGGCCTCCGCCGCTTTGCGGTAATCTCCGGTCACCTTTTCAAGCTCCCGCTGAATCGTTTCGCGCCGCTCGTCGGCGTGTTCGATTCTGGCCAGTTCCTGCCGCGTTTTCTCCCCGTAGGCTACAATCTCCTCGAGCGTCTGCCCGTATTTTCGCTTGAGCCGGTCAAGCAGAGCCAGCCGGTCCTCGATCTCCTCCAGTCGCTGCGGATTGGCTTCCAGCTTTCCCAGGTAATTGCGCAGGAAGTTGGCCGCGTCCTCGACCGTGGCACGGGCGCCCGCCAGCGGTTCGACGTAAGGCTCAACGGCCGGCTCGAAGCGCCGCAGGTCCTCGATCTGGTACATGGCTGCCGCCAGGCGCGAGTAAGCCGCTCCCTCGTCTTCGTAGAGTGTGGAGAAGGCCGCCGCCGCGGCAGCGCGGACACGCTCGAGATTCGCCAGGACGCGTTTCTCATCCTCGAGGCGCGCGTCCTCTCCCGGCTCGATTTTGGCGTGCTCGAGTTCCTGCACCTGAAAGCTCAGCAAGTCGATGGTTCGCAGCCGCTCCTGCTCGTTTTGGCTGAGACTCTCGAACTCTGACTCCAGTTCTCGGCGTCGGCTGTGTAGCTCCCGGACCCGCTGCAACTCCTCGTCAATCCCTGCGAACTGGTCGAGCAGGTCAAGTTGGGCCTCGCGGGCAAACAGCGCCACGTGCTCGTTCTGCCCGTGCATCTCTACCAGGAGGGCCGCCAGCGACTTCACCGTCGCCAAGGTCACGGGTTGATCGTTCACCAGCATGCGGCTCTTTCCGCTCGCTTGGATTTCCCGCCGCAGGATCAGCTCCTGCTCCTCGGCCAAGCCGCATTCCTCCAACCAGGCTGACCAGGGCGGCGGGCCTTCGGTGCGGAACACCGCCGTGACTTGCGCCCTCTCCTGCCCGGAGCGAATGACTTCCGGTGAAGCTCGACCGCCGAGGGCCAGACCCAAAGCATCCACCAGGATGGATTTCCCGGATCCTGTTTCGCCCGACAGCAGGTTAAGTCCCGGAGCGAATTCGACCTTGAGAGAGTCAATCACCGCATAATTCTGAATGTGAATTTCGTGGAGCATGGTCAGTTTTCAATGGTCAGTCGTCAGCAGTCAGTAACTGCTCGTGGTTTGTACGCAAAAGTGGATTCCTACCTCACCGATTATACGCCACGTTAGGGCGGGGCAGTTGCAATGAGAATCAAGGTCGCGTAGTCTATGCCCCGGTAGCGCGGACCCCCGGTTTTGGGGTCCGCGGCTCTGTCTCCGCCCAATGGACAAGCCGCAAACCCCAAAGCCGGGGGTCCGCGCTACCCAGCATTCCAGCATAGGAGGCTCATACGAAAACAACGAATCGAAGGCGATTTTTGCGGACGGGAATCGCGGCGGGAGCCGTGACGGCTGCGGCTGTCCCCGCCGTCGCGCAGGAGAAACCGACCAAAAGGGTACTGGTCAATAACTCCAAAAACGGCCAGACACCGCTGTTCAACAGCGTGGTCGCTTACGGGAACCTGGTCTTCATTGCCGGCGTGGGGTACCATCAGGCGGGTGATATCAAAGTGCATACCAAGGGAGTCCTCGACCAGATTCAGCAGGAGCTCGAGAAGGTCGGCTCTTCAATGGAAAAATGCCTCAAGTGCAACGTTTACCTGGCCGACTTGAAGGATTACGCGGGCATGAACGAAGTCTTCCAAGGGCGCTTCGGCTCCGAACCGCCGGTGCGAACCACTATCGCCGCCGCCGGAGTCCCCGGCAATTCGCTGGTCGAGATCGACGTGATCGCGTACATTTAATGCGGCGCGGAGTGTGCCAACGGAACAGCAGTTTCGCGCAAAGGCGCAGAGTACGCCAAGGCCGCAAAGAAGACCCTAGAAGCTGTTTCAAAACCGCCCGGCTGAGGAGAGATTACTGAATGCCGCACAGAATCCCCGGCCCCGCGCGAGCCCTCAGCCCCGCAGGGGCTGGACATGAGTAGCCGGGGGCAACGCCCCCGGAAACCACGCCCCCCTCACTTCCTTTCCCCTCTCCCCGCCTGCGGGGAGAGGGGTGCCGAAGGCGGGGGTATGGGGCCGGGGGTTTCACCCCCGGCTACTCAATGTGCTCCCCTCCGGGGAGGATAGCTGCGCGCAGTCGACCATCCACGTTGCAATCGGGCACAGGAGGTTTTGAAACAGCTTCTAGACTTCACTTTGCGGTTCTTTGCGGCTTTGCGACTTGGCGCGAGATTTGTTGATTCTCCGACGCCTTTACCCGTGACCAGGCCTTGAACAACTTCCCAGCCACATGCTGCGAATCCACGTTTTTGGTTCTTTTCTAATTCATGGGCCAACTGAGCGACGCTTCGACCCCTCAACAGGATGCGTTTCATTGACTGCCCTAAACTGCTATGTTACGGTGAAGGCTTGAGAGACTGGGCAGTTCATTGTTTATAAAGGAGGCGAATTGCTCCCTGCACTTCTGGCGCAGTTACAGAGTTTTTACGAAGGCGAAGTCTGGCAGTTGCTGTCGAACACAGGGTTCGTGGCCCGGATGGTCTTGTTGTTACTGGCTGGATTCTCAGTCCTCTCGTGGGCAATTATCATTCACAAGTATAGGAGCTTCAGAGCGGCTCGCCGGGAGTCGCAGGAGTTTTTGAAGATATTCCGGCAGAGCAAGCGGCTTTCGGAGATTCGCACCTTCTGCAGGGGTCTGAAGTACACCCCGCTGTCGGAAGTTTTCCAAGCGGGGTATCGTGAGATTGAAAGCCAGGCGGTGGTGAACGAAAACCCGGGGAAACCCCACATCCGGAGCCTGGAGGCTGTTCAAAGGGCCTTGCAGATGACCGCTTCCAGTGAGCTTACGCGCATGGAGCAATGGCTCACCTGGCTAGCCACTACAGGAGCCGTGTCGCCGTTCGTGGGGCTGTTCGGAACGGTCTGGGGGATCATCGACGCTTTTCATGGTATGGGAACCGCGGGCACTGCGTCCCTGCGCAGCGTGGCGCCCGGGATCTCCGAGGCCCTTATCACAACTGCCGCCGGCCTATTCGCGGCCATTCCGGCTGTTATCGCCTATAACCAATTCGTACAGCGCATCAAAGAATTTGGCTCGATGATGGACGATTTCGGCCTCGAATTCCTTAATTTGACGGAGCGGTTTTTTACTTAGTCCGCTGTCCGTGGTCCGTCGCCATTGCTGAGGGTTGCATGCAACGGACAACGGACAACGGACTACGGACAGAGGGAGGTGATCGATGGCATTCACTACTCTCAAAGGTCGAACGCATACATCCCTGGCGGAGATCAATATCACGCCTTTCGTGGACGTGGTTCTGGTGCTGCTGATTATTTTCATGCTGACGGCGCCCATTCTCGAGTCGGGGATTGAAGTAGACCTGCCAAAAACCCACACGGTGAAAGCGATTTCGGAAGAGAAGGTCGTAGTGACCATCGACAAACACCAGGACATTTATGTCGGGAACGATCCTGTGAACATCCACAAGCTGGGCGGCTACGTGTTGACCCATCTGAAGGGCGCGGGCGGGACTCCAGTGTTTATTCGGTGCAGTCAAACGGCGCCTTTCGGTACCTTTGCCACAGTCGTGGACGCCCTGAAGCAAGCCCAGGTAACCAACATTAACGTGGTGACGGAACCACTGGAAACCAAATAGAGCGGTGACGAGTGGCGAGTGACAAGTGACGAGCAAAAAAGCCCGACCGGAATTACGTCTGCCCTTGATTAATGCGTCATTCCCGCGCAGGCGGGAATCCAACGGTTGTACATCGGCGTGGGCGCCCGATCGCAGGGGAGTGAGGGGCGGGGAAGTGCCGAAAGCAGGAAGCTGAAGGCTGAAATGAGCAGTGAGGCCGTTTCAATTCTAGTTACGCATGAGCGGCGGGATAAGCTGGGCGGCACGCTGGTGGCTTCCGCAGCAATGCACGCGGTGCTTTTCGTGGTGTTGATCGCCTACACGGGCCTCGGTTCGTCCTTTGGGGGCGGCTGGGGAAAAAACTGGGGCGGCGGCAACTCCACGCGCATCGGGGCGGTTGCCTCGTTGCCGGGAGTGCCGCTGCCGGCCCCGATGCTGGCGACACACAATACCTTGGCCAGTGAAAACCCCGGACTGCACCGAACCGAACCTGCGTCTTTACCCCTGCCGGAGCCCAAGGCGATTCCAATTCCAAAGTTCAAGACAGCCGTAAAGCCGGAGAAGGCCGAGCGCATCAACACCCATATCCAAAAAGAGAAACCCGTCGAGGCGGACAACGCCGTGCCCTACGGACTGGGCGGCCAGCCTTCCATGAACTACACTCAAATGGCGGGCTCAGCGGGCCAAGGCGGTCTCAGCTTTGGCGAAGGCGGGGATTTCGGCGAGCGCTACGGGTATTATGTCGCGTCCGTCCGAAGCCGCATCAGCGGGAACTGGCTGCTCTCGACCGTCAGCCCGAACATCGTGAGCGCTCCACGCCTCTATATGAATTTTACTATTCTCCGTGACGGCAACGTTACCGACGTTGAGATTACGCAGTCGAGCGGCATTCCGGAAGTGGATCGCTCTGCTTTGCGGGCCGTTCTGGCTTCGAACCCGCTTCCCCCGCTCCCGCCCGACTACTCAGGTAACAAAGTCAAAGTAAACCTCTATTTTGACTTTCACCGGTAGCCGGAGAAGAGGGAAGTGCGATACTGCTTTGGGCGCTCGTGCTGCTTCGAGTGATATGTCACACTGCGAGACATCTATGCGGAGGGGTGCACGCATCTATAAACTACGGGAGTTGAAATCCAGCATGCGTTTTTCCTTGCGGCGAATCCAACTGTGCAGTTCGTTGTTTGTTATTACCCTCTCGCTGCTCTTGATTGTTTTTGACACCAGTTGGGGCCAAGACTGGTTCAGCATCGGGATCAATCTGGGCACAGCCAAAATCAAGCTGGCTGTCGCCGACTTTCCTGCCGCTTCGGGCGAGCAGAACCTCGCTCCTCTGACCCAAGTATTCAATCAGGTCTTGTGGCACGATCTCGAGCAGGCGGGAATTTTCGACCTGGCCAGCAAGAGCTTCTATCCAACCACTCCGCTTCGTGAGCCGGCGGACGTGGACGTCAAGGCCTGGAGTTCGCCCCCCGTCTCCGCTCAGATGCTCGCCTTCGGCAAGACCGAATTGATGAATTCCAACATGGTGATTACGGCCCGGCTGTTTGACTTGGGCGGCACCGCAAATCCCAGCGTTATCGCCAAGCGGTATGTGGCCGCCTTGAACGAGATCTCAGCACGCGAGGCCGCGCACCGCTTTGCCAACGAGATCATTCAGACCTTGGGGGGCGGCCTTCCCGGCGATTGTCTGACCAAAATCGCCTTCGTGAGGGGCGGCGGAGGCCGCTCCGAGATCTGGCTAATGGATTACGACGGCTTTAACCAGCACGGTCTGACCAGTTACGGTTCGCTCTCTACCACGCCGCGTTGGTCGCCGGACAATACCAAGCTCGCGTTCACCAGTTACGCCTCAGGCAATCCCGAAATCTACATCTTCTCTCTCGAGACGAATCACCGTGCTTTTTTCCCCAGTTACAGAGGGCTCAACACCACCCCTGCCTGGTCACCTGATGGGAAGAAGATTGCCTTTTGTTCCAGTATGAGCGCCGATCCTGAGATTTATATGTCGGACGTGAACGGCATGAATCTTCAACGGCTGACCTTTTCCCGTGGCGTCGATATTTCACCGGCATGGAATCCCAAAACCGGTACTGAAATGGCCTTTGTTTCCGACCGCAGCGGGACTCCCCAGGTTTACATCATGTCGGCTGACGGCACCAACCTGCGGCGCGTCACCACAGCCGCTGGGGGCGGTGATGCCAGCGGGCCCGCCTGGTCTCCCAACGGATTGTTTCTGGCCTTTCATTGGAGGCTCTCGGAGACGGGGACCTACGATATTTACATTATGGAGATTGCCACGGGAAGGATTATCCAGTTGACGCACGACGCGGGACGCAACGAGCATCCCTCCTGGTCGCCTGACGGTCGCCACTTGGCGTTCGAATCTACTCGCTCCGGCACTCGCCAGGTCTGGACGATGCTCGCCAATGGCACCAATCCGGTGCAACTGACCAACACCGGAAACAACTGGAACCCGAATTGGTCGAATTAGCTTTCGCGAGGGGCAGGAGAATGTGTCGATTTATTCGCCGTCATGGCAGAGCGTCTGGTTTATTCTGTCCGAAAAACGACCTCGGAATAAATATCACGGTGCGATCTATTAAAGAGGGCCTTGTTTTTTTTCGTGCTTTGATGTTAGTATGCAGGCCTTTGAAAGGTATTATCCTCTCTGCCGCAGGCCTATACCAATGCCATTCGCCTTCCCGTTGAGTGGATAATGCAGGGCAAATCCGCCTATCTAAGGATGCACCAGACTTCTTTTACCGATCAAGGAGGATTAAGAAATGCTACAGCAGAAACGCAGTCTTGCGCTCCTCTCCGGTTTACTGGGAGTAGTTCTTTTGGCGGGCGCGTGTCACAAGAAGCAGGTGGCCGCCGCGCCGCCTTCAGCGCCGCCAGCGCCGTCAACCCCGGCGCCAACCGTGCACTTGACGGCTGAGCCGAGCACCATTGAAAGAGGCCAGTCCGTCACGCTGAGTTGGACTTCCCAAAACGCCACTGGCCTGAACCTCGTTCCGGGCGTGGGGAACGTTCAAGCGCAGGGCTCTACGACCGTTAGCCCTCAGGAATCCACTACCTACACGCTCACGGCGTCCGGACCGGGTGGTTCGGTAACCGAAACGGCCAGGGTGACCGTGACGACTCCACCGCCGACAGCGCCTGCGGAGACGCCCAAAGCTGAGGTGAGCGAAGAGGAGGTATTCGGACAGGGTATGAAAGACGCCTTTTTCGACTACGACAAGTCCGATCTTCGCCCCGACGCGCAGCAGGCCCTGAGCACCGATGCGGATTTCCTAAAGGGTCATGCGGGCATCAAATTCTCGATCGAAGGCCACTGCGACGAACGTGGGAGCGAAGAGTATAACCTGGGGCTCGGTGACCGCCGCGCTACCGCCGCCAAGAGTTTCCTCGTCAATCTGGGAATCAACGGCGACTCTATCAATACCATATCGTACGGCAAAGATCGGCCTTCCTGCACCGATCACGACGAAACCTGCTGGCAGCAGAATCGCCGGGCTCACTTCCACTACGGTACGGAGGGAAAATAGTGCGGACCGGCCGGGAACCTCAGCGGCTCCCGGCCTGTTCCCTCCTGCATACCCATGATCCACTCTGCAGCCGCGGAGCGCCGCAGAAGAGGTGTGAGTTGTGCCTGCTTCTGCCGGGCCGCCGCTACAACGAGGCGCGTTTACCAGCGCCAGTTGACCTAAATATGGACGGCAGGGTACACTGACGTGTATTCACTTTAAACAACGAGGGTGACTCCCCTTGAAAAAGTATGCCTTACTGATTCTTGCTCTTAGCCTTCCGCTTGCCGGAGCGCAGCCCCTCTTCGCGGTCAGCAAAGAGACGCTTCGGATGATGGATCAGCTTGAAGCGCTGCAACAGGCTGTGACAAGCCTCCAACAGACCGTCCAATCGCAGAATGATGTGTTGAAGACTTTGATCGAACATGCCAGCGACAATGTCAATACGATCAAATCCAATATGGACGATCTGCGCGGCACCGAGCAAAAAAACCTGGCCACCTCCACCGCGCGCCTCGATTCCATGACCACCCAGATCCAGGCGCTCAGCGAGAGCCTCGATGAAGCCAAGGCGCGCATCGGCAAGTTGGGGGAGCAATTGACGCAGACGCAGAATATTATCCAGACGATTGCGGCTCCTCCTCAACAACCTGCAGGCGCTACGCCGGGCACGGCAAATCCCGGGGCCCAAGGCCCGCCGGGGGCCCAGGCGGCGCCCTCGAAGCCGAGTATTCCTGACCCCGACAGCCTCTATAACTCCGGCTTGACGGATTACAACGGGGGGCAGTACGACCTTGCCATTCAAGCTTTTCTGCAATACCTGCAGTATTACGGCGAGACGGACAGGGCTTCGAACGCCCAGTTCTATATCGGGAAGATTTACTCCTCCCAGAAGAAATATAACAATGCGATCGCGGAGTACGATAAGTGCATTGAACAAGGGGGCAACAAGGCCGGGGCCGCGCAGCTCGAGAAGGGCTTTGCGTTGCTTGATCTTGGGGAGAGGAGCGCAGGGGCCAAAGAATTGCGTTCCCTGATCCAACAGAGTCCGAATTCCCGCGAGGCGGAGTTGGCTCGCCAGAAGCTTAGAAAGCTCGGTTACCCCACGAGCGCAGCTCGGCGCTCCAACTGATCCATGGCGCGGGGCCTCCCCTCTTGGGGTTCAGGACTTCTCGGCGGGGCGCCAAGAGAGCGCGCAGACCTCAAGCAGGGCCCGCGCCGCTCGGTGTCTGCCCATGACACCTCATGCGCGCAGTCATTCCCGCGTAAGCGGGAATCCACACGTCAGACGCATGTCGCGAGAGGAAGGTTCTTATGTCTGGCTCGGTTAACAAAGTGATCCTGGTCGGTCGCCTGGGGCGGGACCCGGAAGTGAAATATACACCTAGCGGCGCGCCTGTAGCTAAGTTCAGTGTGGCCACGGATGAAGTTTTCAAAGACAGGAGTGGCGAGCAGCAGAAACACACCGAATGGCATAACATCGTCGCTTGGAACAAACTGGCGGAGATTTGCGGCCAGTATCTGACCAAAGGCAAGCAGGTCTACATCGAGGGAAGCATTCGAAGCCGGCAGTGGGAAGACCAGGCTGGAAATAAGCGCACGTCCTACGAAATCATCGCCAGCCGAATGCAGATGCTGGGTTCGAGGGCGGATACTGAGCGCGCCGCGGTAGCCCCTTCGCCCGTGGCGGAGCGAACTTCCGCGCCGACGGCGGATCACGCTTCCTTCGACAGGCCGCCGGCCCCCGAGCCGCCCGCCGAATCTCCGGAAATCACGGACGAAGACGTTCCGTTTTGATAGGTAAGGGTGGCTATGCGAAGCATCTTGGAGTGCGGCGGCGGATCTGCCGCCTAGGATTGCAACCCACTTAACGGCCGGACTTTTTTCTTCTCTCATCCCAGCGGCGAACCAGCTCATCGAATTTCTGGCTTTGCTCCGGGTTCAGGATCTGCCGAATCTGGTTGCGGGTTTCCTGGCGGATGGAATTGAGCCGGGCATCGCACTGTTGCTGAGAGGAACTGAATTTGCTGGTGGAGCCGTCCAGGATCTGCTGGAGTTGCGGTACTTGCGTATCTGACAGGTTGAGTTCACCCTTGACTCGTTGGACGAAGCTTTGTCGATTGAAGGGACGGTGGAAGTGTCCGGTGCTCCAGGCGTAGTAATAGACGGAAGCGCCGCCAACGATCACGCCCAACAGGAATGTCAGGGCAAAATAGACGTAGGCTCTTCGGCTCATGGGTTTCTCTAGCCGACTCTCGTTACTCGGTCGGCCCTCCCAGATTCAATTCGTGCGCATCACCGGTCTCGCCGCCGACGACGTCGGGCTGCGAGGCCTGATTGCGGCTTTGCAAGCCGAGGAAATCGGCCCCGGCCACGCCCCGCACAGGACCGGTGGAGGGCAGCGCCAGGCTGAGCAGCAAGGCGAGCGTCAGGGCAAGCGTGGCATAGACGAAACGCCGCCCGACGGTCTCGAAGAACTCGCTCCTTGCGCCGGTCGCACCCCACTCTTCGAGGCGTCGAACCAGCCGCGAGGCGAATCCAAACGAAGCCTCCGGCGGCGTCTCCTCCGCCAAGGCGTGGAAGCCCGCCTGGAGGAAGCGGGCGTTGCGCCAATACGCTTCGCAGCCCGCGCACCGGCTGAGGTGCTCTCGCGCCTCCGCCGGGAGTTCCTCGCCCCAGCGCTCCCCAATCAGATCTCGAATCGCTCTGCAATCCATGGCCTATTTTCCTTCTTGCCGCCAGCGCCCCAGGTCTTCCAGCATTCGCTTCCTGGCGCGGTGGAGGCGCACTTTGACGGTGCTGGTTTTCAGTTTCAGCGTGTCAGCGATTTCTTCCACGGAATAATCTTCCAGCTCCTTGAGACTCAGAATGAGGCGGTCGTCGTCCGGTGCGCGTTCGAGGAGCCTGCCGACGAAATCCCTCAGGGCTAATTTCTCCCCGTGATCCAAACCTTGAGGCGGCAGACTCTCCGCCTTTCGTTCCAATTCGTGCGCGCTCTCTTCCGTCATCTCGGAGTAGTAGCTGAGGTGTGAAGCGCGCACTTTGCGCAAATAATCGTAGCAATGGTTCACCGCAATTCGGGACAACCACGTGGCAAAAGAAGATTGAAAGTTATAACTTCGGATGGCCCGAAAAGCTTTGAAAAATACCTCTTGAGCGAGGTCCTCGACTTCGTCCCGCCGGCGGACGAGATGGAAGAGAATGGAGAAAATGCGCTGCTGGTACTTTTCCACCAGCAATCCGAAGGCTTCACCGTCCCCTTTTTGGACACGTCGGATGTACTCAATTTCCTGGCTGACATCAAACTCCGAGCGTGCCATTCGGGTTCCATCTCTGGACTTCCCTCAGTAGCAGGGACGAGGGAGGTTGCCAATTGGTTACAGACCGCCTTCCAGATCTCTTTACACGCTTCCTATATTAATAGTTGACGATCTTGATACTTTGTGGAAGAATGCCCCCATGGTTATCGGAACACGACTTAAAAAGTTAAGAGAAGAGAAGTCACTATCACAGGGTGATATTGAAAAGCGTACCGGGCTCTTGCGGTGTTACATCTCCCGGGTAGAGAACGGCCACACGGTTCCGTCTCTCGAGACCCTGGAGCGGCTCGCGGCGGCGCTGGAAATCCCTCTCCATTCGCTTTTTTACGAAGGAGACGGAGAACCGGTCCTGCCCAACCTGAGCAAGCTGCAAAGCACGGAAGAGTTGGTACTCGATGCCGAGCAGGAGAAGGAAGTGCGTTTCTTTGAAAAGGTGAAACGCCTTCTCGACAAGATCGACGAGAAAGACCGGCAACTCCTGCTCTACATGGCTCAGAAGCTGGCAAGTCGATAACCCTGTGATCGCGTGCTGTCTCAAGCTGCCTTCGCGGCAGCCGGGGTGAGTTATTCCCATTCGATAGTCCCCGGCGGCTTCGAGGTTACGTCGAATACTACTCGATTAACGCCTTTCACTTCATTGACAATCCGTGTAGCCATCTGTTCGAGAAGCGGTGCAGGAAGGTTCGCCCAGGCGGCCGTCATCCCATCCTCAGATTCCACGGCCCGAATAGCAATGGTGGAGGCGTAGGTTCGGGCATCGCCCATGACGCCGACGCTCGAGACCGGAAGCAGGACCGCGAACGCCTGCCACAAGCGCTTGGCCAGGCCCGCGGCGTCGATCTCTTCCCGCACAATTGCATCGGCGCTCCGAACCATCTCAAGCCGCTCTTCCGTAACCGCGCCCACGATCCGTACGGCCAAACCTGGGCCGGGGAATGGCTGCCGGTCTATGAGCCGATCGTCCAACCCCAATTCCCGGCCCACTCTGCGCACTTCGTCTTTGAATAGCTCTCGCAGCGGTTCGATAAGCCGGAATTTCAAGTCTTGCGGTAATCCACCCACATTGTGATGGCTCTTAATGGTTGCGGCCGGACCCTTCACGGAAACCGACTCGATGACGTCCGGATACAATGTCCCTTGCACCAGGAAGGGTATGTCGCCCAGTTGGCGAGCCTCTGCTTCGAAGACGCGGATAAATTCTTCTCCGATAATCTTGCGCTTCCGTTCCGGGTCAGTCACGCCCGCCAGGCGGGTCAGGAAGCGAGCCGAAGCATCCACGGTGCGGACGTTCAAATGGGCTTGCTCGCGAAGCATCCCGGCGACCTGCTCGAACTCGTTCTTGCGCAGCAGGCCGTTATCGACGAACAGACAGGTCAGCCGGTTGCCGATGGCCCTTCCAACCAGTGTCGCCGCAACCGCCGAATCTACTCCGCCAGAGAGCGCGCACAAAACGTTTTGGTCCTTGACTTCCCGCCGCACCCGGTCAACCGTCTCCTCGATGAATGAGCGCGGGAACCAGTTCGGTTGGATGCCTGCGACGTCCCGCACGAACCGTTTCAGGATTTCGGCGCCGTGCGCGGTGTGGTGGACTTCCGGATGGAACTCCAGCGCGTAAATTCCGGCCGCCGGATTCTCAATCACCGAAATGGCGTTCGCCGTCCGCCCGGTAATGCTGAAGCCGGGCGGGACTTCCGCCACGTGGTCGCCGTGGCTGTTCCAGACCCGTAGTGGCGACTCGATGCCCGCGAGAAGTGTCGTGGAGGGATAAATCTCGAGCTGCGCGAATCCGTACTCCCGGCGCTCGGCGGGCTCAACCTTTCCCCCCAGCGTCCTCGAGATCCATTGCAGCCCGTAGCAAACGCCAAGAACGGGGATGCCCATCTTCAGCACCCGTTCGTCGCACACCGGCGCGGCAGGGTCGTAGACCGACGACGGGCCGCCGGAAAGCACCAGGGCCTGCGGGTGCATCCCTGCAATCTCATCAAACGGCGTATTACACGGAACGATCAGCGCATAAACCTGCATTTCGCGAATGCGGCGCGCAATCAATTGCGTGTATTGGGAACCGAAATCGAGGACGACTACCGGACGAGTGTGTTCCATGCGACTAGACCGAAAAGCATTTCAAACGACAAATGGCAAAAGGCAAATGTCAAATGTTGAAGAACAAGTCGAAACGTAATCGTCAAACAGCCCGCGCCCTCACAATGTGTATCCCTCGCCCCATTGGGGGAGAGGGTGGCCCGCAGCCGGCGCCTTCATCAGCCGGGGCGGGCCAGGTGAGGGGGTCCTGGATTTCAAATCTCGAATTACAAATCGATGGTCGCACCATCCTATCTCGCCACAATATTGATCAGCTTCTGCGGCACAATCACGACCTTGACAATCTCCTTGCCGGCCAAGTGCTGGACTACTTTTTCTTCCGCCTGCGCACGAGCCAGAATCTCTTCCTCGCCCGCGTCCACAGCCACCCTGATTCGCGCCCGCAATTTGCCATTAACCTGGACCGGCATTTCAAGTTCATCCACGGCGGCGAGTCCGTTGTCAAAGCGAGGCCAGGGAACTTGAAGCAGCAGCCCAGCGTGGCCCAGGCCCTCCCAGAGTTCATCGGCGATATGCGGCGCAAAGAGCGAGAGCATGATGACCAGCAGTTCCAGAACGGTCTTGTGCACTTCCGGTCGAACCCTGCCCGCCTCGATCGCGCTCTGGTGTTCTGTCAGTTCGTTAATCAGTTCCATGCACAGGGCCACGTTGGTGTTGAAATGCCAGCGGCCTTCCATGTCTTCCGTAACATGGCGAAGCGTCTGGTGGGCTTTTCGAAGCAGGCTCCGCTCGTCGTCTGAAATCTGGAATTTGGAGTTTGGAATATCGCCGCCGTTCGAAAACGCCTCGACCCCGCGCAGACTTTCCGCATGCTTCGAGACCAATCGATAAACCTTGCCCAGAAACCGCGCCGCTCCTTCAATGTCCCTGTCGCTCCAGTCAAAGTCCTTTTCCGGAGGCGCAGCGAACATCATATAAGTGCGCACGGTGTCGGCGCCGTACTTTGCGCACATCTCGACAGGGTCCACCACGTTGCCTTTCGACTTCGACATCGCGGTGCCGTCCTTGAGCACCATGCCTTGGGTGAATAGGCGCGCCACCGGCTCCGCGAACTTCACGAGGCCGATATCCCGCATTACCTTGGTGAAAAATCGCATGTAGATCAGGTGCAGGATGGCATGCTCGATTCCACCGATGTACTGATCCACCGGGAACCAGTATTTCACCGCTTCCTTATCCACCGGCGCAGCGTCGAAGTGGGGCGCGGTGTAACGGTAGAAGTACCAGGAGGAATCTACGAAGGTATCCATGGTGTCGGTTTCGCGGCGCGCCGCCCCCGAACATTTGGGGCACTTCGTATTGACGAACTCGGGAACGTCGGCGAGCGGCGAGTGTCCCCGGCCGGTCAGCTTGATGTCCGGTGGCAGCACCACCGGCAAGTCTTCCTCGGGAACCGGAACCACTCCGCACTGGTCGCAGTAAATGATGGGAATGGGCGTCCCCCAATACCGCTGGCGTGAGATTCCCCAGTCCTTCAGGCGGTACTGCACGGTGAGGCGTCCGAAGCCTTTTTCCTCTGCGTCCTGAGTCATCCTCAGGATGGCCTGAGTTGAAGAAAAGCGGCTGTAGTCGCCCGAATTCACGAGCTTGCCATACTCGACGTCGGCCTCTTTGGGCGGAGAAGCGGGGACGCGCCCGTCAGAGTCTTCGGGAACGATCACGGTGCGGATGGGAAGCCCGTATTCAGTGCAGAACTCAAAATCCCGCTGGTCGTGCGCGGGCACCGCCATCACCGCGCCCGTCCCGTAGTCCATCAAAACGAAGTTGGCAATCCAGATGGGAACCGTCTCGCCGTTGAAGGGATTCCGGGCCCGGAATCCAGTGTCGACTCCGACTTTCTTCAAACCCTCTTCCATGCGCGCCCGCGCGGCGGATGCCTTGATCGTTTCCACATCCCGCCTGAGCTTTTCCGGCGAACTCGAACGGCCGATCATCTTTTCGAGCAAGGGGTGTTCGGCCGCCAGGAAAACCGCGGTGCAGCCGAAGATCGTGTCCACGCGCGTGGTAAAAACGCGCAGCGGCTCGCCGAGTTCGACCACGCCAAAATCCACTTCCGTGCCGGTGGACTTGCCGATCCAGTTCTGCTGCATGGCCAGCACTCGTTCCGGCCAGCGCGCCAGTTCCTTCATGTCGTCGAGCAGTTGCTCGGCGTAGGCGGTTGTTTTCCAGAACCACTGCTCGAGTTCGCGCTGCTCGACCGGCGTGCCCTCGTGCCGCCAGCAGCAGCCGTTCACCACTTGCTCGTTGGCCAGAACCGTTTGACACTGCGGGCACCAGTTTACCCGGCTCTTCTTGCGGTATGCCAGGCCGCGCTCGTACATCTTGAGGAAGAACCACTGGTTCCAGCGATAGTACTCCGGAACGCAGGTGGCAATTTCGCGGCGCCAGTCGTAGCTGAAACCCAGGCGCTTCAACTGCTCGCGCATGTTGCCGATGTGATTGAAGGTGAATTCCGAGGGATGCCGTTGACGCTTGATGGCGGCGTTTTCCGCCGGCAAGCCAAACGCGTCCCAGCCGATGGGATGAAGCACGTTGTAGCCCTTCATCCACTTGTAACGCGCTAGCGCATCCCCGATCGAGTAATTGCGCACGTGCCCCATGTGGATGTCGCCGGAAGGGTAGGGCAGCATCTCGAGCACGTAATACTTCTGCCGCTCCGCGTCCGCCTCGGCCTCAAAAACCTTGGCTTCAGCCCAGCGCTTTTGCCATTTCGCTTCGATCTGTTGTGGGTCGTAGTTGGAATCCATGGGAATCATCAAAAGTCTAAAGTCTAAAGTCTAAAGTTCAGCTATCAGCCGTCAGCTATCAGCTTTCAGCAAACTCGTATGTGGCATCCTTCGCTTACCGCTGCGATTCTAGATCCCTCTCCCCCTTGGGGGAGAGGGTGGCCCGCAGCCGGCGTTTTCATCAGACGGGGCGGGCCGGGTGAGGGGGTTAGTTCCTCGGACAGCGCACCTGCCAAGTAGCACAGGCACTCTTGCCTGTGCTTGCGAACTGCCCTAAGGACAGGCAAGAGTGCCTGTCCTGCGTCTGCTGAAAGCTAACGCCTGTGAGCTGACAGCTAATTCTCCCGCCAACTTCCTCATCATTCGGAGATTCCGCCTATCGTCTCCCGGCTTGTCAATCGGCGTCTCACAAATAAACGGAATCTCCCGGAGTTTCGCGTGACATACAATCCGGCGAAAACCCTCCTTGCCGATCTGCCCTTTGCCGATGTGTTCGTGCCGGTCGGCGTGCGAGCCAAACGCCGTCTTCGAATCGTTGGCGTGAATTACGCACACATTCGCGAGCCCGATCGTCGACTCCAGCGTCTCCACTGTCGCGTCCAGTCCTGCCCCGGTGTGAACCGCGTAGCCGGCTTCGAAACAATGCGCCGTATCGATGCACGCACCCACCGGCAGCTCCTTGGCGGTCCCGGCTAAGATATCCGCTACCTCTTCGAACGTGCGTCCGATGGACGCGCCTTGCCCGGCGGTGTTCTCAATCAGAATCCGCAGGCCGTCGAGCTTCAGGCCCTTTGCGGCCTGCCGCACCGACTCAATGCAAACTTTGATTGCCTCCGTCGCCGTACCGTCTTTGGCGCTGCCGGGATGGGTCACCAGATAATCCGCGCCCAAAGCCAAGGCGCGCTCCAGTTCTTTCCGGAACGCCGCAATCGACATTTGCCGGATCAGAGGGTCCGCCGAGGCCAGGTTAATCAAGTAGTTGTCGTGGATCACCAGCGGCGCAAGGCTGTAACCCGCGCGGGCGGCGCGGAGACGCTCGCACGCTTCCGGGGTCGGATCCTGGCCCTTCCACCCGCGCGGATTGGCCGAGAACATCTGAAACGTGTCGCAGCCAATCTGCTGGGCATGATGCGCCGCATTCTCCAGCCCCCCGGCTATCGAAGTATGAACGCCTACCCGCACGTGATTTTCTCCGATCGTTTGATCGTTCATGTTAACAGAGCCGTCCGAACAGGGTCAAATTAAGCGGAGCTGGGGGCTAGGAACTGGGGGCTAGAGGCCTCTTCTTATCTTGATGGTCTTGGCGTGCTTTGCGTCTTGGCGTGAAACCGGCACGGGCGGTCGCTGGGCCATCCCTCAGCCGAGGGCATGCAAAAGCCAAGCTCGTGTAGCCGACTTAATGTCATTTGCCCGGCGTTGCCTTTAGGTTTGGAAACTTCGGTTCGTCTCCGCAAAATGTGCTGTTTTTGCTCCCTTTAGGCTCTATTTTGCGCTAATTTGTGCGTAAAATGCGCATAATTTGCAGCATTCAAAAAAGTGATGTGCTTTGTTTTCAAGTACTTCTTAGCTTCGTTCCCACTATTTTTCATTTTTCGTAGTTTCTTGCATTCCCCCATAGCGGGATCCTTCCGCTTTCGCTCGCACCTCGGCACGCCTCGGCGCCCGCTTGCGACAATGTGTCCATGAAAAGACCACGATTATAGGCTATCACGCGTCCGTCAGGTTGTCAAGAGGAAAACCCCAAAAAGCGAGCGGCCTCTCCCGAATTTCCTCGCTCGGCGTGGCCGCACCACGCGAGGAAGCGTGACTACGCTGAATTGTCATGCTCCCGCGCGCCCCTCGCCGGATAATGAGAACCTAGCCTTTGCCCTGAACGCCAGTTGCCCTCCGAGATCACGTCTACGGTTTGCCGACTTTGCAGGCCGAATCCTGTGCAGGGCTTGCACCTGGGCAGCGATCAGCAATCCCGGTGACGTCGTCGTACTATTGCCTCGACATCTTGTGGGCACAAGAACTCAACACGCACGCCATTCCGAGCTAGGGCGGCACGAAATAGCCACCAGTCGCTGTCCACGGCATTTAGAATTGGCGGAGAGTCTGGGTGAGCGCGTGCGGCGGCGACAAACTTACGCGGGTGGCGCATACGTTCCGACGTTCTTTGTCGGGATGTATGCGCCCCTCGTGCAACAAGGGCCCTCGTCCGCTTCTGACGGCACTCTGCCCATCGCCAGCAGTGAAGCGTCCTGCAGAAAATAACAACTCCAACTCGACCACGTCCAACAGTCAGGCTCCGTCACCGACCCTCGCTTCGCCGGATTGTTAGGCAGGTAGTTCAGTTTCTCTTCCGCCTTCTTGGTCGTCCAGATGTTCTTGTCGTAGGGCTTCCGCTGCCAGACCCGAACGTGCGCATGATGATGCACGCTGGGAGGCAGAGTGAGCCGCACCAACATCCTCCGGCGTTGACTATACGCGCAGTTGGGTCGCATACATCCCGACAAAGAACGTCGGGACGTATGCGCCACCCGCGAGTGCCGCGGTGTCATTCCGAGCAAGGCGAGGAACCTCGCTCTCGGTCGCGGCGATTCAAATACCCAAGACCAAGGCGGGATTCCTCGCTTTGCTCGGAATGACACCGAATTCCAAACTGCCGAGAGCCGGGAAGCGGGCGGTGTCCCAAATTGAATGTGGCGCCGACCTTCAGGTCGGCAGGTGCTGGCCTGAAGGCCAGCGCTACGGATCAAAGCAGGACAGTCCCGTTTAACGGGAATACTTGACACTCGGCGTCCGGCGCACATAGACTGACCCACCTGATTTGAGAGAGTGAGCAGGGGCGCCGCTGGTGGGCGCCCAGGGCGGCCACAAGGGCCGCTCCTACAAGATGGCAGCGGCCAGGACGGCCGCCCTCACCATTGAGGGGCTTACCAATGAAGAAGCTTGCGTTGACCTTGCTGTCAGTTCTGACCCTGTGCTTGTTGGGCCACACCGCCGATGTCCGCGAGGAGAAGCAGACAATCAAGACCTATCCGTTCTCCGGCCCGAATCCCATCGCTGTGCGGGCCGGGGAAGACGTGATGCAGAAGATCTATCCGTACTATTCATTCGATGACCTGGCGTATGAAGGTGCGAACCAAATCTGGAATGTCATTCACCTCGAGAACCCGTATATTGAAGCGTTTGTTTTGCCGGCCACGGGCGGCAAGCTGATCGGCGCCGTCGAAAAGAGCACTCAGAAGGACTTCATTTACTATAACCATGTAGAGAAGTTTCGCAGCATCGCCATGCGCGGGCCTTGGACCTCGGGCGGCATTGAAGCCAACTTCGGGCTGATCGGCCATGCGCCCTCGACCGCTTCGCCCGTGGATTATCTGATCCGCAAGAACCCCGACGGCAGCGTAAGCTGCTTCGTGGGGACCATGGATCTGCCCTCGCGCACCGAGTGGCGGGTGGAATACAGGATCCCCGCCGACAAGGCTTACATCGAGGCGCGTTCCCTCTGGTATAATCCTCAGCCTTTCAACCAATCCTACTATGTGTGGATGAATGTGGCCCAGAAGCTGCGCGACGACCTTGAATTCGTGTTGCCTGGAGACAAGTACATCACGCACAACTATGCCGTTCCCTCCGAGCCATGGCCGATCACCAAGGACGATCGAAACCTGGCCCTCAACCGAAACCGCAAAGACAACGATGACGACAGCCTCTTCGTGCATGGCAAGCTTCAGGATTTCTCGGGCGGGTACTGGCACGACTGGCAATTCGGATATGGCCACTGGGCTCGGCATGAGGAAGTGCCCGGCCAGAAACTGTTTCTCTGGTCAATGTCCCGCGCCGGAGCCATCTGGCAGGACCTGCTGACGGACAACGATGGGCCGTACCTCGAGGCTCAGACTGGACGCCTGCTGGACCAGAGCGACCACGAATTCTTCGCTCCGGGATCTACCGACCACTGGCGGGAACTGTATTTTCCTTACAAGAAAATCGGCCCGATGGTGAGGGCAACGCCCTATGGCGCTTTGAATGTTCAGAACAATGGTAATGCCCTGACGGTGAGCTTCTGTGCTCTCCAAAGCCTTGCGGAAGACCTGACCGTCTCCGCAGAGGGCAAATCGGTTGCCCGCGATCGAATCGTCCTCAAGCCTATGGAGGTCTACCAGAAGACATTTCCCGTCTCCGTCAAAAGCGGCCAACTGCGGGTGGATGTGGGTGACAAGCTCTCTTACACGGACGATCCGAACGCCGACGTTCTGAAGCGCCCGTTCCACTTTCACAATGCCGACGAGAGTAGCGTCGAAGGGCTTTACCAATCGGCTGAGCGCGAGGAAAAAGAGCGGAACTACGAGTCGGCGCTGCGTAAGTATCATTCCGTGGTGGAGCGCGAACCGCTCCACGTGGCTGCGCTAACGCGTCTCGCCGAGCTCTACTGCCGCAGGGCCCAATACGATCAGGCGCTCGACTACGCGCGCAAAGCGCTGGATATCGCGATGTACGACGCGGACGCCAACTATATCTACGGAATCATCGCCACTCGGCTGGGCGACCTGGTGGACGCCAAGGAGACGCTCGGATGGGCGGCGCGTTCGATGAAGTACCGCTCTGCGGCGTACGGTGATCTGGGCGGCATTTACCTCGAGGAACGCAATTTCGATCTGGCGGAGGAT
>Ga0187879_10000703_pt1 | contig 22272 bp, 18 predicted proteins | sample June2016WEW_19_1_FD_132423 | JGI IMG/M metagenome (GOLD analysis project Ga0187879, IMG submission 132423) | Peatland microbial communities from SPRUCE experiment site at the Marcell Experimental Forest, Minnesota, USA - June2016WEW_19_10 | ecosystem: Environmental > Terrestrial > Soil >... | reverse complement strand
GTATCAGGGCATCGCTTTAGCGATGCCACAGCGTCCGAGTGAGAAGCCCCTTTAGGGGCTGCGCTTAGAATCATCTTCACAGACTGTCACCTTACTTCCCTTTCAAATATTCGCGAACGCCCTCTTCGGCGCGCCCCAGGGCTCGGGTATAAGAAACCTTGGCCAGATTGTGTTGGTACAGGCTGGAGATGAAACTCTCGTGCGCGGCCGCCACCGCTTCCTGCGCCTGCACCACTTCGAGATTGTCGGTGACTCCGGCGGAGAAACGGTCCCGCGACTGGGCAAGCGCCTGCTCGGCAAGATTCACCGAACTCTGGGCGACTTCCACCTGGTCGGCGGACGACTTCAGGTCCAGCAAAGCGTTGCGGATATCCTGATCGATCTGACCGCGCACGTCCGCCATCTGCGCCTGCGCCTGCCGCAGGCTGGCCTCGGCCTTCAGAACGTCGCCATGAACCTTGCCGCCCTGAAAGATCGGAATGTTCAACGTACCCGTGAGCGCATAAGTCGGCAGCACATCGCCCGGAACCGTGCCGATCTCGCCCCAATTCGCCGCCACGTCAATGGTGGGAAAGTACCCGGCAGTGGCCGCGCTGCGCTCCAGTTGCGCAGCCGCCAGACGATCATGCGCCGCCTTGTAGTCGGAGCGGAAAGAATAGGCGCGCTGCAGGGCGGTTTCAAGATCGGGAATGGGAAAAGCCTGGTAAGGAGCTTTGTCCGCCAGTTCAAATTCCTGCCCGGGAGCGAGTCCAATCACACGTGCCAGCGAAATTTTCTGCTTGGCGAAATCATTGGTTGCCGCGATCAGTTGCTGCTGGCGCGTCTGATACTCCACCTGCGCCCGGAGCGTATCGATTGCCGGAGCGACGCCGGCCTGCTGTTGGGCAACCGCCTTGTCATAGAGTGCCTTCGCCGTCTCCACTTGTGCTCGCGCGGTTTCCACGCGAGCAGCCCCCGCAATCGCCAACAGGTAAGCATTGCCGGTCACGAGCACGACCAGATCGCGCGCGTCCTTCAGATTGAACTTGGCCACGTTTTCGCCGATCACCGAAGATCGGTATTTCTGGATTGACTTCCAGTCGAAGACGCGCTGCGTGGCCGAGGCGCGCGCGTCAAAGTAGGAGAAAGGCCCGATGACGCGAGGAAGAGTCACACCCGGAAACAGCGAGCCGCTAAACCCCAGCGCTTGCAGGCTCTCTTTCTGTCTCTCTTCCTGCACATCCGCGCTGACGTTCGGAAGCAGGTCGCTGAGCTGCTGCCATTTCTCTCCCCGCGCCTCGATGGTGTTGTACTCCGACAAAAGTCCGGCGAGATTCTGCCGCAAAGCTCGCTCGATCGCATCACTGAAGGTCAGTGGCAGGACTCCGGGCGTGGGCTTGGCTTCCGGCACACTGCCAAATACCGGATTCTGCGCCGAGGTCTCAACTTGCGAGATTTGAACTTGCGAGGTCTGCACGTGCGAGGTCTGCACTTGGGTCGAACCGTAAGAGGAACTCTGGCCGCACAGCGCCACCGGGAGGATGACGATTAACAGCATCGGCAGAACGTTTCCAACCGCGGACCATCTCTTCATGTAATTAACCAGTTAGTTAGATTCCAAAGAGTTAAATTCTACCCGACCTCATCCCGCAAAGCAACCCGCGCCCATGGAATGCAAGCCACGCAGCCCTTGCCAAGCGGAACGATCCCGGACGCCACTACATTTCAAGACCTCCATAGTTAGGCATTGGTTAAGCATTGGTTAAGCGTTTTGGACTCTTTTTGCCCAAGGTGAGATGCAAATTGTTGAGCCGCCGCGCCCTACAGCGCGGAGCCGCATTGCCGCCAACACGCACTGGTGACGGTGACCTTGGTCATCTTGTGTAACCCGCACCCAAAGTTCAATCTAAGGGTCGAGTCAAGCGCTTCCCTGCGGCCGGAACCGAGCGCGAGGCGAAGTCCTGCGTATGAGCAAGAACGAAGACACGAAAGTGCCGCCCAAGGGATCGGACTGGACCCGCCTGCTCACAGATCCCGATCTGGTCACCCATCTCGGGCAACTGCTCCAGACCTATCGCGAAGTGGCTCCGGAGCTGCGCGAAGCTGCCCTGCTGCGAGCCATGCGCGAGATCAAAGACGGATCCGTCAAAGCACGCAAAGGGTCAGAAAAAGCATCCCACGCCGCCTCGCCCGAGCCGCCTGCCGAGCTTCATCACCCCGAACCCGTGGATGAAACGCCTCCGTTTGAACCGGATTTTCTCACCGTGCAATCGCCATCCGATCGCCGCCGTTTTCAGCGCATCAAATGCTACGTGGCGGTGGAAATTCACATCGACGGTGTAGCCGAGCCGGTCTGGGGTAATCTGTCAAATGCAGGCCGTGGAGGGTGCCTGGTTGAGACCGCCAGCCCCGTGCCCACGGGCAAGGCTCTGGAGATCGGATTATGGGTGGCCAGCGGCAAGATCTGGGTGAAAGGCGTCATTCTCAGCGGGGTCGCCACCCGCAGCGCTCCGTCGTTTGGCGTGCGCGTGAAATTCTCAGCAGCGGAACTGTCGCAAAAGGAACACCTGCGGGAATTTCTCAAGTTTGTCGAAAGCACAGCCCGCAAGTCGCACAGCGGCAATGCCTATGTGGCGCAATTAAAGAATTAAGCCGCAGTTTTCGAGTAACCAGCCAGCAACTTTTCTCGTGGTTCGGGTTCATCCCTAATGAGGCCCATCAGGATCGGGACCGATTCTATTCGCAACTGATTTAGGATCGCCAAAGTTTCAGGGAAGATAGCTGTCACAAGTCAGTCTTCAGCAAAAAGGGTGCGGTCACTGAGAACTGAGAACTGAGAACTGAAAACTGGTTTCTTATGTCCATAACTCGTCGCATTTTCTTACGCAACGGCGCGCTGGCAGTAGTAGGCACAACCGCGCTGCCCAGCTTCCTGACGCGAGCAGCCTTCGGTGCCGCCGACCCCGGCATTCGCACCAAGCGCTTGGTAGTCATCTTCCAGCGCGGAGCAGCCGACGGCCTGAACATAGTCGTCCCCCACGGCGAGCCCAGTTACTACGCCATGCGCCCGACCATCAACATCCCGAAGAAATCCGTGTTAGATCTGGACGGCTTTTTCGGATTGCATCCGTCAATGGCATCGTTCGAGCCACTCTGGAACCAGAAGCATCTAGCCATTGTGCACGCCGCCGGTTCGCCCGATCCCTCGCGCTCGCACTTCGACGCGCAGGACTTCATGGAATCCGGCACGCCCGGCGTGAAAGTCACCGAAGACGGCTGGCTGAACCGCGCCCTGCACGAGCTTCCGGGCAGTTCTGGGCCGGGCAGTTCTGGGAAAGATAGATCAGCCCTCCGAGCGATTGCCCTCGGCCCGTCGCTGCCGCGCATTCTCTCCGGCAAAGAGCCGGCGGTCGCGGTCAACAACGTGAACGACTTCTCCGTAGGCGGAAAAAATCCGAACGCCGCGCCCATGTCGAATACCTTCGAAGCCATGTACGATCACTCGATAGACACCGTGTTGCACGGCACCGGCCAGGAAACCTTCGACGCAGTAAAGACGTTGAAAGCCGCCGACCCCGCGCACTACACGCCCGCACCGAACGCAAACTATCCCAAGGGACGCTTCGGCGACAGCCTGAAACAGTTAGCTCAGCTAATCAAAGCCAACTTGGGAGTCCAAGTAGCCTTCGCCGACATTGGAGGCTGGGATCACCACGTAAACGAAGGCAGCACCCAAGGCCAAATCGCGAACGTCCTGGGAGATTTCTCGCAATCGATCTCCGCCTTCTGGACCGACTTAGGAGACTTAGGAGAAGACACGGTAGTAGTAACCATGTCCGAATTCGGCCGGACAGCAAGAGAAAATGGAAACCGAGGCACCGACCACGGCCACGCCAACGTAATGTTCGTCTTAGGAGGCCCAGTAAAAGGCGGCAAAGTCTACGGCCGCTGGCCCGGCCTGGATCAATCGCAGTTATACGAAGGCCGAGACTTAGCGTTGACAACGGACTTCAGGTTAGTGCTAGGCGAAGTAGTGTCAAGCTATCTAGGCAACAGAGATTTGCAAACAGTCTTTCCAGGATTCGACGCGCAGTCCAACCAGTTCATAAAATTCCTGGGATAACAAAGCTCGTGTGGTGACGGGGCTTTGCCCAGTCCAAGCCGGGCGAAGCCCGGCAGGTCTTCAAAGCCGCCAAGTTTTTTGGGTTGGTAACGCAAAATCACTAACGATGCATTCCAGAGCAACGCTGAATCCATCGAATAACATTAGTGAATGCACTCTTTAGTTTCGATTCTTGCCGCTGGTGGTTTCGCGCGTGGGGAGCAACCCATGCCTGCGGCTCCATGCCAGTCGATTGATCGGAAGGGGACAACAGATGAAACGTTTTCAGAAGCTATTTGATATTCGCAACAATCTCCGCAATCTCAACCAAGAGGCGGCCATCGACTCCATGCGAAACGTTCTGGCTGTACTGGGACTGGGGTTACTGATCGGGGATTTTGCCACCATGCGTCTGCCCTACGTGATTCCCGGCTTCACTCTGTTAATCGCAGTCTGGTACGCCGACTATCTGCGTCACGACCTGCCCGCCGCGCCCGTCATCAATGTTCCAGAGATCGCTGTCCCGGAGAAAAAGGAACAGAGTTTAAGCGAACAGCGGCTGATCAATGAGATCGACCCGATCGATCAGCTTGGTAGAGCCTCGTAAGGGCAATACTATACTCACCCACCGTGAGGTCGCAGGATGAGCGGGAGGGACTCCCGTCGAACTTTCATGTATCGATCAGCACATCCCCGCCCTCAATCTTCACCGGATAAACCGCCACCTTCGCCCCCGGAGCCCCAGCCTCGCCCGTCTTAGGATCCCACTCCCACCCATGCCAAGGGCAAACCACCTTCCCGCCCGAAATCACGCCCTGCCCCAGCGGCCCTCCGCGATGCAGGCAGACATTATCCATAGCGCTGATCTCTCCGTTAACGTTGGCTACGCAGATGGTCTTGTCGCCGCAGGGAAATTCTTTGGCTTCGTTGACGCCAGGAAGATCGGATTGGGAGGCGAGTTTGGTAAACATTCCACTCATTCTATTGCATTACGCATCATCCGCGAGCCCACCTACTTCTTGCCGAACGCCCGTGAGCCGATCTGCCCCTTAGCTTCCTGAATGGTAATGGTCTGCCCAGTAGCGACGTTCGAGAGCCTGTCCACCTGCCCGCTGGGCCAGTCAATCTCGACCGTATCGGCTTTGGTTTTCGCTCCCATGCCGAACGTTAGCACCAGTTCGCTGGATGAAAGATAGCTGGAGCCGCTCTTCACGGTAAGCCACTGCTTGTCGCTTCCCGCGCTGACGCGGACGACCGCGCCGATCCCGTCGCGGTTGGATTTTGTCCCGACGAGTTTCACGCGCAGGCTCTGGTTCGTGCCGCCCTGGTTCAGATAAAGATGCGCCGGGCCACCGTTGGTCGTGATCAGCACATCGAGCGCTCCGTCATTATTGATGTCGGCAAACGCCGTGCCCCGAGCGACTTTCGGAGCGGCAAACGCCGTCCCGACTCTTGACGTAACTTCCTCGAACTTGCCGTTGCCAAGGTTGCGAAACAAGTGTGGAGGCTCGGCGTAACTGACCCGCTTCTGCACCGTCTCGATCTGGTCTTCGATATGTCCGTCGGCGACGAAAATATCTTCCCAGCCGTCGTTATCGTAGTCGAAGAAAAAGCAGCCGAAGCCGAGCGTCAGGAGCGTCGCGCGACCAACCTCCGACCGCGGAGCTTCATCCACGAACAGTCCATTGCCTTCGTTGTGGTAGAGCGAAAGCATCTGGTTTGAAAAATTCGTAATGATCAAGCTGGCGCTGCCCGAGCGGTCGTAATCCGCGGCATCGACGCCCATGCCAGCGCGCGCCACGCCATCTTCGCTGAACCCGATGCCCGACGGAACGGCGCGCTCTTCAAACGTGCCGTTCTTCTTATTCACGTAGAGCTTATTGGGCTGCGTGTCATTGGCGATCAGGATGTCAGGCCATCCGTCGTTGTTGTAGTCGAGAATGGCCACGCCGAGCCCCTTCGACGTCGGATCGTAGAGGCCAGCCTTCTGAGTGGCATCTTCGAACTTGCCGTTGCCGAGGTTATGCCAGAGACGCGCTGACGTTCCCTTATACGATTCGGGCGTGCAGTAGGATTTGTGCGAGCCATCGAGCGTGCAGTAGAGATCGGTCTGCTCGGACCACTGCACGTAGTTCGCGACCACGAGATCAAGTTTGCCGTCGCGATCGTAATCCACCCAAGCGGCACTGGTCGAGAACTCGTTCGGCCCCCAAAGCCCCGCGGACTTAGTCACGTCGGTGAAAGTCCCGTTGCCGTTATTGTGGAAGAGGTGGCTCTGGCCGACAGCAGTAACAAAGATGTCGTCGAAGCCATCGTTGTCATAGTCGCCGATGGCAACGCCAAGTCCAAAGAGCGAAATGTCGAGCCCAGCCTTGCGAGTCACGTCGGTGAAGGTGCCGTCATGATTGTTGTGGTAAAGCTTCAAAGTAGTAGCGCCGCGTTTAGTGTGGCCGGGCCAGTCCTGACCATTGACCAGCAGAATGTCGGGCCAGCCGTCGTTGTCATAATCGATGAACGCGCAGCCCGGACCCATGGTTTCCGGCAGCCACTTTTTCCCGAAGGCTCCGTTGTTGTGGGTGAAGTGGATGCCGGCCCGGGCGGTGATGTCGCGGAAGGTGATGTGTTCCTGCGCGGATGCGAAGCTCGCGATCAGCAGAAAAGACACGACCCACCGCAGAGAAACCAAGCCACACCCAGCCCCGGAGGGGCGTTTGAGAATAGCCCGGCGCTTCAGCGCCGGGGAAACTGGACAGCCTGAGCGAGTCCCGGAGGGACGACTGAAGTTTTCACGCGCACTCTTTAGCCCCTGAGGGATACGCAACCTTCTTCCACAATCCATTGCAAGCGAGGGCGGGAACATCACCGTCGGACCCCAAGAGTCGGTCTGGCACTCGCAGTTAGTCGCCTCGCCGGTGCGTTGTTCAAGATTGGCAGCGGGACCGATACGTGCTCATGGATGCTTTGCCGTTCGTTGTTGTCTTCGGGATTGAGCTGGCGATACGGGCCGGTGATCGCCTGCGAGGATTCGTCGGCCTTGAAGCGCAGGTAGCGAGCCTGATGTTCTTTGGCCATTTTTTCATCCCCGAGACCGTTGTAGCAGAGCATGAGGTTGTAGTGCGCCTGCAAGTCCTCGGGATCGACCGCGAGCACTTGCTGCAAAGTTTTCACGGCTTCGGAATATTTGCGTTCGAGAAAAAGCACGCGGCCTAAATTGTTCAGCGCGACGCGGTCGCGGGGGTATTGGGCAAGGACGATTTGGAAATGCGCTGCGGCCTGATCATAGTCTCCCGCGGTCTTCATCAGCGATCCGTAAAAGAAATTGGTGCGCGCCAGCTTCGGGTCGAGCGCCAGCGCTTTCTCAAGTACCGCGCGGGCGCGGGGCACGTCGCCTTCCTGCAGCGCGGCGCGCCCGATGTTTACCCAGCCGTCGGGATTTTGCGGATCGATCTCGGTGACCTTTTCGAAGGCAGCCTGCGCGGCTTTCAGATCGCCTTGCAGCAATAGTCCGATGCCGTAATCGTTCCAGCGCTGCCAGTCTTCTTTCATAAGCTGGGTCTTGGGCTGCGGAGCGGAAGCGTTCGCGGGCAAGACGTCGAGTGCCACTTCATTTTGCGCCACTGTAACGATTGGCAGATCGGGAATTTTCTCCGACTTCGCGGAAACTCCGTGGAGCGATCCGGTAAACGCAACCTTGGTGTCATCGTAGTCAGGCGTAACAGAGGCCGTCGCAACTCCGGGCGGCTGATTTTTATCGCGCTCGCCGGCAAACGCAAACTGCGTGTTAAACCACGCGAACTTGCGATAGCAGAGCCGCGCCGTCAAAATAATTTTGCTTCCTGTCTTCTCGGGAATTTTCATGCGGAAGTGCACGGTGTCCGCTGCTCCGGGTGGAATGAGACGCACATAAACGACGGCGCGCGTAGCCCATGCGTTGCGCTTGTTGATCGGGTTGCCGTGCGCATCGACCTGGAGCGAGCGATAGAAGTGCGCGCCTTTTTCGACCGGGCCTTGGCCGTTATCTTCGGCCATGCCGCTCCAGAAAATCGTCTGGCCTTTGTCGTCGACACCTTTCAGTTCGAGCCAGGTGTCGTAGGCATCGACGGTGCCGCCGGGGAAGAAATGGCCGACGCGCTTGGTTCGCACCACGACATCGACACGGACGGAGTCGCCGCGGCGGACGGCGGGATGCACGCGGTTAAGAGGAGCAGTGACCGGCGCGGTGGCGGAAGTAGCAGCCTCCGCGTTGGTGCTGGCCCCGGGCGTGATTTTGGCTTCCGCTTCTTCTCCAACTGCGAAGGTAGTTGCGAGTTCGTGTTGCGCGATTGCTCCTGGCTTTAGCGGAACACTAGCTGGCGACAGCGCGAAAATATCCACCGTAAGAGCTCCGCTCGTCAGGAAATCCTCTGTGGCCTTCAGCTGAGCGGCATCTTCATTGGCAGTGGGCAGCGCGGTGTTAGCGCCGGGAAAACGATGCGAGTGCACTTTGCCGGCAATGTTTCCCATATCGTTGGAGGGTTCGAGCGGCATGTGACAATCGGCGCATTGCTGCGGCTTCGCGGGATAGTAGAACGAGCGTGCGCCCTCGCCGGAGACGCCGCTGGCCTGCCAGTTGTCGTACTCGTTGAAGCCGCGAATCCAGCGGTAATGATTGACCGGCACATCCAGGTGCACCTTGTGGCAGGAGGAACAGAATTCCGCCGTCTGCTGCTTCATAAACGGCTTGAGGAAGACGCGGCGATGCGGCTCCGGATTCAGCTTGATCATGAAATCATGCAGAGTGCGCACCAGCGGATTCCTGATGGCGGCGAGTTCATGCAGTTCGGGATATTCGAGATAGAAATCAGCTTGGCCCATCGTGCTTTTTACGTCCGCGATGGAGTGGCACATCATGCATCCGAGTCCGGCTTGAGCCGCGGGCGTGTGCACGATCTCTTTGATGGGCGTATCCATTTTCCCGGCATAGAGCACCGCCGGATCATGGCATCCGCCGCACCATTTGGAAGGTTTGGTGCCAATCGTGTCCTGCATGTACTCGATCGACTTGCGATACCACTGATTGTTGAACGATGAAAAATGATGCGCCGAGCTGTTCCACTGGTTGTAGATATCCTCGTGACAGCGTTTGCAGGAATCCGATTCCATGAAGAACTGGCTGGGAATTTTTTCTCCGCCGTACACTTGCGCGGAGCTGGGAAAAAATGGGCCGGTGGGCCCGTCGCCTTCGCCGTTCATGGTGAGCGGGGGCAGCATGGGATTTTCAATGCGGCCATGCTGGCTCCAGCGGTTCTCGCGGAGATATCGAGCAACGGGCGCGAGCACCGCCAGCAGCGCCAGTACGGCGGCAACCCGAACCGCGGCATGACGGGGCAACCATCCGAGAGCGCCCAATCGAGCGGCGGCGATCAGACCGGCGCCGAGAAAACTGACGCCGATGTGCACGTAGACAAGCGTCCACTCCGTGCGCAGCGCTCCGGTGTAGATCAGCACCAGTCCCGGGATCGCACCGAGGAATAGGAAAACCATTCCGATGCGGACCAGTGGCTCACCCTGACGCCAGCAGCGGATCAGCCAGAGCAGCAGAAAGACCGAAGCCACGACGCCGGCCAAGGCGTGCAGCAGCACCACTCCGGCATACAGAACATTCGGCTGTGGGAAGGCGTAGAGATAAATCGCGGACACAACCAGGAAGCCGATCAGCAGCGACAACGCTCGATTCATAGAAGGCGTGGCGGACGACGTGACCCTCGCAGGCTCACACAAGAACCTGCCCCCTCGGGTTGCGCCATATTAGCGGCTGGCGTGAAGCGTTGTCTCTAATTAAAACAGATTAGAAGACCGGGTCTTATTCGCATTCCTGACTTCCGCGGCGCGGTGGATTCCGAAATTCAGTTCTTAGGATTTGGACTAAGGCTCGAGCCCATAGCAATCGCGCGGCAATTTCAGATCTACAGTTTTCTCCGCCACAGCGCTCCGGCGGAACGCAGACCAGCTTTGAGTTTTTCGCGCAACGGGCGGCTGTACAACAGGTTGAGGAAGCCTTCCATCTCTCCCGCGAATCCGCCGCCGTAGCCGAACCACCAGATTTTTTTCATGCTTGGAACCAGGTCGCTGTCGACATACTTCAAGCGCACCATTTCTTCCAGGCCCCAGCGTCCGTGCGTACGCCCCAGGCCACTTGACTTCACGCCTCCGTGCGGAGCTTCGCTGATGCTGAAACAAGACACGGCATCGTTCACCATCACCGTGCCGGCATTGATCTGACGAGCCAGTCGCTCGCCGCGGAGTCGATCGCGAGTCCAAACGCTGGCGGCCAGTCCATAGTCGGAATCGTTAGCCAGGCGCACGGCCTCGGCATCGTCGCGGAAAGGCGCAATCGGCAGCACCGGACCGAAGGTCTCTTCCCGCATCACGCGCATGTTCTGATTCACGTCCGCCAGTACTGTGGGCGCAAAAAAAGTCGGGCCAAGCTCGCGCAACCGCGTGCCTCCGGCCAGCACGCGGGCGCCGCGCTGCTTCGCATCCTCGACCTGCGATTCCACCACCCGCACTTGCCGCTCGTGGATCATGGGACCGATTTCGGAGGCCGGATCCATGCCATTGCCAACGCGCAGCTTGCGCGATTTCTCGGTGCAGGCATCGAGAAACGCCGCATACAGACTCTGATGCACATAGCAGCGTTCGACCGACAGGCAGGTCTGCCCCGCATTCACGAATGCTCCCCAAACGGCGCCGCTCGATGCGACATCGACGTCGGCGTCTTCGAGCACCAGCATGGGATCTTTCCCGCCGAGTTCCAGCACCACCGGAAGCAGGCGTTCGGCGGCGATCTGCGCAATTCGCCGGCCCGTGTCAACACTTCCAGTGAAGACCAGTTTGTCGATTGCGCTCTTCACCAGTGCCGCCCCAGTCTCGCCTTCGCCCGGCAGCACTTGGAAGACGTCGTCGGGAACTCCCGCCTCGCGCAGCAGCGCCTGCAGTTCGAGCGCAATCAGCGGCGTCAACTCGGAGGGCTTGAGCGCGACGGCATTTCCCGCAACCAGAGCCGCCAGGGCCTCCGTCGCCGGAATCGAGAAAGGATAATTCCACGGCGAGATGATTCCGACCACTCCATAGGGCTCATGCAGAATGCGCCCTGACTTGGTTTTCATCGCGAGATTTCCGTGCGCGAGCTTTTCTTCCCGCAGGATCGCGAATGCGTTGTCGATGAGGAACCGCGCGGCGTCGAGTACGACCAGAACTTCGGTGAGCAGAGCCTCAACCAAGGGTTTGCCTGCTTCTTGGGTGATGCGCCGCGCGATGTCGGTCTTATGCGCGAGAAGAATCTGCTGGAAATTGCGCAGTATCCGGACGCGATAACGGATGCCCCAGGCATTCCAGTCGGGTTGCGCGGCGCGCGCGCGGGCAACCGCAGCGCGCACTTCGGTCGGGCCGGCGCTATCCAGTTCGCCCAGAACTTCGCCGCTCGCCGGGTTCACGGAGGCGATTCGGGAGATCGCGAATTCGATGTTAGCGGGCATCTGCGAAGAAGTGTACGCGGGACGGAACCGGCGCGCCAGAGTCATAATCGTTTTGTGAATTGTTCGTGTAGCGCGGACACTCTTCTCCGCGGCGGGGGATAGCCGCGAGCGCGCGGACAGAAGTGTCCGCGCTAAATTAGTATTCCACCTCAACCAGATACAGCCCGCTGGCGGGCGCGGTGGGTCCGGCAGCCGCACGCTCACGTGCGTCGAGGATGCGGCGTAAATCTCCCAGGCTTACCGTTCCCTTCCCCATCAGCAGGAATGTTCCAACCAGGTTCCGCACCATGTGATGAAGAAATCCGCTGCCGCGCACCGTATAGATCAGTTCTTCGCCTTCGCGCGTCCAGGTGGAAGAAAAAATCGTCCGAACATTCGTCGTGCCATCGTTCGTCGTGCCATCATGGCTCGTCAAAGTATTCGTCATATTCGTCGCACGAATATCTTCGCTGGCGGCCATACGTTCTATGCGTTCCGGATCGACCGCCGCGAACGTCGTGAAATCGTGCGTGCCCACAACCAACTCAGCGGCTGCAATCATCGCCGACTCGTTCAACGGATACGGATAATGCCACACATACCGCGCCAGAAACGGCGGACAGACCGCTCCGCGGTGAATGCGATAGCGATAAGTCTTGGCCCGTGCCGACTTGCGCGCGTGGAACTCCGGCGAAGCCTCGGTTACCTCCAGCACCCGGATCGAAGCCGGCAGAATGTGGTTCAGCGCCCGCATCCAGTTTTCGGCCGGAATCGTCGCTGAGGTTGCAAAACTTGCCACCTGGGCCAGCGCGTGCACGCCCGCATCGGTGCGGCCGGAACCCTGGGGCAGTACATTTTCTCCGCTCAACCGTCCAATGGCTGAGGCCAACGCGCCTTGCACCGTCGTCCGGCCGGGTTGCACCTGCCAGCCGGCGAAATCGGCGCCGTCATAAGAGATGATCAGTCTGAGATTACGCACGTTCTTTTTCGAGTCCTACTCTGAATCATGATCAGTGTTTGCAACGTTTCACTGCCGCCCTTACCAAGGGTGCGCCAGCGCGTCAGCTATACTATTTCACTTACGACTAATTTATTCACGGCAACGCGAAATGGAAAGATTGCTTTTCCCCAGCATTGCAAGGAGAAGATTGGAAGGAACTCTTGCCTGTCGTTCTACGTATTAACAGAGTGTTAGCAAAAGTCGTATCACTACGCCCGTTCCTCATAAACCTGACCTGAGTGTGATCGCTTGAGAATGATCAATGGAGATGATGCGAATGCAACGTTCGATAGTATTGACTGCCTTTCGGCGAACTGCCGCCCTTTTTCTTGCTGCCGTCTTCCTCTCTGCAATCGCGCTACCTGCCGGGTGGACGCAGGATGCCTCGCAAGTGCCCAGCGCGCCATCGGCGCAGATGCCGGCCCACGGTGCGATGCCCTCATCGTCGCAGCCCTTTGATGTGAAGGAGTACTCGAAACCACGCTCGCACTTTCCCGACCCAGTTGCTCCCTACACTCCCCGCCACGTCGAGTTGCCGAATCTGTCCAACACGCCGCGTATCGACCAGCTCATGCACGATGGCAAACTTTACATCTCGATGAACGACGCGGTCGCGCTGGCGCTCGAAAACAACCTCGATATCGCGATTGCCCGCTATAACCTGAACATCGCCGATACCGATATCTGGCGGGCCAAGGCCGGAGCGGCGACTCTCGGAATCAATACCGGCGTGGTGCAGGGGACGCCGGGTGGCGGCGTGGGCGGATTGGGCGGACAAGTCGGTTCCGGTCAGGGCGGGACGTCCGTGGCTTCCGGCGGCGCCGGAGCAGGTGCAGGCGGCCTGGTCGTGTCAACACTGGGCAGCGGTTCGCTCATCGCCAGCTTCGATCCTATCCTCACCGGCACGTTGCAGTTCGATCGCGCGGAGATCAATTGCACCAGCCCCTTTTGCGGCAGCAGCCAGAACACGACCACGGCTAATTTCGCCTACAACCAGGGATTCCAGTGGGGGTCGAATCTGTCGGTTGCCTTCAACAACAGCCGGCTGACTTCCAATAATGAATTCAATCAACTGAGTCCGCTTCTGAGTTCCAGTTTCCGGGCGCAGGTGACGCAGCACCTGCTGCAAGGCTTCGGCTTCACTCCGAACGCTCGCTTCATTCGCATCGCCAAGAACGACCGCAAGCTTTCCGACGTGGCGTTTCGGCTGCAAACCATCACCACCGTGGATCAGGTCGAAAACATGTACTGGGACCTGGTCTACGCCTACGAGAACGTCCGGGTGCAGAAGGAGCAACTGGCTTTCGCTCAGAAGACTCTTTCCGACAATAAGAAGCAGGTGGAAATCGGGACGCTCGCGCCGATCGAAGTGGTCCGGGCGCAGAGCACAGTCGCCAGCGATCAACAAACCCTGACCGTTGCCCTGACGAACCTCGAGTTGCAACAGTTGCTCATGAAGAATGCGCTCAGCCGCTCGCTCGTCGACCCCAGCCTGGCCGATGCTGAAGTGATCCCCACTTCCACTATGGAGGTGCCGGCGGAAGAACCCGTCACGCCGACCGAAGAGCTGGTGAATGCTGCACTCAGCCATCGTCCCGACCTGGCCGTGGCCCGCATTAACCTGACCAACACAGACATCAGCAATAAGGCCATTCGCAATGCCTTGCTGCCTAGTCTCGACGCGTTCGCGTACTACCAGGGGTCTGGCGTGGGCGGTAGCCAGAATATAGGCTACGTTTGTCTAACTGAGCCGACGTTCTGCGAGGTACCGGGTGAGCCGGCCTACGTTTCTGTGCCTCCGACCGGTTATGGCGATACTCTGAACCAGTTGATCAATTCGACCGCTCCGGACAAGGGCGTGGGGTTGCAGCTCACGATTCCGATTCGCAACCGCGTGGCTCAGGCGACCCAGGTCCGTTCCGAATTTGAATACCGGCAGGCTCAGTTACGCATCCAGCAGATTGAGAACCAGGTTCGCATCGAGGTGCGCAACGCGCAGTTCGGTGTGCAGCAGAATCGCGCGAGCGTCGCGTCCGCCCAGGCAGCGGTTGACTTGGCGCGGCAGTCGCTCGACGCCGAACAAAAGAAGTACGCGCTCGGCGCCTCCACCTCGACCTTGGTGTTGCAGAACCAATCGGGCTTGACCGCAGCCGAGGTGACGCTTGTTTCCGCCAAAGCGGCCTACGAAAAAGCTCAAGTCGAGTTGGATCGGGCGACGGGCCTGCTGCTCGATCACGCCGATATTCAGATTGCCGATGCGGAGCGGGGACAGGTCACGCACACGCCGAACATTCCACATGTGGCGCCGCGGCCGGCGAACCAGTTAACCCCGGCACCTGCTCCGGACCAACCGCAGCAGTAGCAAGCTACAGCGAACGGGTGATGGGGCGATGGAGCGCCGGGCGCCCCCGCGAGCCTGCCCTGAGCGAAGACGAAGGGCGTTTTCCGTTTTGGGCGTTTTTCTTTTGCCCCACGCTCACTCTCGCGTATCCTCTCTCCGTGAAGCTCTCGGTGATCGGCAAGGTGAGTGTGGGCAAGGCTCGTGTGGGGACGGCCGCCACCGGCCGTCCAAGCCGAGCGAACCGGGGCCCCCGTCGAGCCCGGCGTTGGTTCGACGGGAAGGGAAAGTTCGGCAGGCTCTTGGCCCGCGGCGTCTGGAGCCCCGCGTGACCCTCTCCGTCGTTATCATCACCCACAACGAAGAAGCCAACATCGGACGCACACTCGCTAGTGTGCAGCCGCTGCTAGCCGACGGCAAAGGCGAGATCGTCGTCGTCGATTCCGGCTCAACCGACCGCACCGTCGAAATCGCAAAATCCTTCGGCGCAAGAATTTTCGTCGAAGATTGGAAAGGCTACGCTGCGCAAAAGAATTCGGCGATCGACAAGGCGACGGGCGATTGGATTCTGAGTTTGGACGCGGACGAAGAAGTCGGACCGGATCTTGCTGCTGCACTCGAGAATCATGAAGTGATCAGCGCCGTCAATCCCGCAGAACGTACCCGCGAATGGTGCCTGACGATGGAGCAAGCATCGGCTGGAGCGAGGAAAGCTGGCAAAATCTTGGGCCCGCCAACTGGCTATTGGATCCCCCGCAAGAATCACTTCCTCGGCCGATGGATCAAACATGGCGGATTCTGGCCTGATCCGAAGCTACGTCTCTTCCGACGCGGAGCGGGCACTTTCGAGAACCGGGCAGTTCATGAGGACGTTAAGCTCAATGGCCCAACCAGTAGCCTGCGAGGCGACCTCATCCATCATTCCTACCCCACCCTCGCCGATTACATCGACCACATGAACCGCTACTCCTCCCTCGGCGCGGAGATGGCCGTTGCCAAAGGCCAACGCGGCTTCAGCCCGTTCAACATCGTCCTGCGCCCGCTGGCAACGTTCATCTATAACTATTTTTTCCGGTTCGGCTTCCTCGACGGCCGCGAAGGCCTGTTTCTGCATCTCTATCACGCGGTTTACGTCTCCTGGAAATACGCGAAGGCTTGGGAACTCACGCGCAAGAGAGCAACAAGGTAGAGACGCGGCTTGCCGCGTCTCCGGCAGCGTCCGCTATCCCCGCAGCGTGATGCGCATAATGTCGAACTCCACTTCCACCGAGCGCTGGGGAAACTTCGACTCCACATGAGCCTTCACGTCTCCAACCGAAGGAATCCCGTCCCGGCCCGTCAGCCCGCGCGCGTCGTCGAGCAGAATTACGTGCCGGTACGGATGGCTCAGAATCATCTCCAGTTCCGCCGACAGGCGCTGCTCGTTGCTGCGAATTCCAACCCAGCCGTAATAACCGGCATCCAGCCAGAACAGAGCTGGGCCATTCAGTAATGCCAGCACCTCGGGCATGACTAGGCGGCTGTCTCCGCAGAAAATCCGGACGTGTTCATCGCGCGCGAATTTGCGCGTGGCCCGTTCCGCCAATGCCGGCACGCATTCGATGGAATAGATGCGATCGAAACGGCTCTTCATCGCAGCCACCATCTCGCCATAGTAAGTTCCGGTCTCGACCAGTATCCTCAGCCCAAACTTCTCTCCGTATTCGCGCACCACTTTCTGCTTCAACAGATGCGGAGATCGCGGTGGCCGCCCGCGCAGTATCCAATACCAGTAGTCGGGATAATGGCCAAGCGCCTTGTACGCGCCGTACATGGGAGTACGCTGCAACAACCGCCGGAACGCTTTCAGAATCTCCTCCGCGAAAGAAGATCAGCATAGGTGCCGAAGAAAACGGGCGTCAAGCGGCCCGGCGATTTTCTCTGTGTCCCCACCAACTGCTCGGTCGGTGGCACCATTTTGCAAGAGGACGGCTGCTCCTCTATCATCAAAGACATGTTGGGAACTGAAGTGGGAATGGAATGCCCAAGAATAAACCGACAGCCGATCTGTCCAAGACCGTAGCGGAAAGCCCAATTTCCGATGTCTTTGAAGGCCGCCATCCGGCGCCGTCCGAAAAAGACTGGGCCGAGAAAACGCTCGCGCCCACGCTCGACAAAGCTCCCGAAAAACCAATCGGCGCTCCCACTGGCACTAACCTGGACGCGCACGGCCACGCTCGTTTCAGCAGCATCTCGAACGCCCCGATTCGCCGCCTTTACACTCAGGCCGATCTCCCCGCCGACTGGAACTACGATCAGTACCTTGGCTATCCCGGCCAACCGCCCTACACGCGCGGCATTCACTCGACCGGGTACCGCGGCAAGCTGTGGACGATGCGCATGTTCTCCGGCTTTGCCTCGCCCGAAGAAACCAACCAGCGCTACAAGTATCTCCTCGAACACGGCGGCGGCGGACTCTCCGTGGCCTTCGATCTGCCCACGCTCATGGGCTACGACTCCGACCACCCGGCCAGCGAAGGCGAAGTCGGCAAGTGTGGCGTCGCCATCGATTCGCTCGAAGACATGGAGATCCTCTTCGACGGCATCAGCCTCGAAAACGTCACCACCTCGATGACTATCAATTCACCGGCGAGCGTTCTCTGGGCCATGTATCTGGTCGTTGCCGAAAAACAAGGCGCTGATTGGAAGAAGATCTCCGGCACCATCCAGAACGACATCCTCAAGGAATACATCGCGCAGAAGGAATACATTTATCCGCCCGCACCCTCGATGCGCCTGGTGATTGACACTTTCGAATTTGGATCGAAGTTTACGCCGCGGTTCAACACTATCTCCATCTCCGGCTACCATATTCGCGAAGCCGGATCGACTGCGCTGCAGGAACTCGCGTTCACTATCTACGACGGCGTCGAATACGTCGAGTGGGCGCGCCGCCGCGGCCTCGACGTTGACGACTTCGGACCGCGCCTCAGCTTCTTCTTCAACGCGCATAACGATTTCTTCGAAGAGATTGCCAAATACCGTGCCGCGCGCAAGATCTGGTATCGCCTGATGAAAGACCGCTTCGGCGCGAAAAACGATCGCACCCGCCTGATGCGCTTCCACACCCAAACTGCGGGAGTCTCACTACCCGCGCAGCAACCGATGAACAACATCGCGCGCGTCGCGCTGCAGGCACTGGCGGCGGTGCTCGGCGGCACGCAGTCGTTGCACACCGACGCCTACGACGAAGCTCTCGCGCTGCCCACGGCCGAAGCCGCGCGCATCGCACTGCGCACGCAACAGATCATTGCCTTCGAGTCGGGGGTTGCGCAAACCGTCGATCCACTCGGCGGAAGTTACTTCGTCGAAAAGCAAACCCTCGACATGGAAAACGGCGCCTTCGATTATTTCGAAAAGCTCGACCAGATGGGAGGCATGGTCCAAGCCATCGAGCGCGGATATCCTCAGAAAGAGATCGCTGAAGCCAGCTATCAGTACCAGCGCGCGGTCGAGGCGAATGAGAAGATCACGGTTGGTGTGAACGATTTTGTAATCGAAGAAGGGTCGCCACACATTCTCTACATCGATGAATCGGTAGCCCGAGCGCAGGAGAAGAAGCTAAAGATCCTGCGCGCCCGCCGCTCGAATGAAGAAGTCCGGCGTCGGCTTGATGCGCTGAAACAGGCTGCGAGCAAGGCTCCCAGCGCAGGCACCAACGGCAACATTTCCGACGCCAACACCATGCCATACATCGTCGACGCGGTCCGCGCCTACGCCACCGTGGGCGAAATCTGCGAAGCCTTGCGGCAGGTGTACGGGACGTATACGGAAGTGAGCGTCACATAATAAGGCACCACGCCACCGAACTCTTTTCATCACAATCGAAGCGCCCAAGGATCACATCCCCCGGCGGACATTGCACCTATGATGGTTGCATGCGAATCCGTTCGGCAAAACCCGTACGAACCCGGCGCGCCTCGGCAAAGTGTCGCGGAGCAAACGTGGTCCCCATCGAATCGCGAATAACGATTCTGCGTAATCAGAGAGTGATTCTCGACACCGCTCTGGCAGAGATCTACGGAGTTCCGGTGAAACGTCTCAACCAGCAGGTAACCCGCAACCGGGAGCGCTTTCCGGCCGACTTTAGGTTCCAGATAACCGCCCGCGAGTTCACCATCTTGAGGTTGCAAATTGCAACCTCAAGACGGAATCACGGCGGCCGGCGCTCCCAGCCCTACGCCTTCACCGAACATGGCGCCATCATGGCAGCGACGGTGCTCAATTCCAAACAGGCGGTAGAAATGAGTGTTTTGGTAGTGCGTGCTTTCATTCGCTTACGCGAAATGCTGATCACAAACAAGGATTTCGCGGCTAGATTGAACGAATTGGAAGAGCACTTGGACACGCATGACAGCACGATTCAGGAAATAATCAGCGCCATCAGGACGCTAATGAGCCCGCCACCCAGCCGCCGAGACAAAATTGGATTTAAAATGCCGAAGGCCCGGACGGCCTAGTCACAACTTCCGTATCTTGAGGTTGCAACTTGCAACCTCAAGATACGCAATGTGCATTGTTGGCCGCTGTAGTGCAACTCGAAGAGCGGGCGTGCCTTCCCGAACTACTTCATGCGGTTCCGATATAGGCTTCCATCCACCTGCCCCACCATGGCCTCGATGTCGAGCGGCACGTCTAAGAACGCAGCTACTTCCCCGGCGACTGCCTTGGGTTCGCGCAGCACGCGATGATAATGCACCCGCAACACATGCACGTTCGCCTGGCTCACGAGCCACTTGTTGACGTCGATCAGGTGACGCTGAAAGGCCTCCTCGATCGCGGACGTGTCGGCGGCGATTGAATCCGCGTTGCCGCGGCGTCGCAACATTTCGTCCTGAGACTTCAGCACCTCAGGCAGCGGACGCTGCATAAAAACGATGTGGTAGTCGTGGCCCGCAGGCAGCGACAAAATCAGCTGCGAGATGACCTTTACCACCTTGCCTTCGGCTTCCGCAATCAAGCCGGGATCTTTCGGAAGCTGCTTGATGCGCTCCCACTCGAAGTAGCCCTTGGGGTTGTCGATGTTGGCTTTGCGCTCGTCGTCAGAGAGAACCGGCAGGCCGCCCGCGTGCAGCATTTGCATCATCAACGATGTGCCCGACCGCGGCAACCCCGAAACTATGGTGATCATCCGTACCTTTCAAGAGACGAAAATAGGAGAAGCGAATTCCCTGCTCCGCCGGATCTCAAATCCAGAACCTTGAAAATGATAGTGGGAACTTGACCTTTGGGCAAAGCTCGGCGCGCGGCTCTACTCCAGACTCCCCTGTGCCGGATACCATTTCTGGATCATTCGCCCGGTCATCAAGCCTCCTTCGTACTCCGGGATGATGACCTCATCGGCCCCAGAGTTGCGAATCGCGTTGGCATAACGCTGCTGGCCGGCCCGCGTGATGATCTTCGCCTCTGCATTCAGCGAACGGGCGGTGACCGTGATGTAAAGATTATCCGCGTCATTGTCAATCACGATGCAAATGCCACGCGCCCGCTGGATGCCCGCCTGCAGCAGTACATCGTGCCGCTTGGCGTCGCCCTGGATCACGAGCACGTTGTTGTTCAGCAGCTCGCGGCAGAGTCCTTCGTTGGTCTCGATCAGCACAAACGGAATCTCCAACCGGGTGAGCTGGTCGACCACGGTCCGGCCCACCTGTCCGTAACCGCAGATGATGAAATGATTTTTGAGCTTTGCGATGTTGGCGTCGTTGACCATGGATTTCCAGGCCTCCAAGCCTTGCCGATTGAAGATCGTGACCAGTACCCGCTCCGCGATCCACACCTGAAAGGCAAACACTCCCACGTACACGAAACTCGAAAACAGCTTGGTGGCAGTCCGAACCGCCCGGTAGTCAATCGCATGCGGATGAAAAATCCAGAAGAATGCGTCAATGGCGCTGAGCCCTTCCAGCCGCATGTACACCGCGACACATACCAGGCAGAATGCACCGAACACGAGCGCGGGCTGCCACAACCGACGGAGAAAAAGAACTGTGATGCGGCCCATAAGGTTGACGCTCCGCTTTACCCACCAGGTACCGGCAGGCCGGCTCAAAAACCGCCTTGTGGAATCGGGGAAATATATCAGAGTCCGGGTCATCGAGAGACAACAACTAGTGAAGGATTGATTAGAAATTTTAATCGGCCGCATCGACGGCCCTGTACCCTCAGGATGAGACGATGAGACTAAAGAGATCGGCGACCACGAAAATGGCCAGCCCCATGACCATTGCGCCCCGGCCAGCGTTCTGATAAGGTGCCTGTCATCTCCAAGGAGGCTCTCGTGGCTTTTTGCGCAACCTGTGGAACCCAGATCGCCGATGGAGCGACCTGCCCGAAGTGTGCAGCCGGCGCCGGACAAGCCGCTGGCGCGGTCGTGCCCGCGGCCGCTGGACTCACCGATAACGTGGCCGGTGCTCTAGCCTATGTGACCATCATTCCGGCGATAGTGTTTCTGGTGCTGGAGCCCTTCAATCGGAGGCGCTTCGTCCGCTTCCACGCCTTTCAATGCCTCTTTTTCGCGGCCGCCTGGACCGTGCTCTGGATCGGCCTGTCATTCGTTGCCCACATTCCATTCCTCGGATGGGCAACGGTGCTGCTTTGGCCATTGTTCAGTCTCGCCGGGTTTGTCATCTGGCTGATTCTGGTGCTCAAGGCCTATCAGGGACAGATGTTCAAGCTGCCTGTAATCGGCGACATGGCCGAGCAACAGGCTGGCGCGTAGGCCGGGCAGCGTACAAGTCGTTGCCATGCCCACGATTAGAAGGGAACGATCGGTAACACCCGTCGTCACAAAACCTTTTCTTTCTTTGCGCGTCCGTCCTGTAAACTAGGGAGTGACGTGTTTACAGGTCTTCAGCCAACGAATTCGGCATTCCGGCGCCATCGTGCCGTAGGAGTGTCCGTGGCCGCGCACCTGGCGGTGTTGGCCGCTATCGTGTTCCATAATCCCAGGGTTGTCGACCTGAGCCCCGACTGGCTTGCCTACGGAGACGGCGCCCACACTTACCAACTGATCTACTCACCACCAGTCGCGAACGATAACCCGCCTCCAGACGTGGCCAAATTGCAGTTCCCGCCGCAAGTGAGCAAGCCGCGTCCACGCCTGCTTCTCAAGTCCAAACCGCCAAAGCCTGCGCCAGAGCCTCAGCAGGTAATTGCCGACGCGGAAGCCGCCGACCACAACTCCCACGCTGGATCTCCGCTGGGCACGCTGATCGACGGACCGATTACTGGCCATGAAGTCCACGTCGCCTACCCGACCGTATATCCAAACCCTCCCGTGGACCGCGCCGCGCTTCCTCGCGACCTGGTGGGCGATGTC
>Ga0187879_10000701_pt1 | contig 22292 bp, 26 predicted proteins | sample June2016WEW_19_1_FD_132423 | JGI IMG/M metagenome (GOLD analysis project Ga0187879, IMG submission 132423) | Peatland microbial communities from SPRUCE experiment site at the Marcell Experimental Forest, Minnesota, USA - June2016WEW_19_10 | ecosystem: Environmental > Terrestrial > Soil >... | reverse complement strand
TGCTCAAGAGCTATTGGGTCATGGTGGTGATGGACGTATACACCCGTCGGATCGTCGGCTTCGGCGTCGCGCCTGCCAACCTCGATGGCATCCTAGTCTGCCGGATGTTCAATCGCGCGATCGCGAAGCAGAGGATGCCGAAATATCTTTCTTCCGACCACGATCCGCTGTTTCGCTTTCATCGCTGGCGAGCGAACCTTCGGGTACTCGAAGTCAATGAGATCAAGACCATTCCCGCAACGCCCCGTTCGCATGCTTTCGTCGAGCGACTGATCGGAACCATCCGGCGCGAGTACCTGGATCGGATCTGGTTTTGGAGCCAGACCGATCTCGAACGGAAGCTCGAAGACTACCAGGTGTTCTACAACCAATATCGCTGTCATACGGGGTTGGCAGGAGTAACGCCGGCGCAGCGGAGTGGCGCACTCCAGCCCCCGCACGTGAGCTTCGCCTCATATCGCTGGCGACAGCACTGCAACGGCTTGTTTCAGACCCCAGATGCTGCCTGAATCGGAATTCGCCACACACAGGTTACCCGCACAATCTAGCCAGTTCCGGCGTGCAGGGCGCCCGCGCTGGCGCACAGCAAAATCCGCGTCGTGCGATCCCGAGCAGCTCGCAAGTGGAACGCTGCGACAGATGATGTTCGGGCAAAAGTCGAAACCGCTTTCTTTGCGAGTCGCAATTTCGTTGCCGCACTCAGCGACGATTTCGGAGGGCAACTGGATGACCTCACTCGCTATAAGCGAACGCGATGTCTTCGTTGCGTTGTGGGCAGAGTCGGCTTGAGGAGGAATGGCCAGAGTGATGGCGATCAAGAGAACGCCAAACACTATTATGGAGACTGCGCGCGCAGCGAAAACGGCGTACGTCCCTTCTCGAATCTCGGATTCGTCTTCTGGGAGCAGCCTCAACTCCTGTCGACAGCAATAGTACACTGCTGCGCAGTAGATGGAGTGAGCGACTGCCGTGAGCGGGATGACGACCCAGCGCCACTGCCTGATTCCCTCCGCAAAACGAGGACCATTGCCGACCGCGAAGAGTGTCGCGAGCGCCTCGGCGATAGCGAATCCCGTTACAAGATTCGCGAGCTGCCAATAGCTCTGCGCATATTCTTCCTTCAACGTCATTCTAACGTCTCCGCGTTTTAGAAATTCTTTGACATCGTTCGTCAAGCGACAGAATCTACCGCATTTTCTGGGATCTTCTGAGCGAAAAAGGCACCGTTCCGACAGACGCGAGGATCCTGTTCGGAATCTCTGGGTATTCCGTGCCAAGGTGCGATTTCTCGTATGTGAAAGTTCCCCCTTCCAAGAACGATTAGTGCGACGGCGTGCATAGCGCAAGCAAGCAAGTGGACAAACATTCACAACTTTCTGTTCCGGCCTCCATATTGCTGAGCGCGAGTCCATCTTAGCCAACGCGTTCATATAGCGGTTCAACCAAACACTTCTAGCGGACCCGCAGGATACTCGCATTAAGCGGTTTTTAGAATCACCGACTGTTGATGCGTCTTGACCTGTGGCCGCCAATCTGTCAGCTTCCGGTGCGTTTGAAACATGAGAAAGTGTTGTCTGGGTGTCTTGCTGAGGCTGAGAAAAAACGGGGTTGTTCGATGACGCCCGCGTACGACCCACACGGCGGGAGCAACTAAGATGGATTTTCAGGGCCTAGCCAACCCATTGTCCGATGCCGCGATGTCAGTCGCTCTAAATACTCTTGATGTTAACCCCGCGGTAATTTGGACGGTCGTCGCGGTGGAAACAAGCGGTTGCGGTTTTTTGTCCGACAGGCGACCAAAGATACTTTTCGAGCGGCATATCTTTCACAATGAGACCAGTGGGGAATTTGACGCAGACGCTCCTGACTTGAGTAACTCAACCCCCGGCGGATATGGCGCTTCGGGCGTGTATCAGTACGAGAGACTGGCTCGCGCGATAAAGCTCAACAAGGTAGCCGCCCTCTCGAGTACGTCTTGGGGCCTTGGGCAGGTGCTGGGTCTGAACGCGGAGATTGCGGGTTTCAACGGTCCAGAGGCTATGGCCAACGCTATGGTGCAATCCGAAGATTCGCACCTGAGCGCTATGATCAGTTTCATACGGCACAGCCGATTAGATGTCGCGCTACGAAACTCGTCGTGGTCCGAATTCGCCGCGGGCTACAACGGGCCGAACTTCCGCAAGAATCAATATGACGACAAGCTTAGATCTAACTTCGAACGGCTATCGAAGGGTCCATTGCCGGACCTCCAAGTTCGTGCTGCTCAAATCTTGCTCACATATTTAGGCCTTGATCCCGGTCCAATTGACGGCATTCTAGGCTCTGCTAGCCGCGCTGCTCTGAATTCGGCTGGAGCGCCAACGACAACAACGATCGATGATTCGACCTTGAACTTTCTTCGAGGAAAGCTCGCGCCGCCGAGCCCCTAAACTCATTTCGCGGACTAGTCTTGCCTATACACGACGAAATACCTGCCATAGTCCTGGGATCGTGCGATCTTGATTCGCTGGCGGATTTTGGTCATTTCGGTGAGGACTCTAGCCAAGATCTACTCCATCAAATTGACAGGGGGCGCGGGCGATTCTCGCCTTCCACTGCGCTCTTATGAACCAGCGGTTGGTGACGGACCCATTTGTGAGGCGTCTCGCCCAGTATATTCTGGTCGGCGGCTTGTGCGGGATTTTTTTACTTCAATTCGCTTTCTTAGTACTCCTTGCTAGCAGAAAACTTGAACTGATCGACGAAGTATCCAGTTGGAATCAGCTTCCACTTACAATCTTGAAATTTCCCTTTGATACCGACTTCGCTTCGTTCTCTGCGATCATCGTCGGGGTCATACCAATTGCGGTCTCGGCGGTTTGCTACAAGATCAGCAATGACCAACCAACGGAAGCGCTCAATCGAACGGGACATGTATCGGTGTTTCTGCTTGTCACCGGAACGATGACGGGCCTTGTTGCGATCGCAGCTGCAGGCCTTCTTAAATCAGATTTCGAGGCTATGATTGGAGGAAATGACACCGCAAGAATTGCAATTCGAAATACGCTTTCCGCCGTTCTTGGCTTTCAAACCTTTTATGCGTTGCAGTTGCTTGGGATGAAGAAGTGAGTATCCGAGCCTGGCTGTTTCTGTTGACCGCTGCTTTGTGGTCAGGTTGTCCCGTATATGCGGGACAACTTCAAACAGGCATCAAAATCTTCAGCACTGGCGGCCAACAAGTTTCCGCGAGCGTGCAAATACAAGCGGCGGATCTCGACTTAACATCCGTAGGAACCGCATATACGTACAAGTGGAAGAGTTCGAGCGGCGTATTGGCGTTGACGGACGTCGCGGTGTCCCTCGCCGCGCCAGGCTATGATACTTCTGTTTATTCCCTGGACCTGCCCTTTTACTGGGACTCGGCGCCATACTCTCTGTTCGGCGTCGTGACCAACGATCCGTATGATGATGCCAGCGTGCAGAGATTCATTGATGCGCAATCTATCGATCGAGCATCCATGACTGACATAGCAAATGTCTTTTCGTTGCACGAGCGCTCTGTGCGTCTCTTTCGGCAAAGAAAATTCATTATCGATCAAGGGGCGTCTCCTTTGCCTTGCGACGTCGTCCTTGCGTATTACGTTGTCTTTTCGGCCAGAGAACTAGCCGACCGCAGAAATGTTCGAATGGATCAGACGACAGAAGATGCACAAGCTTGGCTTCTTGGAATGATCAACAAGAGTCCGCCTCCTCGATGTTTTCGTAAGGCTGGTGTCTCGGCGGCCGTCATCAGAACAATCTCACAGCAGCTTAGCCTCAGTGAGAGTACGTTCTACGGAAAGCTTATTAATAACCTCGATGGCCTTATGGCTACAGATTTTGACACCGGATGCGCTCGTGCTCAGACATTGTTGACGATTATAAGTGGACTGCCTGACGACGAATATCAGGCAGCGACGGCGCAGAATGCTGTGCATCTGCGAACTGCAACGGATGTAGCGCTTTGTCTCGCGACAAAGTTTAGAAAGCAGCAGAAAACTCAAGAGCCATTCGCGAATGCAGACGTCGTTACCGCTAGAAAAGCGCTGGGAGCCTTGGACACGCTGCTTCCGAATGCTCAAGGTGCTGAGAAGAAAAATGGTGAAGGGAGACGGGCCGATCTTCAAGTCTATATGGCTTCATCCTCAAACGGTCGCGCCCAGTGATCGTATGCGGATACGATTGCGCAAATAAGCTCGAGACGACATCAAGCTGGGAAAAGTGTTCCTTAGATGGCTCTGTGCGAGTGTTGTTCATATCAGAAGTGCGGAAGAGCGTTTTAGGGCTGGTTCGTCTGATGGCGCTTGGCCTGTTGTTAAATTGTAGCGCCTGCGCAGTTGATTATTTTGACTCGCAAACTGGCGTCGAGCATGTTTGGGGCGTCGGGCACCTAGCGATGAAGATAGATCGTCCTTACCAAGGATTGAAGGCGACGGGATGGCGAAGCGATTCAATTGGTCTATCGTTGGGCGAGAGCGAACCTGGATATCACTTTTCCCTTGGGTGGAACAGCTACCAACAAATTGACGTAGTCGATCAAAACACGCAGCTGTGCGTCGCGTGGCCGACAGCGACTTTTTACAACGTGCGGGTGGGGTCAGAGCCACCGTCCAATTCGTCAACCTGCGGGCCAGAAGAAAAAGAGAGGAATCCATGAATCGTTTCGTGAGTATTCTAACGCTTTTGTGTCCTGTCTTAGGCTTATGGGGGTGTGTGGCTGGATACAATTCGACGTTGTTCTACACGCAGTCTAACATTGGATTGGACGCTGAAACTAAACCGCCGACGGCAGAGATATCGATATCAAGGCGCGAGGGTGTACTGGCTCCGGGCTTCGAGGGAGGCGAGACTCCTCCAGTCGTGGCCGGATTTCACGCGGAGCCAAGTGCGTTCTCGCGTTTCTTTTTTGGCGTGCAATCAACCTTCGCGGGTGGCGATGCTGCTTACGCGATGGTCCAAAGCCCAGGAATCATAGGACGGGAAGGGGCCTCCGATCTTTGTCTGAGTACGAAACCGATTGAGCCCTGGTGGTCGGCTGCAGCGATCCCGGAGAAGGGCCATGTCGTCCCCTTTGCGTTTGGCACGGACTCGGTCTTTGGGTTGAAAGTTGCGTGGACGGGGACCGCAGGACCATTCCCAGACAGCCTTCGGCTAGGCTTCAATCGCAAAGAATTGGCCTGGGCTCCGGTTTTCGGAACCGACACACCTACTGACGGCGCTAGTTGCACGATTCCAGGCACCAATGAGCACGGATACGTTGTGTCGATGCCTTCGTTCATTGCAACCCTGAACGCAAAGGGTCAAGCGGGTCAATCCCCCACCGCCGGAGGGGACTCCAACAATCAGAACAGCCAGTCTTCCTTCACGGGTGTGAATGTCGATTGGGTCCAATACTTTGCGACCGGTACCGTCGCGACGGCATTGGCGAACAACAACGATATTCGGAGTGTATTGCTAGCCCAAGCTTTTCCGGCTGCTGCCGGAACATACGATCCGACGGCCGAATGCGTCCGCGCCTGGGTCGTATCAAGCCCGGACCATGCTACTGCCTTGAAGCAATGGTGGGCTAGTCAGCAACTACCTGGGATCCCCTACCAGATATTCGATTCTCAACATAGCACTGAACGAAAGGCGTTCATCGTCAAGGAAAATATCTCAGGTTGCAACTAGGCTCGCAGGACAATCGAAGGAGCTTCGAAGTCACATGGCACAGACGAAAGACATTCCGCCGGCAAATCTCCCAGATCAAGTACAAGCCGCGGTAGCTCTCGGTGCTACATCCATAAAATGCACCAAACAGGCGGATGGCAATTGGACGCTAGAGACGAACTGATGCATAAAACATGGAGTCTTCACTTCTGGCTGTCACCGCCAAGGCGAGCGTCTCGGAGGAAGGGACTCTTTACGAAGCTGAAGCCGGACAATTCATCTCTCAACTCAGATAGCGCCGACCTCTCCTTCCCCGATATTAGGGTAATAACCAAGTGCTAGGCGGAACATAAACGGCGTCGCGACCCGACACCTTCACGATAGCTATACCTCAAACTCAGCATCACTCACTAGTCATCACGGGTTCTAGCAGGAATTTCACCCCGCAAAGCTTTGATGCTATTGATTGTCTCGCGATCTAGGGTCGAAGAGCCTAGGTTTGCCCACTCTCTTTCCATCGCGATCTCGAATGCTCCCCTTCTGCGCGCAAACGCATTCAGGTCGGCGTTATCCTGATAGTTTAACTCCAACGCCAACGCCCTCACGCCTGCCGCGCTACGGTAGTTCCAGTTTGCTCGTCCTTTGAAATCGACGACCTTCTGCACGGATGCGCACGCAGCCGGTACAGCCGCCACCGCCGCCGCCAGCCATCGGAATTCCGTGCGAACCGAAATGGCCGAAAGAATCGTTGCCGCCAAGCTCCCGCCAATTGCGGTCAGAGAGAAGAATACATCCTATCTATTATCGCTATTGCCCTTCTCAAAGTACAGTTCACCGTCAGTTTCGATGTCTTCAACCAAGTCGTCTTTGGTTGGTATGCTTCCTATTTCAAGGCGGCGTCGCTTCATCGCAATTTTAACTCCGCAACTCGCAAAGGTCCGATGACTTGCTCCCTGAAACCGTCGTGCTTATCTCTCCACCTTCGCACCGCAAGCGATGTCCCCGCATACCTCCCCTACACCTCCAAAATCAGCCCTGACCTCGCTCTCGGTCGCAATCTTGCAGTCGTCATGCTGTAGATGAAACAGCTCGGGGCGATGACAAATAAGATACTTCTCTGTGTCGCCGAACTCATCTGACTCAGGTTGCCTGACATACACATGTATCGCAAGTATTCTTCTGAGTTTTCATCATTGCCCCCTGCAAGTAGGTCAATCAAGGTGGCGTTAATCTCTTGCAAAGAACCTGCTTCAACAAGAAGCTTACCTGGTGTAGCCGGGAAGGCCGTACATCCTGGTATTCGGCCGGGCGTAAAGTTATTGTCTATGCCCACTTTGTACATTTTGCGAAGAACGTTCTCAGAGAAATCTAACTCCTCCGGTCCGTACTTTGACATCACGTTGAAGCCATCGTTAGATACAACGATAGTGATCCGTCTAGACTGCCTTTTATCCAACTCGGTAGCAATCCTCTCATAGTAGGATCTTCCGCTACACTTTGAGCCGTGCGGACATAGCCTTCGAGAAATGCTGCAGCTGTTTCTCTGGACTGCGGAGTGATGGGAGTCGAAGTGAGAGTCGCTTTCGCGATTTGGTCGTTGGTTAGAGCAAATAGGTTGTCACACAGCCTAACTGGCGCAGTATCGTGGATCGCATTAATTTGGTCCGGAGGAATCGTGTTAATGCAGGACGATCCACGTAGACATAAGAGACATGCAATGCAGGGCGGTAGGAGCACTTTGTAAAGACGCTTCATAACAGCGTTCCTTTGTGTGTTCAGCCTCTAGGCCGAATGAAACTGGGCTGCCGATCCATTATACCAAAACGAAGTGCTAGTCCTAGGCCGGTTCATTCGCCAATAAGCTGAACTCCGGATTTTCCACTGCCGGGCTACCCCGCTAGCGACTCGGGCCGCAACCGCTGAACGCCGCCGGGACGGCCAATCGCGCTAGGATCATCAGGCAGCTGAGCGATCAGCCTAAACCACAAAACGTCATGCAACGCCGCAGGTTAAGGCTCTGCCAGCGATTCGCAAGCCTGCGCTACTAGACCGTCCTGCGCCAGAATTACCGATTCGCCACACACAACACACCTAATTGTTTGCGCTGGAGATCGGCAATTTCCACAAGGTCGAAGCACTCCCGCGTCACTGTGCGGCGATCTTACGGCTTACACCTCAAAACTTCGATAACCACAATCCAATGTCGGCCAATAGTTGGGCCATGTTGATGCCCAATGCAGCCAGTCCTTTCGCGCGATTTTCCAGCTCCTCGAAGGTTTCATCCATCACCTTCTTCACGCGCTCCTTGAACAACTGCGCGCTTGCCTCGTATGGGCTGGTGTCGGCGACCGCATTCTGGTCTTTCTCCGGCAAAGTGTCGCTCGCCGGCGGCTCTTCCATCCCCTCTATGGTGAACTCGGCCGTCCGTTCCGCGATCGCCTTCCACGCGAGGAATGCATCGTGCTGGCCGCGCCCGAAATCAAATGCCCGCAGCGTTTGCCAGAAAAATCCGGCGAATGCGTACAGCGGATCGCCCGCCAGCCGGCCCGTAGGCGCGATCAGGATAGGATCGATTTTAACCTTGGCCGCGATGTCGTAAGCGAGATCGAAAAACAGCGCGAGGTCGCGAAACAACAGTTGCGGTGCAGCCGGCATCTTGATCACGAAGTCGTGTAACACCGGGTCAACATCTTCCAGATCGCCAATCAGATAGCCCCGGAGCTGGTCGAGTTTGTCGCTCAAATCTCGCATCTGCGCCAACATCGGCAGCATCACGTCCAATGCCGCCTGCCATCCAAGCGATGCCGGCTGCATCGCGAGCGTCGCCAGTCGGTTAAGCGTCTGCCGGCGCTGGTCGAACAGTGTATTCACTTGTGTGATTCCGCGCAGCCCGCTTTGCATCTGCTCGCTCATGAACGCCGGAATCAACTTGCCGAGGAAATCGAGCACGGGCATATCGCGCGTTTGGTTAATCAGTCCGAATGTTTGAACCGAAAGATCCACGGACTCCGTATGCACAATCAGAAAACGTCGCTGCTTGTCCTGATACGCAGGATGCGCTGGCGACCAATCGATATCGTGCGCAACCTTTATCAGCTCGCCTACTGGGTCGTTGTCGAAAATTCCGCCGTCGCTATAGAAGATTCCGACCGGCTCCGGCGGATGAGGATAGCGATAGAGTCCGCGCTGGGTGAAAGCAAGCGGAAACGAACCTGCCGCGATGGCCGCCTGCAACGCAGCGAGCCATGCTGTTCCACTGTCAGTGGTGCCGAGCTGGCCCACGCCGCGTGTATCGTCTGCGCGCACCATCACATTGCCGAATCCGTCGATGGCCACCTGCCACTTCATCCGGTCGGCGTACTCCCGATAGCCAAGCGGCGCGTCGTTGAGCGAATCCAACCTCTGCGGCTGCCCATCGAGGTTCGATAGCGTGAACACCAGCTCGATCGTGTCCCCGCCCGGGCGCAGCGCACCATGCCATTTCGTCAATTGGGCTGGCACTTGCGTGAGCTTCGCCGATTTCGCGAGAGCGTCGAGCGATAGGGCGGCCAGAAGCGTATGTCCGGCTTTATAACTCTCATCCGCGCTCACGCTCGATTCGTCCGGCGCCAACACCGAAAGATCGGCCCCCTCCACCCACATCTCATGGAGATGACTATCGTTACAGTCGATTAGCGTAAGTGCTGTCCCTAACGCCGTCATCGCGCCCGCACTCGCACCCGCGAAAGCATCGATGTACCAAGGCGGCAGCTGTTTCGCCTTACACTGCCCGTTATGATTCGTGATCATCGCGAGCGTCTGCGTCAGCACGCCCGCCTCGTACGCTCCGAGCGAAATGCCGCCCTTAATGCAGATTGCCAGCCGCCGTTCGTCCTGCGCCATGCTGTCCCTCGCGCGCCTCCTGCGGCTTACTGTTTAGCGCCCAGTTCGGTCAGATACACATCCTGCGTAGCCTTGCGCGCCATTGTGCCTGCCGCGGTCCCCGCCGCGGCCCCTATGACCGAGTTGGTTTGCACCGCACCCGCACCCAGAATCGCCGCTTCGACGGCGCTGGTCGCCGCCGATTCCGCCATCGAGGCGAACCCCTTCATCCACGCAACCAACCGATCCTTGTTCGCCTGGGTCGGATTTTGCCACACCAGGCCGTATGCGGTGTTCAGCCGGTTGCGCAAGTTGTATTCCGCATCCGCGCCCGCATCGATCGTTATACGCACGGAATTGCGGACGTAGTCGGTCGCTGCCTTCTGGGAAACTAGCGCCTTGATTGTAGTCAAATCGCCGGCCGCTACCTTCGTCAGATCCGGCCGCGTAATCGTGTCGCCATCGATGGTTTGGTAGCCTTCGGCGGTGAAGAAATACGCCCCCATAGCCTCCTCAATATTCCCAACCGTCCCCACCGCGTTCTGAAACATGTGGATGCTCGGAAGCACCGATAGCGCGATTTCGACCTGATTGGCGATCACGAACGGAAACTGCAGGCTGCCCGGAAACAGATTCGTGAACCACTGCAGCAAACTGGCCGGCAATTCGAGGATATCGTCGAGAGGATTGTCGCCTTTGAGGATGTCGGTGGTGATTTTCACCGGCAGCCGCGCCACACCCCCTATCAACCCCAGCAACGCTCCCGCTCCGTTGTCCTTGGAATTCCCGAACAAGCTCGGAAGCCCGCCGGTGAAGTTCGGCGCGATTTTCGTCGGAAAGGGGGCGTTTCCTAGGAGCTGTTGTTTGAGCTCCGCGCCGACCGGATTTTGCCCAGTTGTGTTTAGCAGCACGTTGCCGTGGTCCGGCTGAGTCCCAGCCGCGCGGAACAGGTTCAGAAATCCCGAGATCTTGGTGATTGTCTGCAGTGCCGACTGATACAGTTGGGCCGCATTCTGGTCCATGGTGTCCACTCCTTGTGCTGCGGGATTCCCCCCTGAGTACCGCGCAAGTATGCGAAACGCAAGCAGCTGCCCGGATTCATTCTATGATCTATCGGTCAATTCGTTTTGACAAACGGTTCATGCACTGGACATTCACTACTACTTTTAGTACAAAGCGCCGAGGCGGGCGTAGACAATTCGATGCTGCTTTGGAATTGCAGCGAAATCAGTTTGCGGCGAGGCTTCGATGCGTACGGGCGCATTTGTACGTTTTATCGCGGTGGGCGTGTTAACGACGAGTCTGATGTCGCTAGCCGATCTCGCAGTGTTCGCTGGACAAGATGCGCCCAAGTCCTACCCCCTCGCCTCGATCGATTACACGCCGACCGCCCGCGGCCAATCCATCAAGCTTAAGTCCGCCACGCCGCTCAACGCCGACAAACCCAATATCGCAATCCTGTCCCAGCCGTGTTTTTCGCGCGATACGGCAAAAGCAGGAGCGTGCAAGGATGGCGCGCCGCGCTCGGTCAATTGCTTCACCACTATCGACAAAAATTCCTGCACCGCCGTTACCCCGCTCGACTTGCCCCTCGGAAACTACCTCGTGCGGCTGTTCGAAGCGCAGCCCGACGCGACGGCCGACTTGACCGGTTCGCCCTCCCTCAATCTTGTCGTCGTCCGCGAAACCAATGCGGCCCCAGTCCTGCTCGGCATCACACCGATGGTTACTTATCCGGACCAGCCCGCGCAGGGATGCGAGGTGCCGGCATGCTTGACGCTCACCGGCGCCAATTTCAGTCTCGCCGGCCGCGACAACCGTATCTTGTGGAACGGCAATCAACTGGATGTGAACTGGGATTGCGTGGGGCAGAGCGGAGGCAGTTGCCCGGCCGCCATCACCGGCACCGTAGATCAAACCGGTAGCCGGATTAACCTCAGCGGCATACCAATCGATACCTACCGCGGAACCGCGATCATCTCCGTCAGAATTCCAGACGGCTCGGCGGTCACCGATAAGATAACCATCACGATTGCCGGAGTGCCCCGCAACTGGGCCTACTGGATCGCAGGCGTCGTGGTGCTCGTGATCATCGCGATCCTGTGGGCCATACTCGGGAGCAAATCAAAACGCAGAGTCGCGGAAAAGCCGATCAGCCGCTGGACCGCGCTGATGCTCGATCCCGAGACTGATACCTACAGCCTCTCCAAATTTCAGTTTTATCTATGGACCTTCGCTGCCGTGGTCGGCTACGTCTATCTCACCGCTGTCCACAGCTTCATCCAGGGTCACTTCGAATTCTCCGATGTACCTGCGAATTTTCCAAGCCTGCTGGCTGTCAGCGCGGGCACCTGGGTCGCAGCCGCCGGCGTCGGCGCGGCAGTCGGCCCTAAGGGCGCCGGCGACGTGCAGCCCGGATGGTCGGATCTGCTCACTGTCGGTGGGGTCGTCGTCCCTGAGCGCGTCCAGTTCGTCGTATGGACCATAGTGGGCGTGTTCACTTTTCTCGCAATGACGCTTTTCGCCGATCCAGGATCACTCCAAGAGCTCCCGGGCGTCCCTGAACGATTTCTGCTCCTTATGGGCGTGAGCTCGGCCGGCTATTTGGGCGGTAAAATGGTCCGCAAATCCGGCCCTGTTATCGCTACTACTGTCGCGCACTACGAGGTCGAATCCCTCGGCGGCAAATTCCAGAACAAACTGACCATCGACATTATCGGCCAGAACCTCGCACGCAACGCGGGGATTCGCTTCGGCCAAAGCCAGGGCCAAAGCCAGGTTCATTACGTTGTGAAGGATGCTAGGCCCACGGACTCGGTGCTCGAGTTCGTCACCCGCGATGCCGCAGCCAATGATGACAACCTCGCCTCTCAACTCCGGCTCACGATCAGGGATCAGAGTCTGATCGACGAGATTGCCGGCATGCAGGATCCAAAGCCGACCGCCCCCAACGCTCCAGGCGCTCCCCCCGCCCCGCCACCTCCAGCCGTTGGCGGCACCCAGCAGCCGGCAGGTCAAGGAAAGCCAACCGAGACCCCCGAGATATCAGTGACCAACCCTGACGGCCAGATGGCCGCCTGGCCCGTGCTCATACCCAACGGCTAGCCTGTGCCCAGCCGGCGCGACGCCGCGATCTTTCCGTTTGAAGTCGCTATGTTCGAGTCGGCAGCCATCTGCGCTATTTGGCTGACGGGGTCAAACCCAGAGGTCGGTTCTTCAGTTTCACTCATGGAGTCTCCAATACCGCCCAGGTCCGCGGGCCGGCAATACCATCCGGGACTAGGCCGTGGTTGAGTTGGAATTGTCTAACCGCAGCTTCCGTGGTAGGCCCGAAAAAGCCATCAGTATCTACTGACACCAGAGTTTGGATTCGTTTTACCAGGTCGCCGCAGTCACCGCGTCTCAGCGTAGGTCGTCCTGCCGAATCGGCTGCCGCTATGAGGGTCGCCGGCCCCGCCGTGCCGCTCATTATGGCCGAGACTCTTTCGCGAAACTGGTCCATATCCAGGATCGGGTCGATCTTGCGCCCCGGCGCGTATTCCTTGTGCCCGCAGAACATGTCTGCGCTGGCGCCAATCTTGTTTGGGATTGACGCCACGCCTCTCTGGTAAGCGTCAAGCTGTGCAGCAGGCCATGGGTCGGCAGCAGGACCGCTGATTTGACCCGTGTTCTCCGCCTCGATGCCGATGAAGCTCGAGTTGCCGGTCGTGATGCCTCGCCAATTGCCAAGCCCCGCGTGATAGGCGCGACCAGCTGCAACTCGAAGCTGACGTTGTGTCCGTCACAGAACGCTTCGCTACTCTCCGCCGGATAGGCCTGCACCAGGCAGGCGTCGCTGTGCGGCAGGTCCATCGCAAAGAAATGGATCTTCCGCTCCTCCCCGCCGATCACCGCCAGCGCTTCACCGAAGTCGACTTGCGCATGCCCCGGCTCGTGTCGCAACGGCACGAACATCTCGGTACTGTCCGGATTCGCCGAAATCAGGACACCCCGCACCCCAAAACCGGACACTACCAAATGGCCGCACGGCGAAAAATGACTGAATGTCTATTTTGTCACTCCTTTTCAGAGAGTGGGACCCGCGCGAACCTGCCAAAAGCAACTAATGATCGAACGCTGATTCGTTTCCACGAACAGACATCCTGAGCCGGAAAGGATTGGCTAGCAGAAGGCTCAGTAGTGTACTTTGCTCCACCAGATGCTCGGAACAATCGGGCTGGGCCAGACCTGATCGATGGTTACTTTCTGTCCGGTTTCAATTTCATTTGTAACTGGAGCTTGCTGCCCATCGTTGGGTGGGCCAGAGCGAACATTTACTCCTCCTATGTTATTGCGCACCTTGTAGGTCTGGCCAACAATCTTGTTCGGATCCGCGTTATCTGGAAAGTCGAGGGTAGGATTGGTCCATATGTCATTAGTGTGTTGTCCCAAATAGATCCACTCGTTGGTACTCGGAGCGCTCTCTATTCGTTGTTGGGGGATGGCTCCCTGGTTCTGTTGGGCATATGTGCTGCCGATCATAGAATCAATCAGGGATTTATAAGGAGCCTCAGATATCATCGAAGGATTAAACACCGCCAAGAACCCATTGTCTCGCATGAGAGCGAGAAGAGCATTCCCGGCGCGTTGTTCCGCAGGATTAGCCGAAGCATTCAGTTGTAGCGTCTTAACTAGCGCGTCGAGAGTATTCTGAGCTTCCCGAGCCTTTTGATCGGCCTGAGTAAACATAAAGCCGACGACAGCAATTGCGACAGTCGCAATTAGCGTGAGGACCGAAATAGTCCGATCGAGCGAAGCCTTCATCGCGAAATATCCTCCTAGTCAAGTCGAACGAGTCAAGTCGAATTAACTGCAAGACCAGAAAACAGCTCGAGCTTGAGCTGGTTCCAACAGTAGCAGTTAGTGCCTCCGTTTTGAATCGACTGTTCTTAGACGAGGCCCCGGGGCACGCAAGTCAAAGAACAGACCGCCGACTCCGACGACATACTGTTAGATCGCCTTGGCAGCAGCCTAGGACGATGCGTTTATCGTCGGACCACTCTTAAGTCAATAATGGCCATGATTTTCAGCTTGAAAGAGCGACGTAAGCGGATCCTGTGGAACGCGCCGCGCTTGAAGCGATACCAACCGATTTGCAACTGCCTAGCCAAGACAAACATCGACTCGAGCAGGCGGCCGGGAAGGTGCTCGATCAATCGCGGGACTATCAGGATCTTGTGCATAGTCAAAACCTAAACCCGGAGATATTGATGATGGAGTCCGCCGAGGATTGGTATTGATGCGATGTGGCCGAGCTTCTGCGGGCGGCGAAAATTCGGGGCATTCTTCTCCAATGAGAGATGCGTCCGAACCTGGTTGTAATAGGAAGCGTAGTTCTTCAGAACACGACGTAACTGCGTTTCGTCAATTACGATCAGGTGATCGAGGCTCTCGCGTCGAATCGAGCCGATGAGGCGTTCGACGTAGCCATTCTGCCACGGCGAGCGCGGGGCGGTCGGATGATCGCGGATCCCCATTGCCCGAATGCGATGAGTGTAGGATAAACCGAAGGCTCGGTCGCGGTCGCGAATCAGATGAATTGGCGCTTCATCCCAAGGGAAAGCGTCAGTTACCTGCCCAGCGATCCACTCGGCGGTTGGATCGGCAGTGACGCTGATCGTGACCAGCCGCCTGCGGGCGTGACGCAGGATCACCAAGCCGTAGAGCAGCTTGAATGAGATCGCGCGTACGACGAACAGGTCGAGCGAAGCAATGCCAGCGGCGTGATTGCGCAGGAAAGTCTTCCAACCTTGTGATGGTGGTCGGCGGCGCCGGACCATGTACCTGCTGACGGTCGACTCCGCGACTTCGATTCCAAGCATCAACAATTCGCCGTGGATTCGTGGCGCGCCCCACAGTGGGTTCTCGCGGCTCATCCGCCTGATCAGCGCTCGAATTTCTGAATCAATCCGCGGACGGCCGCCGACCTGGCGAGACTTCCAGTGCCAGTAGGCGCGGAAACCGCGTCGGTGCCAGCGGATCACGGTCTCCGGCTGGACGATGGTGATCGCGTCCAGCAGCGACGGATACAGTCGATACAGCGATACCATCAGCAAGCGATCGATGTTCCACAGTCTCACGCGAGACGGAGACTTGCGCCGCAGAATTACCAGCTGTTGGCTCAGGATGAGATTCTCGGCCTCAAGCCGCGCTCGCCTCGTGAGCCGCGACCGGATAGCAAGCAGCAGTTGGATCAGAAACGCTACCACCAGCCGCTTCCATTACCATACGGCCACGAGCGCGTCATCCCGGATAAGGTTTTCGGGAGGCACAACATTGCGCAGGCGCAGGAGAGTCGAGACCGCGAGGCGCGGGACACGCAACGGCGCGGAACGCATGGCCAAACGCACCGCGGAGAGTGGAGCCGAGATAGCCGGGCAGATCGAGCGGCTCACGCGCCTCGAAAACGACTCGATATCGCGCGCACGACAGTTCCTTTGGATCGGCATCCATTGATTTGTCCCGCTAGCCGGCCAACTTGTAGCGGCGCCTATTCACGTGACAATGCCGGCTGTGTGTGTGCGCATCGCATCCCAACTGATTCCAGGCGTCGAGTTGGGCTTTGCCCAAGGCGGTCAGTGCAAGATGCGCCTTGCCACAAGGATTGGTCGGATGCTTCTTAAGAGCTTCGGGACAAGGAATCCATTCGAGCAGCCCGCGCTTTAGAATACGGGCTATCAAAGGGCGCGCCTGCTGGTCCCAGCGCGCCTGTCCCGACGGAGTATTCTCGCGAAGGTTCAGGTAAAGGGTCGGCGGTGGAGGCCAAGTCCCGAAGAAATCGCGCGCGGCGTCGAGAAAGGCTAGAAATTCGTGCTTCGTCATCCGGTATACATATGCAAATTTGAATACCGATCATCAAATCCACACGGCTCGTCTTTGTTAGTCAAAAAGGGGAGAGAGGCAAGGTTGTCAGCTCAGTCCACAGTTGACGATTCGGCACAATTATGGCACATTTATGTCAATGCTAAACGCTCTGTATATAACACGGAATGACGAGGGGCCCGAATTCGAAGAAAGGGTAGCCGCAGCTCTGCGGTCGGCTCATTTGCGGAGGCTTCCGGTAGCGAAAGCTGTGGCCGGCGTACGGCCGGACACAGCTCCCGATTTAATCGTAGCCGGGCTCGGTAAGCATGGAACCGCTGTTCTCGAAGTCAAGGGACTGCGTCGCAGGTTTCCTGGAATCGCGATCGTTATAACGGGCGGCAAGCTCTCCCGAGAGATTAGCGCGCAAGTTTACCGTGCCGGAGCAACGGCAGTAGTTCCACTGGGTGCCCTCGACGATGCAATTGCCAATCTTGCGAAGGTGTTCGAGGCGGGAAAGCCGAAAGAGGAGCATGCTTTAGGCGAAAGAATGGTCGAAGAATTTCACGACCAGGCCACCGGCCGCCTTGACTCTGATGCGGTGGCGCGCGGTCTTGGCATTTCTGTTAGCGGGCTAGCGAAGGCGGTTGGACTAACCCCGTCGGCGCTGTCGAAACGGCCGCATGCTAGAGCGGCCCAAGACGCTCTCCGCGAGATCGAATTTGCGGTGGCTGCGCTGCGGAGGCTCCTGGGTTCCGACGCGCGGGTGCGCGCGTGGCTCAATGCATCGCATCCTGACCTCGGAGGAGACGCCCCGCTGGCTCTTCTTACGAAGGGCTCGGCCAAGGATTTGGCCGATTACGTCAGAGGCGCTGTTTCGGGTCAGCCTACGTAGTGCTCTCTGAAGACGAGTTGAGACGAGCGCTTCGGCGCGTGCCGCTCATTGGCGCCGACGGCCCATTCCATCGATTCGTAGATCTGTGGTTTCTGCATCAAAACCTTGCCGGAGGCAGGAAGACAGAAGTCTTGGCCGGGCTGGGCGCGAAGATGCTTGGGGGCCGCTTCACTCCGCGTGGCACATTCGAAACGCTGTACGTCGCGACCACCGCCACGACTGCTCGAATTGAAGCTGAGTCCCGGATAACGGCCTCGGGCGTGGTTGACGCTCCGAGCAAACCCTATGTTCACTTCGTGGTCCGGGGCCGTCTCCAGAGGGTTTTGGATCTGAGCGACACCGCCGTGTTGGCGACGTTAAAAACGACCGAGGACGAGATGACTGGTCCTTGGATAATGGGGCAAGTCCAAGGCGACGAAGCGCCGACTCAGGTTCTCGGGCGCGTGGTTCATGCTGTCAGAAGAATCGAAGCGATTCTCTTTCCGTCCAGCAAGGACAGACCTGAGGGGCGGTGCTTGGCCGTTCTGCCGGACCGGCTGAAGAAGGGGTCGTCCTTGGAGATAGTGGACGAGACGGGTCTCGTGAAGGAGCGGCTGCCATAGGAGATGTGTCGGGAAATCCGCCGGTTGATGCGGATGTTCCGACACGATTTCTGTACTGAGTTGGCTATTGGGTCGCGAATATAGCGAGTCTTTCGATCTTCACAGGAGAGCGGTTTGGGCCGTGTGCTTAGCGGTCCGGCTTCGGCTCGGGCTAGCCGAAGCGGCTCCGTGAGGGCTCGCGGGCAGTTGGACCGTGGGCCGGGCTGACGCAGACCGAGCGCCGTTATTGGCCGCAGCCTTGCCGCCGGCTTCGAGGCTTGCACCGAGCGAATTGCCAGCTTGCGCTGGGGCGCCAGATTCACCTGTTGCGGCATTATGGCTTGTCGCAATTCGGCCTAAGCCATAGCCAGCCGTCGCGGTTTCGAAGGCGTGGCTCAAATTGAGGGAAACCGCGCCGCCCACAATTGATGCGGCGGTGCTTGGAATCGTCCACGCGAGAAGCGCGAAGATTAGCGCTCCGCCTGCGATTGTCAGAGGCAGGGATGGATCGCTGGATGTCCAACCGAGCAGGGCGGTGTTCCAACCTGCTGTAATAGTCAGTCCAATCCCAACCATCAGATATAAGAAAAACACTTTGATCCCCACTCCCACGATCCAGCCTAAGAAGCCCTCCGCAAACTTGATCGTCCAGCGGGATCCGCTAAAGCCCAGAAGAAGAACACCACCTCCAGCGCCCACGTATGCCTCGCACAGAGCTAGCAGCATTTGTCCGGCTATGAGGGCGAACGATAAGAACATGATCAACCCGGCGATCAATGCGATTAGAGCCGCCAGCGTTACGTGAAACCAACCAAGACTTCCGAAGCCACGATAAATGATCTGGAAAAGCGCAAGGCCGCTGTTAAAGGCGGATCTCGGGCTCAGACCAGGTATACCTGCGGCCTGTCCACCAATTTGCTGGAAGCCTTGGATAATCGCGCTGAACCATATTGGTGCATTGACGATCATCGCGTACAGAAACCCGAGAGCGAGAGACTTTTTGACTAACTCGGCGAGAAGGCGGGTGGGCTCATCCTGGTCAGTGAGGAAGTGCAGGCACGTTATGATTATCTCAATGAGCACCAGCCCCAGGAAGATCTTCTCCGCAAAGGGCTGCATGATTGCCATGTATCTCTGGCCGGCCCATTGAAACGTCTGGCCGATATTGTCGAGGTTGTTCATATTCGCTGCCTCTAATGGCTTGGGCTTCCGGTAGGTTGTGGCTGCAGCCCGAAGGGGACGTTGGTCCCTCCGCCCAACCAGCCTTTCGCGCTGGAATTCTCCGTTTGGCTGAGGACTGCTGCACAGTTCGCAGAATCCTGGTGCGCGAGCTGGCTGCAGAAATCGAAAGCGTGCTGCCATAGATCAGTCTTCCGTTGGTACTCGGCGCTCCAGAAGGCGGGACCATATTGCTGGTTGGGAGTGTTCGACTGTAGGGCCGCAAGCGCATCCTGCGTTTTGTCAGTATTGTTATTATGGCAAGCGCTAACAATGAAGGCGGAGACCAACAACATGCAAAGCGTGACACGTTTCATGGCTAGTCTCCCTCGGCTCTATTGGCTGCCTGTCGGCGCCACTGAAAATTGGACGGTCGGGCCGGCACTAAGCCACTGTTGGGTGCTGGCGTCTTCGGCCGCGGCGCGATTGACTGCATTGGCGGCGACGATGTTTTGCGCGTTGATCATGGCGACTACCAACTGCCTCAGCATCTGAATCTGCTGCACCTGCTGCAAGGCGATTTCGTTTCCCACTTCGATTGCCTGCAAATTTCCAGCAGCGGTCTTGTTCATACCTTCGAGCTCACCAAATTGCGCCTGCTCGTTGGCAAAATTCTGCGCTTGCGCCTGCGCTGCCGCCAGAGTGCCGTTGAGGGTGTTCAACGTGGTGGCGATGTTTTTGGCTTCCTGTTGGTTAGGATTGGATGGCACTGTGTAGCCTGGAAACTGTTGCTGGAATTGCGACTGCAGATTGCTGAGCGTGTACGAAAGTCCGCCCTGTTGCTGAATGATCCCGCCCAGTTCGTCGAGCATAGACTGGCTTGATTGCCACACGCCGGCGTATCCGCCGGTGGTGTTCCTGATCATGTACTGGAGTTGCTGCGCTTCAGTGAGGACGGTCTGGGTCTCCTGTTGAAGCTGCTGCAGCTGCCGAGCGAACATGCTTGGGTCGAACACGATCTGCGTCCCCCCGCCGAATTGCGCGCGCGCCCAGGACAGAGGCGCGAGAAGAAGAGCAACTAACGCCATCGCCGCTATACATCGTGCCATCGCAGTTCCTCCTTGGGGATCTTTCCATTTCCGTTCACGGAGAGAATGTTGGTGAATGGCGCGCGGCGGCTTTTGTCGCGGCTTTCCAAGTATTCTGCCCAATCGTCCAATCCTCGGATGCGAAGCCACTCGCTCGCCCAGCAATCCTCATGTTTTATGATCAGTTGACGGGCCTTAAGGATGTCCGGCTTCGATCCCGAACCAATGAAAGCCAAGGTGGCCTCTCCGAGCGCCAGATCGAAGAGTCGCCGCCCGGCGGACGAAAGGTAGTAGTACTGGCGCTTCGGTACGGCGAGCGACAGCATTTCAACCTGTCGGCTTGTCAGGCCGAACTTACGATAGAGATCGGCGGTGACGGGATTCTGCGCCTCGGGATTGGGTAGCAGAATCTTCGTCGGACACGACTCGAGAATCACGTCGCGCTGCGGGGAGTTGGCGACTTCAACCAGACTCTGGGTGGAAAGCACGACGGCGGCGTTCTTCTTGCGTAGCGTACGCAACCAGTCCTCGATCTTCGCGCTAAACGCACCGTTGGCGAGCATGACCCACGCTTCGTCCAGCACGATGAGCGTTGGTCTTCCGTCCAAGCGCTGGTCGATCCGGTGAAAGAGATATGTGAGCACGGGCAGCAGGACCTTCTCGCCCATCGCCATCAGCGCTTCGATCTCGAAAGTCTGAAAGCGGCTGCTGCCGAGTACGTCATTGTCGGCGTCCAGGAAACGGCCCATCGGGCCATGAAGGGAATAGAAGTCGAGTCCGTCGCGTAAGGTCTGATCCTGAAGCAGTCGAACGAGGTCGGTGATGGTTCGGGCGTCAGATCCGCTGTCGCCCAGTAGCTGGAGGGCACGCCAGATCGCTTTCCGATGTTGGGGAAGGAGGGTCACACCTTGCAAGTTGAGCAGAGTTTCCAGCCAGTCCTGCGCCCACATCCGCTCGTTATCGTCGTTTACCTTCGCAAGCGGACAGAAAGAGATTTCGCTTTCTCCGAGATCGTAGTGATCGCCGCCGGCGGCTCTGGTGAGCACGAATGCTGACAGGCCCTTGTCGAAGCAGAAAACTTGCCCGTCCGGATAGCGGAAGAACTGCGCGATTAACAGGCCGAGTAGCGTCGATTTGCCGGAACCAGTCGGACCAAAGATTAGGGTATGCCCGACGTCCCCGACATGCAGGTTCAGTCGAAAGGGAGTTCCGCCAGTCGTTGCGGCGTAGCATAACGGCGAACTGTTTTCCGGATAGAACGGGCAGGGGTTGATCTCCTCCCCGGGCCATACGTTAGTGGTCGGCATCAGGTCGGCGAGGTTGCGCGTGTGGATTAGCGGTCGTCGAACGTTCCGATAGCCGTGGCCTGGAAGCGAGCCAAGGTACGCCTCGTTCGCGTTGACGTGCTCGATGACAGCGGGGAAGCCATGATGCTGCAGTTGCTTTGCGATCTCTCTCGCGTTGGACTCGGCTGTCAGACGATTCTCGTCCATCAGGATGATGGTGCTCGTATAGTAACCAAAGCGGACCCGGTTCGAGCTCGCCTCGGCAAGCGCGTCGTCCGCGTCTTCAGCCATAGCCAGCGCATCTTTGTTCTCGAAGCTCTGCGACGCGCCGTTGCTGAACACTTGTTTGATCATGCCGGACAGCCCATGACGCTTCTGGAACCAGTTGCGCCGCTGGATGCGAAGAGCCCGTTCAGCCTCGGCAGGATCAAGGAAAATGAAGCGCGTCGACCATCGGTACGGAATTGCGAGTTCATCGAGGAATGCTGTGACCTCGGGCCAAGAGTGAAGTGGAAGGCCGGTCAGGCCAATCAGGCGAATGTGAAGGTCATCGAGCATGGGCTGGAAGCCCGCATGGAATTCGTGATTGCCGAGCAGAACGTCGAGAAAGTTACCCTCGGCAGGCGGCCTGACGGGATCGTGGCGTGCAGTGATGCAGGAGTTCAGGTGCGACAGGAGCGCAACGTCGTCCATGCGTTGCATGAGGAGTCTGGCGCTCAGGGCGTCTTCATTTTCCGTGAGGCTGCGCCTGAAGAAATCGAGCGTCTCCTCCCAATCGGTTGCTCTGCGGCCTTGGAAGAACAGGCCAGCTGCTCGCGACTGCATCTCGGTGGGTGGCGTCCAGGTGAGAGTTAACGCGAAGCGACTCTCGAAGTGCTGGCCTTCCTCCGTATAGTGAAGCCGGCGCTCGTGATCG
>Ga0187879_10000698_pt1 | contig 22328 bp, 30 predicted proteins | sample June2016WEW_19_1_FD_132423 | JGI IMG/M metagenome (GOLD analysis project Ga0187879, IMG submission 132423) | Peatland microbial communities from SPRUCE experiment site at the Marcell Experimental Forest, Minnesota, USA - June2016WEW_19_10 | ecosystem: Environmental > Terrestrial > Soil >... | reverse complement strand
GGTCTACTACGAATTCGTGCCATTCGAAGGCGCTCGCGCGAAGCCGCCACTCGATGACCGCATGTAGCCAATGGCCGACGCAGCCTCACGTCGTTTGTGACGCGAGATCCCGCGTACGACGGCGGGCCGGAGTCGCCCGGGGGCCGCTTCTGTCATCGTCGATGCCGAGCTCAGCGCCGCCTTATCTGAGGGTTCTCAGTTGCCCGGCATGCCCTTAACTCCGTTGAGTCGCATCAAGCTGTTCGGGGACACGCTCTGCCGGCGCAGCCGGACCATCCCATCTGCTGCGCCTGATCAGCGTTCCCCGAGCAGACCGAGCTCGTACAGGCTGTCGGCGGTCTCCACGATCGTGGACTTGGCAGGACGTGGTTGCCAGCCGAGTTCCTGTTTGGCGCGATCGTTGTGGATCGTCAGAGCTGACGGATCTTCGCCGGGCGCCTCGTCGGTTGTGACCTGGCCGCCAGCAGGACCGAGGTAGTCGCGGAGGATCTGCGCCAACCCCAGCCATGTGATCGTCGGCCCGTCTGCTAACAGCAGGAAACGCTTCCCGGCGGCGGAGGGAGTGGCCATCGCCGTGATGTGCGCGTCAGCAACGTCGCGCACGTCGACGACCCCGAAGCGCTGGCGTGGCAGCGCCGGCATGGTGCCTTCGATGATCGCCTTGAAGGCGGTCAGCGTCGAGCGCAGTGCCGGCACCAGCGACGGGCCGGCGATGAATGTCGGATTCACAACCACCAGCTGCGTGTCACCTCCTTCAGCCCCCATGAAGTCCCAGGCGGCACGCTCGGCGATCGCCTTGGAGCGTGGGTAGGGAGGCAGTCCTGGCGTATCGGGGTCGGTCCAGTCCGCTTCGGTGTAGTCGCGGACTGCCTTCGGCGAGTAACCCACCGCCGCGAACGAGGAGGTCAGCACTACTCTGCGTGCGCCGGTGTCTCGAGCTGCCTTGAGCACACGCACTGTGCCTTGCCGGGCGGGGACGATCAGTTCGTCGGGGTCCGTGGGCTGGGCGGACGGGATCGGCGAAGCGACGTGGTGGACTTCCTCCACTCCCTCGAGGGCGGCGGGCCAGCCGTCGTCGGAGGTCAAATCTGCTGGCACCAGTTCAAGGCCCGTGTCGTCCGCGCCCGCGCGGTGAATGGCCGCGCGGACACCTGCCTCACTATCCATGGAGCGCACTGTCGCGCGCACCTCACGCCCATCATGGAGCAGCTCCGCGATCAAACGTGTGCCCAGATATCCGGATCCGCCTGTCACCAACACCTTGGAGCTCAACTGAGCACCTCCTCCAGTCGCGGGAGAATCTTCTGTACCTGCGAGTTCGCCTTGGCTTCGGCGTCCGAATCCGCACGATCACGGGCATCCCAGAGCGCCGCTTTCGCCCGTAGATAGTCGAGGTGGATGTGCAGCGTGTTGATCTCGGCCTCGACCCGCTCCGCGTGCCTCAGCAGCAGATCGCGCTGCTCACGTGCTTTGGCGTGCCCAAGCTCGCGGTTTGCCTGGTAGATGCGCATCTCCTCGATCCCGACGCCCATAGCGCGCAGGCAAGCGAGCATCTGCAACGTGTCGACTTCCTCTTCGCGATAACGGCGGTGTCCGCTGCTCGGATCACGGCGTATTGGGCCGATCAGCCCGACCTCCTCGTAATAACGCAGCGTCGGCTCGCTGAGCCCGCTGCGCCGGGCTGCGTCTTGGATTGTCAAACCTGTCATGGCGACAGTAAAACAAACCTCAAGCGCTTGAAGTCAAGGGCAGTGGGAAGAATTGCTTGCTCAGCAGGACGCCGGTCCATTGGGGAGCGATAGGGGCGTACTGCTGGCGGGGTGGACCTCGATCGATGATGGCCGGTTTGGGACCGGGGAGGGACCCTCGACTCGAGCCCGGCCATCCTGTCAGGACCGCATGGGGTCACAGTCCTGGCGTTCTGGCGATGGCTTGTCCTGCAATTTCGTGGGTTTCGTCTTCGAGCATGATGCGGAGGAGGAGTGCGACCCACGTGCGGTAGGGCTTCCAGACCTCGCTGATTGCGGCGATGTCGGCAGCGCTGGGCGGTCCCTCCATCTCGTAGCCGATCGCCATCGCTCGAGCGAGGCGCGGCTCGGCGGTGGGCGTGAAGTCCGGATCGCCTGCGCCGCGGAGGAGAATCAGTTCGGCCGAGAACGGGCCGATTCCGGGAATGGCCATCAACTCCTCGAGGGCTTGGAGACGAGGGAGTGACCTCAGTCGGGCGGCGCCGAGGCTCCCACCGAGAGCGGCCTCGGCGATACCTCGAAGGCGCCGGACTTTGGTCTCGTTCAGCCCATTGATCGTGGACAGCTGGGCCAGCTTGGCTGGGTTCGGGAAGGCGCGGACCATTCGACCGCCAACGTCGATGGTCTCACCGTGTTCGGCCGTGATGCGGGCCTTGATTGCGGCCGCCTGCACGATTCGGATTCGCTGTCCGATCACCGACCACGCTGCCGCTTCGTAGGGCGACCAGAAGCATACGGGGCGGAGGCCGGGATACCTCGACTGGAGTTGAGCGACGACTGGGTCGTGACGAGCGATGTCGGGAAAGCCTCGAGCGTCGATGTCGAGCGAGAGGATCCGCTCGACCTGCTCGACTGCCGCCGCGATGACCGCTGGGGCAAGCGTGTCGCCCCCCTTAACCGTGCCGCGAACCGCACCGGTTTCCTCGTGGACGCGCACGGCCACTGGGTCCCAGTAGCCGTCGACGCAGAAGGCCATCTCCAAGGTCGTGGCGGACTCGGCGTCGTAGGCGGCTGGAGCGAATCCCTCGAGGTACCGAATCGATGCCGCCAACGAATACGGCCCCTTCGGGGAGAAAACGAAGCTTGTGGCGGGAGTCATCTCAGCCATGAAGAGTCACTGCGTAGCCGTCGGGATCGGCGAAGGTGAAGGTGAGACCGAAAGGTCCATCGAAAGGTGCGACCAAGATCGGGACTCCGGCGAGAACCATTGCATCGTGGAGATCCTGCGGATCGTCCGCCTTCAGCCAGATGACCACACCCCACCCGAGGTGCTCGACAGCCTCAAGATCGACGAGTGCCTCCCGCACGGCGAACGCGATGGGCTCCGTGGCGAAGACCACCGCGTGGTCAGGACTCACCGGAGCGCGAACGAGGCCAAGGTGCTCGTTGTAGAAGGCTGCGGAAGCCTCCAGATCGCGAACCTGGAGAGCGATGAAGTCAGGGCCGAGTGCGGTCATTGGGTGTCCATTTCTGTGAGTGGGATCAGGTAGCGTGTATCAGGTGCCCTGAGATTATATCAGGTAGACTGATAGTGAGGTGAGCGTGGACCAGGCCACGATGGACAGGGTGGGCTACTTGATAAAGAGGGCGCAGTCGGTCCTCCACGACGCGATGGCCGATGCTCTCGGGCCTCACCATCTCACGGTGACCCAGTTCGCCGTCCTCACCGGTTTGGATGAAGTGCCCGGGCTCTCGAATGCCGACCTCGCTCGTCGGACATTCGTGACGCCACAGAGCATGCACGCCGTCCTACAAGAACTGGAGAGACTTGAGTTCGTCGTAAGACGTCCTCATCCGCAGCACCAACGCGTCCTCCAAGCTGAACTCACTGAGGCAGGTCGGCGCACTCTGAAATCTGCCAACACTGCAGTCAACGCTGTGGAGGAGCAGATGCTTCGCAAGCTCCCGAACCCGGCGAGGTCGAAACTGGCGAGAGCGCTCTCGTCTTGCATCGATTCGTTGGCCGAAGCTTCGGCATCTTCTAGCGCTCGTCGACTCCGGTGATACAAGGAACCGCCAGCAGTGCGGATAGGCGCCCCCGCAGTATCAGGAATGCCGTCGCAGAAGTGCCGTTCTGGCCGAGAACCCAGGAAAACGCCCAACGGCCGCTACGGCTGGGCAGCAAGGAGCACCAGCATGACCACAGACACGACCATCAGAACCATCGATGTCGAAGGCGTCGGCCCCGTTGAGCTGACCGTAGAGGAGCGAGGGGAAGGACGGCCCTATCTTGTTCTCCACGGCGGCGCTGGTCCACAGTCCGTCTCCGGGTTTGCTCAGCTGCTCGCCGAGAAGGGCGATGGCCGGGTGGTCACGCCCACACATCCCGGCTTCGGGGGCACACCACGACCCGACGCACTCGACGGTGTGGCCAAACTCGCCACGCTTTACAGGGGCTTGCTCGACGAACTCGGACTCGAAGACGTGACGGTCGTCGGAAACTCCGTCGGCGGTTGGATCGCCGCCGAATTGGCCCTGCTGGGTTCACCACGCATCAGTCGCATGGTGCTTCTCGATGCGGTAGGTATCGAAGTTGAAGGACACCCCGTCGCCGACGTTTCCGGCCTGCCATTGCCCGAGATCCAGGCCTTGTCGTTCCACGACCCAGCGCCCTTCCGGGTCGATCCCGCCACCGTTCCCGAGGCGCAAAAGGCGTCTATGGCGGCCAACGCGACAACCCTGACGGTCTATGCCGGCTCCCAGGCCATGGCCGATCCCACGCTTGTCGCTCGCCTGAGCGGCATCACTGTCCCGACCCTGGTGTTGTGGGGCGAAAGCGATCGGATTGTCGAACCCATTTACGGCCAGGTCTATGCAGCGGCCATCCCTGGAGCACGCTTCGAGATACTGCCGGGCACTGGGCATGTACCTCAGATCGAGACTCCCGAACTGGTCATCGAAGCGATCTAGAGTGATGGATTGATGGGCGGCAGCGGCACGGGATACGGCTCGGCGTAATCGGCCGAACGACTCACCTGTTCCCACGCTTCTGCTTGTTCGAGCTGTCGACGGGAGTACGCAAGCCCCATCTCGACTGCGTTCACACCCATGAGCAAATGGGAGGGGACGCTCTCTCGCTTCACGACCTGCACAATGATCTCGGCTGCCCGTACAGGGTCGCCCGCAGGACCTGCTGGGTTGGCGCGGACCCGTCGTTGCATGATGCCGACGGTGTCGTCGTAGTCCTCGGGGATTTGGTGGATCGTCATAGAGGAGCCTGCCCAATCCGTTGCGAACCCGCTTGGCTCGACGACCAGGGTCCGGATCCCGAACGGGGCCGTCTCCGCGGCCAGCACCCTGGTGAAGCCGTCAACGGCAAATTTGGCCGCCTGGTAGCTCGCGATACCCGGCGATCCACCGACCCGGCCACCGATGGACGAGAACTGCAATAAGAGCCCACCACCCTGGCGTCGTAGCGGTCCGATCGCCGCCTTGGACACGTTGTAGACGCCCCAAAAGTTGGTCTCGAACTGAGCTCGAAAATCTTCGTCTTCGCCGGTCTCGATCGGTGCGACGTTCGCGTAGCCAGCATTGTTCACGACGACGTCCAACCGCCCGAACCGATCGACACCGGCTTGGAAGGCTTTGCGGGCCGCCCTCGAGTCGGTGACATCGAGCGGGACGGCGAGCAGGTCATCTCCATGGAGTTCCGCCAGATCGTCGAGCACTTCTGGTCTGCGGGCTGTTGCCACAACTCGATCCCCCGCCGCCAGAGCCGCCTCAGTCAATGCCCGGCCGAACCCGCGCGATGCCCCAGTTATGAACCACGTCTGCGTCATATCTCATCCAAACATGGCAGAGAACCCTTGTCAATCCAACTAGTTGGTTGTAACGTTCTTGGGCATGCCCTGGGACTCGCAGGACACGAGGCGGCGGCTGCTCGAGGCCGCAATCACGGAGTTCGGCGCTTACGGCATCGCGGGGGCACGGGTCGACCGGATCGCATCGGCGGCCAAGGCCAACAAACAGGCCATCTACGCCTACTTCGGCAGCAAGGACGCCCTCTTCGCGGCGGCTTTCGAGGACCGCATCCGAGACTTCCATGCTTCGGTGCTCTTCGATGAGTACGACTTGGCCGACTACGGCGGGAGGATGTTCGACAAGTTCGAACACGCTCCCGAGACGCTGCGGCTGGTCCTTTGGTATCAGGTCGAGCGGGTAGCTGGACCTCCGCTCGAAGTGGTCCTGGACTCGAACGAGGACAAGGTCGGACGGATCGTGGCCGCCCAAGACCTGGGCAAGGTCACTCAGTCGTACCCGGCTGTTGCGTTGCTCTCTTTCGCCCGCTCAACCGCCCTGATGTGGCATACACAGATACCCGAGCTCGCTGCAGTGTTCCCATCCGACCGTTCCGACCGGCGAGACATCGTCGTCCGCGCGATTCGGCAGGTCCTTGAAAACTAGAGGTCAGGATCGCGCGGGCAAGGAGCGGCCGAAGGCATCGCGACGCCCGCCTCTTGCCGCCCTGGGCGCAGTTGGCCTGATAGCTGTTTTGATTTCCTCCGACTTCTATGGGGGCCAATTCTGGCTCGGCCATCCTGTGACGGCGGCGATCCTCGCCTCTCTAAGCGCCGTCTTGGTGTCAGTCACGGTGATCGAAGTGGTGCTTAAGCGGCGGTCCGAACGCAGATGGCGATTGCTCGCCCAGTACGCACTCATGGAGTTGGCCGAGGCTGCTCACGGAGCATGGGGCGTGCTGCTCGGCGTCATCGACGAAGGAAGTAGCGCCCGCGACGATACGGCCGATCCCTCTCGAGGCATCGAAGTTCTTGATTCGCCTGCACGGGCGCCGGTATTGAAACGCAAGATTGACGCGATCCTGACTGATCCGTTCCGGCGGGAGGAGTTGCAGAGATCGCTCGAACAAACCCTTGCCACTTCCCGCGAGCTCATCAGTAGGTGGGGAGCCGTTATGACCGGCTCCACCAGTTTCTCTGAACTTTTCGATCGTCACGTCGAAATGATCGGACGTATCCACGGCCTGTGGTATTTCCTCACCTATGGCAGACGAAGAGGCAGCCGATTTCGGTCCCCCGGAGGCAGCCACCGCGACGACTGGTTCGTCGACAACCTCCTATCGATGACCCGCATCGCGATTCGCCTCGAAGACGAAACCTGGGCGATTGCGCTACGCGTCGTGCCACCGGACTGGTGGGACACGAGGACGGATCAACTGGCCGCGCCGGCACATGCCGTTCAGCCATGAATGGCCGCATCCATCTCTCCGGCCTGGTCCCTTGATGGGCAAGTGATGGGCAGAAACAGTGAACTGAACTGGCGTGCGGATCCGCATGTGCCCAGTTAGAGGACGCCGTCTCCAGAGCGGAAACGGGATTCGAACCCGCGACCCTCACCTTGGAAAAAAAGGTCCCTGATTCCTAAGGAGACCGCCTCGCAGGTTCAACCCAATCGTCAACCGGCCGTCGACTTCACTTCTGGCAATGTGGTTGTTCTTCCACGGCGTTTCAGCGAGACCTTTCGGCTGGCTGGGAGCCTACCCATGCCACCCTGCTCTCGGACTTCGACGACCTTCAGCCCTGATCCGCTCTGACTGCGGACTGGATGGCAGGTTCAGGTATGAGCAGGTTCGGAGGTACCCAGAACAGCTGCGAGCCGGAACTTTGTCTCGTCTTCGGTATCGGGAGCCGCTGTGAGAACGACGATCTTGCGTTCTGCGTCCTCAGTTAAGACGTCGCAGTCGACGGAAATCGGACCTGTTGCAGGGTGTTGAACGATCTTGTGGTCCTCGCGGTGCGCACCAACCGCACCAGAAAGCCAGAGCTCGGCGAAGCGTTCGTTGCCGCTTCTGAGGTCCTCGATCAGACCGGCCAGGCGGTCGCTGTCGGGAAACCGCCCGGTGGCGCGGCGCAGGTCGGACACGACGGAGACTTCGACCTCTGGCTGACTGAGTGACGATACCGGCCAATGCACCAGGCGCGGCAACGCACCGTTGGTCGGGAAGGTGTCGCGGGCGAAGTTTCGTTGGGCCGATGGCACTGAGGAAGGGTCGCCCAGCAATGCCGCCCAGCCACGATTCCACCAGATGAGTTGCCAGTCCGCGGCAAAGACGGCAACCGCGGCGTCACCGAGCCGATTGAGCATGCGGCGCATGCCGGGCGGGATGTGGTCAGAGATTTCCCTGTTGGTCGGAGCCACAAGCCCAGCCAACCGGTAGAGGTGGTCCCGCTCAGCATCGGTCAGTTGCAGGGCACGCGCCAGCGCAGCGGCCACCTGCGCCGACGGCGTCACGGATCGCCCCTGCTCAAGGCGAATGACATAGTCGACTGAGATCCCAGCGAGCTCGGCAAGGTCCTCCCGGCGTAGTCCCGTAACTCGTCGTCCGCTACCGCGCGAAAGACCTACGGCGGACGGGGAGACACGGTCTCGCCAGGTGCGCAGCATCGGGCCAAGCTTCGCGATGTCAGTGGTCATCACAGTCAATTGTCGCACGAGTTGCCACCCTCAAGGTGGTAACGGTTTTCCTACCGTTTTCCTGTACCTGGCCGGCGCCGCCGCTACGGAAGATGCTCATTGACATGACCTATTTCATGTTCACTCAAGACCACGTGGGCATCACTCTTACGCCAGAGGATCTCGACGCTACGATCGCTTGGTACTCACGCAACCTCGGCTTCATAGTGGATCAGCGATTCGAGTCTCACGGAACCACATTCGTCTACCTAACTGCCGGGAATGTGAAGATCGAGCTGCTTGCCGGCGCGTTGAGCCGAGGCGGGGCGCCAACTGACAACGTCCTCGGGAGCATGGATCCATCGCGCCTCCACCACTTCTGCATCGCGGTAGAAGATCTCGATGCGGCGGTGTCTCGACTACTCGAACTCGATGTGCCGCTGATCGGCGGCCCCATGGAGATACCAGAAATCGGTCAGCGCATTGCGTTCGTGACCGACAACGTCGGCACCATCATCGAGCTCACCGAACCCGGCACATGGGCGTCCAGACGAGGGGTTGGCGCATGACGGCGAACCGCCCAGACGTGACCATCCGTGGCGCCTGCCTGGCCCTGCGCTTGATCTGCATCAGCCCAATACCACTTTGAGTCGTTGCATTGAGAGAGTGCCCAGGCGCGTCCAGTCACATTTAGTCTGGTCATGACGAATCCAATTCCATGCCGTAGGCCTTTCGGACGACGCCCCGATTCCGCCCCCCGCTCACTTGCGGCACCCGAGAAGCCGTCAGATCGCCGGAGGCAATTCGTTAACCACAGGAGCGTCACTTTCCGACCCATCGACTCGCTCGGCGCAGGACAGCAATCCCAATCGGCGACAGACTGCAACCTTCGAATCCCAGAGGGTCGGCTTCCTCTGGCGAGCGGCTGCTGAGCACGTCATGGACGTGAACCGTTGTCGTTGCTCATCGCGAGAGGGGCCAAGGACACAGCCTGTCGGATGGAGATGGCGTAGGCACCGACCGCGACCAGCAAACCCTCCACGAAGAGGGCGGCCATTCCCAGTGTGCAGGCCCAGTTCCCCACGTCCTGGTTGTCAAGCGGCGTACTTAGTATCCGGGTGAAGGCGTAGCCGACGAACACAGCTACTCCAAGGGCAGCGACAGGGAGCCACAGTTGCACTGCGGACTGATGACCTTTGACCAGACGAGCGCCCACGACGACGGCGCCAGCGATCACGAAGAGATACCCCACGCCGAGCAGAGGAGTTTGCTCGAACGTCGGAACCAGCTGGACGATGTGGATCACGGCAAGGCTCATGAGCAGCGCGATCCCCGTTGCCCGCAAGATGGCCGAGGTGAACGCATGCGAGGACGCGTGATCGAGGGCCGCCAACGGTGCTGCGTCGGTCTGCCCGTGCTCCCTCGAGAGCAACTGCATGGACATAATGTCTCCCTTCGTGAATGGGTGGAAGGGCCTGCAGTGACGATGAGTCGCGCTGCCCGAGAGAGATAGCGAAGAGGGTTACACCGTGGCGCGCTCGAAGAGCGGCCCGGTTGCCAGTCAGCGACTGACCGCGACGGCTCGGTGGTGTCAATCGAACGGCGCACGACGTCCATCAATTCGAGGCCTGTGATCGTCTCCTTCTCGAGGAGGAGGTCGATGACGGCGTCGAGGGCGTTCCGGATGCTCATTGCGCCACGCTCCTTGAGATCGACACGACGTGAGGCAGCCGCTCAAAGCGCAGCCACAAAAGGACCAGCCACCCCGCGGCCATCACGAGCCAGAAGCTGACGAGGCGATAGAGCAGCACTGCGGCCAGGGCCAGCGCGGCCGGCAGTCCGGTACTGACCAAGCCGAGGCACAGGGTGCCCTCGACCAACCCGAGACCTCCCGGGGTGATGCCCAGGCTTGCGACCAGAGTCGACAGGCCGTAAATCAGGAGCAGCGAGCGCCACGGCACCGCACCACCGAGCGCCAGGATGCTCATGGCCAAGACGCCGATGTCAGTCAGCCAGTTGGCAAGCCCCAACCCGCCAACCTTGCCCCACTCCGCCTTGGACAGGCGCAACGATCCGAGACCTTCTATCCAGCCATTGACCGCAGCGGCAGGGTCGTGAACGGGGCGCGAAACCAGTCGCGACACGCAGCGGATCCCCCATGTTGCCGAACGTGTCACGACGAGGCGCAGGCGCGTCCGACCGACACCGACCCAGAGGGCGAGACCCGCAAAAAGGGCGAGAAGACCACCAAGGACGGTGACGCCGGTGACGACAACGTTTCCCGAGAGCGCTCCGCCGGCGCCCAGGACCACAACCGCACCGAACCAAGAGGCAATCCCGCCGACTAAGAGTGTCCAGCCGGCCAGAGACGTGTCCGCACCCTGCTCCTTGAAGCGCCGGAAGGTAAAGGCAGCGCCCAACTCCGGACCAGCCACCGGCACAGACACCGAGAGTGCGTTGGCGGCCAAGGTCGTGGCCATCATCGGCCCGGTCCCACCCGTCTCCCTCCAACCCCGAGCAGGCGGCGCTGCATCGTGGCGAAGGTCGCCATGGACGACACTTCGAGCGCGATCCCCAGGGCGATCCATGACCACTGGGGGTGGCCAATGCGCACGAGGGATCTGGTCAGTGCGCTCCTCCTCCCGACAACGAGCACCACGAACGCAGCCACGGTGAGGACGGAGACCCCGCCGCGTAGGAGGTGTGCGCTCCTTCGACGCTTCGTGGCCTCAGCGGAGACGTCCCGCTTGGACACCCGCACCACCGCGGTGTCGCCGCGGACGGTGCTTGGGCCCTCGGGGAGCGGGCTGTCTCGCCCCCCGAGGGCGACGTCGCTGTGATCAGTAGCCATATCCGCGTGACGGAGTTGCCGGTGCGGGAGCGGCCTTGACGGTCGCTGAGCTCCCGATGGAGCGAACGCCCGGAGTAGCCACGAAGAAGTTGCTGACGCCTTGTCCCGTGACGTGCCCCGGGGTGTCGTCGACGAAGGTGTAGAGGAAGTGACCGTTGTAGGTCACCTGTCGCCCGCTGGCTTCCTTCAAGGAGGTCACCTTGCCCTTGACCCCTGACGCAATGGGCTTGGCCGAGACCAGCGCAGGCCACAGTTGCGCCAGAACGCCGCTCACCTGTGACTTCTTGGCGGTGTCCGCCTGGTAGTAGTACAGAGGTAGGCCCTCGGCGTTGACGAGAACCGTTTCAGTCCTTGCGCCCACTTGCGTCGTCGCGGTGCGCACGGTCACTTGGGTCGCGTTCACAAGGGGGGTCGTTGAACTCGATGCGTGCGGCGTGGCAGCGCCCGCGGCGACTCCCGCTCCCAGGGCAAAGAACGACGAGAGCGCAACCGCTCCACTGAAGATGGCGTTTCGACGGTAATGCATGGTGCAGCCTCCTGTGTGTTCGATTTGGCAGTGAGGCATACGACGCGGAGTTACACGGGCCGATGACGGGCTCGGACTATCTGATGGGTCGGCAGTAGGGAAAGTCGATCGAGGTGTAACCCGTCCGACTATCTCTCCGTGAGCACACCCCGCCAAGGTGCTCTGGCGCCGGCTCCTCGGTAACGGACCCTTCCCGGCCGAGGAGGCCGGTGCCCTCCTCCAGGGACGACATCTGAGGGATCCGAGCAGGCCAGGCCGGGTGTAACTCCCCTGCGTATCTTAAGATCGAGATGTTTCTTGCTCCGAAGCCCTCACTGACCCGGGTCATGCCATCGGACCCCCCCATCACCTCGGGCGAACCCGGCGTCACCCGCCTCCGCGTGGTTGACACCGATTCCTACACCGACTGGGAGTCGGTCTACCGCGACAACATCGAGCGTCTCTATCGCTTGATGTACGCACGGGTCGGCAACCGGGCTGACGCCGAAGATCTCACGTCAGAGGTCTTTCGGACCGCTCTCGGGCCGCTGAAGTTGGCGTCGTCGAAAGGTGAAGTGCGGTCGTATCTTCTGACCACGGCGCAAACGATTCTTGCGTCGCATTGGCGCCGAACTCTCGGAGCTCCGGTCACCACCATCGACCCGGAGTCAGCCATGACCTCTCTGGCCGAGCCGTCGGGGATCGAAGAGCCGAGCGATGCGCCTCAGCGTGCCACAAAGATCCTGGCGGCTCTGCCCGAGCGCTATCGGCGCATACTCGAACTCCGCTTCCTCGAGGCCTGCTCCATCAAGGAAGCAGCGCAGGCGATGGACGTCAGCGTCAGCAACGCCAAGGTCCTGCAACACCGGGCCCTGCGCATGGCGGCCAAGGCGGGATTGGAGGTCGGACAATGACCACCCGGCGCTTGTCCGCCTTTCTTGACGCCCTCGCCGCAGGACGACGTCCTCGGCCCTTCCAGGCAGATTCCGAAGACGTTGAGATGCTTCGTGTCGCCATTGCCCTCCGGGCCGCTCGCCCCGGTGACGCAGTGCCTAACGAGAGCTTCGTTGCACAGCTGCAAGAGCAATTGTCCGATGACTTGAACCCATCGGTGCAGACGAACGTCCGCCCGCTCAGAATGCACCGAGGCCGCGCCGCGCTCGTGGCAGTTGCCGCGGGGCTGGCACTTGTGGGAGGGACCGTCGCCGTCACCGAGACTTCAAATAGGGCAAAGGTTCAGCAGTCCGCGACAGCCGTACCGCAGAGACAGGCTCTGCGCACGGCTAGTTTCCAGTCCCCCACGGGCCAGGTCGTGGGACAAATCGTCCTTTATCACGGCCACCCTTCCTGGGTGTACATGAACGTGGACCTTCCACACTCCAACGGGCCCGTGAAGTGTGAACTTCATCTGGCCAACGGGGAGGTCGTGGCCGCCGGCACCGTGCAACTCCACGACGGAAGCGGTGAGTTCTCCCAGAGCATCCACATGGATGCCGGAAAGGCTCGAGGAGCCACGCTCTACGACCCTTCGGGCGCCGTGGTGGCGTCAGCCATCTTCATCTGAACCTCCGAGGGTCCTTCTCTGAGGGGACCTGTCGTGTCGTACGTCCGATCGCCACCCTGAGATCGCTCTCACCTGTCGGGCCGCCGTTCTCGATCTCGCTTCGAGGTGGCGTGGACTCGCTCGGCTAACCACCTCGTCATAGAGCGCGTAACCCATCGACGTATAGGACGTCAGAGGAACTCACACTTCGTTGTTCGCGAGAGGAGCAAATGAATGCGGATCCAAGATGGCGACATGAGGTCAGATTCGGATCGAGGGGCACTCGACCGTCACGCTGTCACTGCGGCCGGTCAACTGCTGATATCAGCGATTTGGTTGGAGCATCGCCTTCGGTACTTCTCGACACGTCTCGCCACGTTGCCGAGTCAGCGCGCATCCGTGCTGTCTGGTGTGAACTCCCCGGACGCTCGGGCAGACCGAACAGTGTTCGTTCCAGACGGTCGGGGCGACTGAACCGACACCCACTCAGAGAAAGGTACGACCCAATGACGAGATCCGCGAGGGTAGGTTTCGGATCCAGGCTGCTGGCCGGTTCCGACTTGGTGCACGGTCGTCCGGTGAGGACATATGGCCGGGGACGAACGTGCATGGTCGAAGGGTGCGATATTCACCTGTCCCTCTACAACCCGAATGCGCAGTGCTCTCTGCATGACCACGACAAGTACTAGGGCAAGTGATCATGTCAACGATTGAAGTGGGTCGGGATCACCGCGGTAGTCACACCTCAACTTTAGGGGCGCAGCCACCTCGGCCCCACATTGTTCGGCGGACGTTGACCTACGCGTCAGTTGGACCATCAGGCTCTGCGGCGCGGCGAGCCGGCATCACGCTCGGCATTGTCGTTGGGTCCGGCCTACTGGCGGCGTCAAGTGGGATCCACCTGGAGTTGTGGTCCATGGGTTACCGAACCATCCCTACGATCGGTCCGCTGTTTCTTGTCCAGGTAATCGCAGGCGCCCTCCTCGCGGTGCTCTTGTTGTTTTCGCGACGATTACTCATGGTCGTCGCGGCCGCTGGATTCATGATCGCTACCATCGTCGGGTTGCTACTGAGCATCTATGTCGGACTGTTCGGCTTCATGGATACCCTGGCTGCGCCGTACGCAGGCCTGTCGCTTGGAGTCGAGAGTGCGGGAACCGTTGTCCTTGCCATTGTCGGTACCGCTGTTGCACGTGGGCATGGTTACTCAGAACAAAGGCCTCCGCACGCGGATCGACGCGATAACCAACGTGCTCTTCAAGCCCAGAGCGGTTGAGAAGGGCTCTCCAGCGACCCCAACGTTGGCAATTCGATGCCGTGATCACTGCCGACTGGGCATCCACCTAAGTGCCCAGAAGCGTCTTCAAGGCAGAGCCTCGACGGTCACGATCGCCCCCGAATCAAGTCCGTCAGGGTGCTCGCCACTTCATCGAACGGGGCTTTGCTCTGCTCGGCCCGGGAGAGAACGACCGCTCCTTCAGTCGCGGCGATCGTGACTGTGGCCATCGAGTGCGCAGCGCCTTCGGCCATCCCGCCGGCGACGAAGAGTTCGGCGAGCTGTTCGGTCCAGGTGCGGAAGATGGCGCCGACGTGTTCGAGAATGTCGCCTTCGGGTCCGGCCACGGTAACGGAGACGACCGCGCACCCCGCACGGAGCTGGGAGTAGGCGAGGAGCGCTTGCCAGAGGGCGAGGAAACGCTCAAGCACCTCAAGAGCGCTCTGTCCACGGGACGCCTCCATAGCCTCGAGAGCCCGCCCGCTGGCCCGATCGAGTGCCGCGTGGAGCAGCTCGGACTTACCTCCCGGGAAGTGGTGGTACACCGATCCACGAGGAGCGTTTGCGACGCCCAAGACCTCCTTGAACGACGTCCCTTCGACGCCCTGAGTGGCCAAGAGACCCACGGCTCCGTCGACCATGTTGGATCGTACGTTCTCGCGTGGGCTCACTCGTTCTCCTCGGGTGCGCGAAACCGGCGTTCACCCTCCTGACCTCGACAGTATGCACGGCTCCATAGTCTAGCTATTATATGCAGGTCGTCATACATAGAAGAGAGGGAACGACCCATGCCCATGATTGACGTGTACGCGTCTGCGGGAACTTTCGCCGACCCCCACTCGCTGGCTACTGAGCTCGCCCGGACCCTGATGACCATCGAACAGGTGCCCGACATCCCGATGTTTCGGCAGAACACGGCGGGGTTCGTCCACGACCTTCCTGAGAGATCCCTCTCCAACGTCGATGGCGAGAGCAACTACGTGAGGGTCCAGGTACTCACGAACGCCGGCGCGCTTGACCGGGACAAGCAGCTCGCGGTGGTGGAGCAGTTCACGGACCTCGTCACGAAGGCCGCGGCCGATCCGTCATATGCGAAGCGAGTCTGGGTGCTCCTCACCGAAGCAGTCGAAGGTGGCTGGGGACTGTGGGGACACGCCCACACCAACGCAGAGCTCGTCGACGCGGCCCGCGCTCAGATCGCCGAGCTGTCCGCCAAGAAGTCCTGACCCACAAGCGGGCCGACCAGGGTGCTCGACGTCAGCGGCTTGACCCTGTTCGAGATCAGCGAAACCGTCCCCCGCTAGTGGCAGGTGATCTACGCCAACCCGCCGATCAATCTTTTGAATTCGACCACCATCGTTGAACGTGCCGTACTGGTGGAACGGATCGAGCAGAAGGGTGACCTCAACGTCGTTGTATTCACGAGCAGGAACCCCGACTTTTTCACGGCGCGCTATGACCTCGATAACACGGGCCAACTCAGTGGACTAGGGGTCGGAAATTATGAGACCTATTTCATCCGTCTTTGACGTTTGGAGGAGTTTGCCCGCGTACTCCTGATGTATCCCTCCACATGGGATAAATGAGCCATTGCTACTCCCGCCAGGGCAATGCGCTTCAACAGATTGAACAGGATCCGTGGGATTTTCGTGGGATCTTACGGATCTTCGGGCATCCGCGGGGCGTCCATGGGCACGACCTCGCCGGCAGGCCGTGGTTCGCTCGACACGCGACGAGCGGCCCGTGTGACAGTTCCCCCGGATGAAGTTCGAATCGGATGGCCACCCTTCTGACCGAACTCTGGCCTCCTCATCCACACGTAGGCCACCACGAAGAGCACGACGAAGAAGATCACGAGGGCAATGAGGAAGATGAACTTGGCATGGGACATGGCCTGGGTCTGAATCTGCCCGGTGAGTGACACGGACAGATGGCGCAGGGACGATGGTGCGGGAGCCGCGAGAAGCACGTGATGTCCAGGCATGGGCCTCCTATAAGATTAAGACACGATTAGATCGTACACGAAACAATCGTACAGCCTATACTTAGTTGAGTCCAGTGCAGCGTCGCCGAATACATGTCCAATAGGTAGAGCCAGGTGAGAGAGGGAATCCATGGGTACAAGACGTCAGGCCTCCACTCCGACCGGCAAAGGTCGGGTGGATCTCGGCGAAGATGCGCTGCTGTTGGAGCGCCAGGTGTGCTTCGCACTTGTCGTCGCCTCGCGCAGCGTCCTCGCCATCTACCGGCCGCTCCTCGAGCCTCTCGGGCTCACGCATCCGCAATACCTGGTGATGCTGGCGCTTTGGGGCGAGACCCCTCTCTCGGTAGGCAGGATTGGTTCGCTCCTCCAACTCGATTCCCCGACCCTGTCCCCTCTGCTGAAGCGGCTCCAAGCCGCCGGGCTGATCACACGGACCCGGAGCGGGGACGACGAGCGTCAGGTGCTCATCGATCTGACTGACGACGGGCGAGCGCTCCGAGAGAAGGCGCTGGCAATCCCGCCCGCGGTAGTCGAGAAGCTCGGAATGGAGATCCCAGAGCTCGAGGCCCTGCACGCCGCATTGACACGGGTCATAGTCGCCGCAAACGACTGAAGGGCGGCGTACGCAAGAGGTGAGTAGGTACCGCCATAAAGGTGGCAGGCATCAGTGGCCCTGATGCGGGGCCGAAGGCCCGGACCGCCCAGCCGAGGCGGCGGCGCAGCCGGCGCCCGAGGCAAGGGCGGCTTGAAGAAGTAAAGAAGACTTGGGACATCTGGGGATCTGCCTGGGAGTTTGCAGGTACCTGTGAACTCACTCAATCCGACGTTCTTCACCGCTTGTTGACTCTCCCACTTCGTCTTCGATTGACGAATGGCATGGCCTCTGATCAGGGTGTTGTCGAATATCGGGTTCCTCGCTGCCCATACATAGGTAGGGAAGCAATTTCCCTCTGGAGCGGGAGGACAGCCATGGACACTCATTTCGAGACGTCGACAGATCGCATCGGGGACCGCCTCGTCTACACCGTTGCCGAAGCAGGCGCACTGCTTGGCATCTCACGCGCCTTCGCCTACGAGCTCGTCGCCCGGGGCGAGCTCCCCGTCATCCGGCTCGGCCGGCGACGCCTCGTGCCCAAGGTCGCCTTGCTCACCCTCGTCGAGGCGGACCGGACCAGCGCCACCCAGTGAATCGCTCATCTGGCCCCTCGATGCTGCTGCAGTGTGGACGTCCACATCAACATCCACACCCCTGGTCAGGGCGTGGCGACCACTGTGCGGACTTCGATCCCTTCGATCGATCGGGAGAGCAGTCAAGGCCGGCGAAGCCGAGGCGTCCGACGTGTCGGGCGCCGGGCCTTGACGGCTCGGGCAGAGTCCGGTCGACAGAATGGACGTGGACGGCCCGTCCGGGCCGGCCTGGATGCGCCTCGTCCCGCTCCCGCAGGGGTCGTCAACCACCCGGGAAGGAGTCCCCGGTTGTACGTCGGGGTGGCTTCGGCACCTTGGTGCAAGTGAGTGTAAGAAATTCGGTTCTTGGATTGGGCACTCTTGGATTGTCGAAACGCTCTCGCGCGAGCGGGGTAGGAGGGGGAAACCCGTCAGCAAGCCTCACGTGTGGATCGAGTGCCGAGGCCGGCTCGCGCGGGCACGAAGGAAGGCGAGCACCATCGACTCGCCGTCCGGGTGCAGCCCATAGGTGTCCGGGTTGAGCGGGAGCCTGGCGTCGGGATCCCAGCGGGAGCGCTCCTCGTCGAGGACACCGAAGAGCCCCCACCATCGGATAGGAATGTAAATGGCGGAACGGACCTGGTCGAGCGTGATCGGCGCACCCTCCGTGGACCATCCTTGAGCCGAAAGGACGGGGTGGACGTCAGCCGCCAGCTGGCGTGCCTCGGCTCGTCCCACCATGAGCCGGAGGCCTACGGCTTCGGTCACGGCGAGCGGGAACTCGCCGCCCTCCTCTGTCTCGGTGGCCACGGTTGACCAGAGCTCGGTCGGGCGGTCGTGGAGTTGTATGCCACGAGCCGTGGCCACCAGCCGCCGGCCCCGGCGCCTGACGAGGCGGAGCCGCCGGGCCGCCTCTCTGACGGTGTTGAGCTGGTGCAAGTCGGCCTCGGACCGGGGAGGCTTCGGCCAGTCCCACCACCCGAAGTGCTCGGCCGCCTCTGCGACGCTGGCCCGTGGCAGGTACCCGCTCTGGGTGAGCAGTGCGCCGTCGGGCGGCGCCGTGAGCTCAAGGAGCCAGCGGACGGGTGCCATGGCGGAGACGGGGTCCTCGACGGTGATCGGGCTCAGGAGCCGGTTGGCCACCGATGCTCGCCATTCCGAGAGAGCGGGGTGTTGGGCCAACTCGATCCAGCGCGAGATCCGCTCTGTGGTGACCAGACCGGCGAGCGTCTGACCCGGCGGCAGTTCCAGGGGAGTCGTCAGCACCCGCTCGGTGATGCCTCTCGCCGTCGCTGGGGCCCGCGATCCGCCCGGGACCAACTCACCGCTGGCGACGGCTTGGCTCAGTGCCAGTTCCACGGCACTGAGGGCGTCGGCCTCTTCCGGGCCCAGGATCGAGCCCCACGCCAGCACCTCCGTGTCGGGCGGCTCCACTCCCGATGCCTGCCGTGCGGACCGGAAGGCGGCCGCACCCGCCGCCGAATCCATCCTCCATGTTCGGAGAATCTCCGCCGTCTGCGCGGATCGTGCGATGTCCGACAGACGCTCATACCCCACCGCGTCCAGGAGTGCCGCTGTTGCCTCGACCAGAGCGGCCCAGTCGCCAGGTTCGTGTCGCCGCGGCACGTCGCACCACAGGAAGGACTGGACCGCGGCCTGGTGCGCCAGGTCGACGCCCTCGCCCTGCCAGAGGGCGTCCGCTACCGTCTCGAGCTCCTGGCTCAGTTCGGGATGCTGCACTTGTACGCGGCGTACCGCCAGTTCGATCTCGTCCACGATCAGCTTTGGTCGCCCACCGGCCGGCGCGCTCTGGGTGGCGAGCTACGGACTGGTGCGGGCCACGAGCGCCAGGTCGGCGTCGAGGGCATCGGCGATCCGGATGAGCGTCTTCTCGTTCGGGAAGGCCGAGCCACGCTCGATCCGGCTGATGTCCGCCTGGTCCACGCCCGAGCGCTCGGCCAGCTGCACCTGGGTCAAACCCTGCTTCTCCCGCAACTCCACCACCTGCACGGCGAGCGCGTAGGCACCCTCGAAGATGCGGGCTTCGGCCTTCCCTGCCGCCGACACCTTCTTCCGGCGCCCGGTGACTGCCTTTTCATAGCTGACTGCCATCGATTTCCTCCCCCACCATTATGGGTTATTTCCCATATATGGTCAACCGGGATCCTTGCACCTGCTCGCGGTCACGACCGATGCCGTCGGCGCCAGTCGGCCAGGTACTTGCGAGCCTGAGCGATCTCCCGCTGCTGCCGCCTGTCACTGGGGTCCTTACCCTTGTCGTAACCGGCGAGCAGCAGGACGACTCGTGAGCCGTGGAAGTGCACGAACACGCGGAGGAGGATCCGCTCACGGCGACGAGCGTGCCCCTCCTGGCCCCCGAACATCCGCCTGATCTCGTCGCCGTCATGGCGTACTCGGAATTCGTGCAATCCCTCGCCGAGCGGTTTGAGCCACTCGGTCCGGGCCAGGTCGAGGCCGCGCTCGGCCAGGACAAGTCGAAGGGCGGCATCGAGCGAGACGAATTTGGTCTCGGAGAGCTTCTCGACCCACACCGTGAACGGCTGGCGTCCGTCCTCGGTCTCGTAGACCTCGAGCTCCCAAGCTCCGCCGCTCACGCTCTTCGTCGGTTCCGGTCAGTGGTCGTCATCGGGAGGCGTGCCTGCGTCGTGCCGGTCCCCGGCCACCTCGATCGCCCGGCGCGCGCTCGGGTCGAGAATCCCGCCCATGACGGCGGCAGCCGCCCGGTCGCGGGCTTCGAGTGCGTGGCTGTAGACGCGCAAGGTCACGGACGGATCGGAGTGCCCCAGGCGGCCGGCCACTGTGCGCACGTCCACGCCGGCACCGATGAGCTGGGTGGCGGTGAAGTGGCGCAGGTCGTGCAGTCGCACGTTCGACGCGCCCACCTCGTTGCGCACCCGGATGAAGAAGGACGTGACGTTGTCGGGACGGAAGGGTGTGGTCGCTTCCACGAAAGGCGAGAAGACGAAGGCGTTCGGCGCCATCTCCGCGCCGGCTTCTCGGGCCCATTGCGACATCCGGACGCTGTGTTGCGCCAGCAGGGCGACGCCGACCGGATCGAGCGCAACGCTGCGATCCCGGCCCGTCTTGGTGCTCTTCTCGACCAGCCCGTTGGGCACGACCACGACCGAGCGCGCCACAAGGACGTTGCCCGAGTCCAGGTCCACGTCGGACCACCGGAGCGCGCAGAGCTCACCACGACGCATGCCCGTGAGCGCGGCGAGCATCAGCAACGGAGCCAGCCGGGGGTCCCGCCGCTCCGCCGCGTCGATCACCGTGCGGACCACCTCAAGAGGCGGCACCGACACCCGCGTGTGCGAAAGGCGTGGCGGCTTCGCTCTCTCCGCAACGTTGGTCCGGACCCAACCCCAGCGCACGGCCTGGTGGAGTGCAGTCGAGATGATGGCGTGGTGGTTGCGGATGGTCTTCGGAGACTTACCGGCCTCCTTCATGGCGCCATAGAGCGCGTCGAGGTTCTGTGGGGTGAGCCGGTTGAGTCGGACCTTCCCCAGTGCGGGACGGATGGTGTGCTCCACCTGGGCCCGATACGTCCGCAACGTCGTGGGCGAAAGCTCGAGACGCTCGCTCTCCTCGAGCCACTGGTCGAGGAGCTGACCGAAGGTCGCCCCGACCCCGTCGGAGCGGGACGGCGCCTGCTGATCGACCAGGTCCCGGAGCGCCTGATCGGCCGCCCGGGCCGGACCGTGGAACGTCCGGGACAGCTGCTTGCGCTTCCCGGTGATCGGATCGGTACCGAGGTCGACCCGGAGCTCCCAGACCCCGTCCTTCAGCTTGCGCTTGGACCCACGCACACCCCGATCGTATGCATATTCGTGGGATTTGGCGTGGGATGAATCTCAGGGCAGCAGAAGGGCCACTCCCTAGGAGTGGCCCTGAACTGCGCTTTCTTTGGTGGCGGGGGGAGGATTTGAACCTCCGACCTTCGGGTTATGAGCCCGACGAGCTACCAGACTGCTCCACCCCGCGGCGGAGCAGCCACTCTACACGCGTCGCTCGGCATCGACCACGTCGACCCCACACCATCGAATGACCCGGGGGTAACCGCCTCGTTCGTCCGACCCTCCGTCACGCCGCCCCGTGGGCGACCCGCTTCCCTAGAGCGTCTGCGCCGTCGGCGGCGGGGGCGGCGGTGAGGCGGGGTCCGCAGCCTTAGGGGGCGGGGGGGGCGGCGGGGCATCGCCGGCCGGGGTCGCCGTCGGTGCGGCCGCAGCTGACTCGGGGGCCAGCGTGATCGCACCGTGCTCGGACTCGTGCGCCTGGAGGGACGCCACCAGGCGCTCGATGTCGGCCTCCGTGGTGGGGGTGGCCCGTCCTGTCTTGGTGGCGTAGAAGGCGGCACCGAGATCCCGCAGCATGCCGTCGGCCGCCTTCTTGGCCTGCGCCTCGTCGAGCTTCGCCTGGCCCTTGGCGGCCGCGTCCTTGGCCGCCACGGTGGCCGTCGCCGCCGTCGCCTTCACCTTGTCGAGCAGTCCCATAGGAAGACTTCCTTTCCTCGCTCCCGACATCATGGGACCACTCGGCACAACCTGCAACCGGCACATCCGCACAGCCCGCAACCGGCAGGCGGCGGGCGACGCCTCGCTCCTGAGACTCAGCCCCGGGCGGCCGCCGAGGCGATCGTCGTCGAGGTGGTGGTGGCCCCCCCCTTGGGCTCGGTGCTCGTCGGCACCGAGGTCGTGCTGGAGGACGAGGAAGGAGTCGTCGAGAGTGTGGTCGACGTCGAGCCGGTCGTCTTCTTCGTCGACGCCTTGCCGGCCTTGGGCAGCGTCGTCGTGGTCGTCGTCGAGGTCGACTTCGGTGCCCC
>Ga0187879_10000695_pt1 | contig 22414 bp, 16 predicted proteins | sample June2016WEW_19_1_FD_132423 | JGI IMG/M metagenome (GOLD analysis project Ga0187879, IMG submission 132423) | Peatland microbial communities from SPRUCE experiment site at the Marcell Experimental Forest, Minnesota, USA - June2016WEW_19_10 | ecosystem: Environmental > Terrestrial > Soil >... | reverse complement strand
CGGTGCTGATGGGCCTGCTCGCCGTCTGGTACAGCAATTTCTTCGGCGTGCAGTCGATCGGGGTGATGCCCTACGAGCAGTACCTCAAGCGCTTCCCGGCGTATCTGCAGCAGCTGACGATGGAGTCCAACGGCAAGCATGTCACGCTCGGCGGCCAGCCGGTCGACTACCAGACCGGAGCGGTGTACTGGGGCGAGCCGGGGACAAACGGCCAGCACAGTTTCTACCAGCTGCTGCATCAGGGGACCAAGCTGATCCCCGTCGATCTCATCGGCTTCGCCAGGAGCCTCAACCCGCTGCGCGACCATCAGGACATCCTGTCGTCCAATATCTTCGCGCAGGCGCAGGCGCTTGCGTTCGGCAAGACCGAGGCAGAAGTGCGCGCCGAGGGAACGCCCGAGGCAGTGGTGCCGCACCGGGTGATGGAGGGCAACCGCCCGACCAACGTCATCCTCGCCGAGCAGCTGACCCCGCGGCTGCTCGGCTCGCTGATCGCCCTTTACGAGCACAGCGTCTTCACCCAGGGCGCCATCTGGGACATCGACTCCTTCGACCAGTGGGGGGTCGAGCTCGGCAAGGCGCTGGCCAAGGTGATCGTCCCCGAGCTGAGCGGCGAGGCTGAACCGCAGCTGAATCACGACACGTCGACGAACGCCCTGATCCGCCGGTACCGCGCACTCAAGAGCATAGGAGAATCGGCATGACAACCAACAGACCGATGCAGCTGGGCATGATCGGCCTGGGCCGGATGGGCGCCAATCTGGTGCGCCGGCTCATGCGGGATGGCCACCGCTGCGTCGTCTACGACCGCAGCGCCGACGTGGTCAAGGCCCTGGAAGCCGAGGGTGCGACTGGCGCCACCTCGCTGGCCGACTTCGTGGCCAAGCTGGACAAGCCGAGGAACGTCTGGATCATGGTGCCGGCCGGCGTCGTCCAGCCCACCCTCGACCAGCTGATCGGCCTGCTGGAACCGGGCGATGCCGTGATCGACGGCGGCAACTCCTATTACCGCGACGACATCGAGCGCGCTCGCCAGTGCCGCGCCAAGGGATTGCACTACATCGACTGCGGGACCAGCGGCGGCGTCTTCGGCCTGGATCGCGGCTACTGCCTGATGATCGGCGGGGAGACCGAGGCGGTCCAGCGGCTGGACCCGATCTGGCTCACGATCGCCCCCGGCGAGGGCAGCGCGGCGCCGACACCTGGCCGCACCAGGAAAGGCGGCACCGCGCCGCACGGTTACCTGCATTGCGGCCCGAATGGCGCGGGGCACTTCGTGAAGATGGTGCACAACGGCATCGAGTACGGGATGATGGCCGCCATCGCCGAGGGGCTGAGCATCATCAAGCACGCCAACGCCGGCAAGGAGCAGGGCGAGGTGGACGCCGAGACCACGCCGCTGCGCGATCCGTGGGCCTATCAGTACGACATCGACGTGGCCGAGGTGGCCGAGGTATGGCGACGCGGCTCGGTGATCGGCTCCTGGCTGATCGACCTGACCGCCGACTCGCTCGCCAGGTCGCCGGAGCTTGATGACTTCTCTGGCCGCGTTTCTGATTCCGGAGAGGGCCGCTGGACGCTGGAGGCGGCGATCGACACCGGCGTGCCCGCCGGGGTGATCGCCACGGCGCTGTTCGAACGGCTGGACTCGCGTGGCAACGGCGAGTTCGCCGACAAGATCCTTTCCGCGATGCGGTCCGAGTTCGGCGGTCACGCCGAGAAGAAGAGCTAGCCGGTGGAGCACGAGCTGGCCAGCCTCCCCGATGCCGACGCCGTCGCCGGGCGCGCCGCGGAATTCGTGGCCGCCGCCGCCAGGGCGGCCGCGGCTGCCCGGGGTACCTTCACCTTCGCGGTCAGTGGCGGCCATACCCCCTGGGCGATGTTCGCCGAGCTAGCGGGCGAGGATGTGCCGTGGCAGCGGGTGCGGCTGTTCCAGGTCGACGAGCGGGCGGCCCCTGATGGTGATCCTGACCGCAACCTGACTCATCTGCTGGACAGCTTGCGCGGCGCACCGGCCATGGTGAGCGCCATGCCGGTGACCGAGCCCGACCTGGCCGTCGCGGCGGCTGGGTACGGGGCCAGCCTGCCGGCCAGGTTCGACCTTGTTCACCTCGGGCTGGGGCCGGACGGGCACACCGCCTCGCTGGTTCCCGGGGACCCGGTGCTCGAGGTCACCGACCGGCTGGTGGCCGTGACCGGCAGCTACCAGGGTCACCGCCGGATGACCCTGACCTACCCGGCGCTGGCCCGGGCTGACCAACTCCTGTGGCTGGTCACCGGTGCGGACAAGAAGGCGCCGCTGGCACAGCTGATCGCCGGGGACCGCTCGATACCCGCTGGCCGGGTCGAGGCGGCACGCTCGCTGATACTTGCCGACCAGACCGCGACATGATCGTGGCCAGCGCGGGCCGGGCGCGCCAGGGCGGCTCCTGGCCGGGCCAGGTCGGCCGGGCCATCGCGGGCCAGTTCCGCCAGGACCGCCGCTGCGCGGGCAGGGTGCGCCTGGGTCGGCTGGACGGCGGGCCGCGGTCAGGCCGTGGCGGCGATGCTGATCTGCTCGGCGGATTGCCCGCGTCCCACCACGACCGCCCAGACCAGCTGCGGCGGGAACAGCCCGTGCTCGACCACGCCCGGTGTCGTAGCCAGGAAGTCCGCCAGCGCGGCAGGGTCGCTGAACTCGCCCGTGTAGTCAGCGATGACGCCGCCGTCCGGGCTGCGCGGCACGTCGCGCAGCGCAACCTGGCCCACCCTGCGGATAGTGGCGCTGAGACCGAAGGCCAGCAGCTCCAGCGGGACCGGACCGTGCACCGCCGGAACCGTCTTGCTCGAGTCGACGATGACCACGAAGCGGTCGGCCGCAGCCGCGACGATCTTCTCCCTGGTGTGCGCCGCGCCGCCGCCCTTCACCAGCCATCCGCTCGGCGCTACCTGGTCGGCACCGTCGATCGCGATGTCGAAACGGTCGATGCCGGTGAACGGCTCTGTGTGCAGGCCGAGGCTCCTGGCGACCTCCTCGGTCCGGGGCGAGGTGGACACGCACCGCACCGCAAGGCGCCGGCTGGCCAGCGCGGGGAGCAGGTAGGCGACGGTCGAGCCGGTGCCGAGGCCCACGCTCATGCCATCCTCGACCAGCTCGGCCGCAGCCTGCGCGGCTGCCTTCTTCTCGGTTTCGGCATCGACTGTCATCGCACTCTCCCGGCATCGGATCCGCGGCCACCTCAGGTGCCATTCCCGGCGGCACCGAAGGCCCACACCAGGGTAGTTGCCCGGTGCATCCGCGCCACCGAGAAGCCGCGCACCGAGAAGCCGCGCCACCGAAAGGCTGCGCCACCGAGAAGCCGCGCCACCGAAAGGCTGCGCCACCTGAAGCTAAGGAGGTCCTATGGGACCCGCGACCAAGCGCCGGGCGGCTGCGATCGCCCGGCCAGACGACCATGTCATCGTGCTGTTCGGGGCGACCGGAGATCTCGCCAAGCGCAAGCTGCTGCCGGGGTTGTTCAGGCTCGCTGCCGCCGGACTGCTCCCGGAGCATTACCAGATCATCGGAACGGCGCCGACGACGTCCGCGCTCAGCGATGCTGACTTCCGCGTCCACGCGCGCGACGCGGCGGCCGAATTCGGCACCGTCAAGCCCAGCGGTGCGGACTGGCGGCGATTCGAGGCCGCGCTGCACTTCGGAGCGGCCGATCCGGGCGATCCCTCGGCCCTGATGGCCGCGGTCGACAAGGCAGAAGGGGAGATCGGCGGCAAGCCAAGACGGCTGTTTCACCTCGCCGTTCCGCCCGCGGCTTTCGGGTCAGTGATCAAGATGCTGGGCGCGACGGGGCTCGCCCGCGGGGCCACCAGGGTCATCGTGGAAAAACCCTTCGGTACCGATCTGGCCTCGGCGAGGGCGCTCAACGCGGAGATCCACAGTGTCTTCGACGAGTCGCAGATCTTTCGTATCGACCATTTCCTCGGGAAGGAATCGGTAGACAACATCCTTGCCCTGCGGTTCGCCAACGGGCTATTCGAGCCCGTCTGGAACCGCCAGCACATTGGCTACGTGCAGATCGATGTTCCGGAGACGCTGTCCATCGAGGGCCGGGCCGGCTTCTACGAGAAGACCGGCGCCTACCGTGACATGGTTGTCACCCATCTGCTCCAGGTACTCGGCTTCGTGGCGATGGAGCCGCCTTCGTCGCTGTCGGCCACGGCGCTGCGCGCCGAGAAGCTGAAGGTCTACGAGTCGGTTCAGCCGATCAACACCAAGCACGTGGTGCGCGGCCAGTACGACGGTTACCGGGCAGCGCCCGGCGTGGCGGCCGACTCGCAGACTGAGACCTTCGTGGCACTCCGAGCGGAGGTCGACAACTGGCGGTGGGCTGGGGTGCCGTTCTGCCTGCGCACCGGGAAATGCCTCGGGGCCAGCCGCCAGGTCATCACCCTGGGGTTCCGCCAGCCCGCCATGCGGATGTTTCCCTTCGACGCGGGCAGTGGCAGGGCCCGCGGCAACGAGCTTGTCATCGACTTCGAGGATCCGGGCTCGATAACGGCACAGTTCCTGGCCAAGGAGCCCGGCCCGGAAATGCGCATCGCCCCGGCCGACATGACCTTCCGTTACGCGGACTCGTTCCGCGCCGCGAATGACCTGGAAGGGTATGAGCGGCTCATCCTCGACGCCATGCTGGGCGATCAGGCGCTCTTCACCAGCTCGGACGGCATCGAGCGGCTGTGGGAGATCTCCATGCCGCTGCTGGACCATCCGCCGGAGGTCGAGCCGTACCAGCCGGGTTCCTGGGGCCCTGATTCGGCGCACCGCATCCCGGCGCCGTACCGGTGGCATCTTCCCCAACCTGACTGAGCCGGACATTAGCCCTCAGTCGTGATATCCGGTATCCGGCGGGCGGACTCGGACGTCTGCGGGGACCTTCGGATCTGGCCGGGGACCTTCGGCCCTGGGACCGCCACCCGCGGATAAGCGGCAATGGAGAGGAAGGGCTAGGAGGGCGTCATGTCAGCTACTGGTGTGCACAGCATCGACACCAGCATCACGAGGACTAACTCCTGGCTCGCCGACATTGCCGACAGCCTTGGGACCGACGATCGACGGCTGGCCTTCCGGGTCGCGCGGGCGTGGCTGCTAACGCTGCGAGACCAGCTGACGGTCGACGTCGCCGTAGGATTCGGGGCTCAGCTGACTGAGGTGCTCCGCGGCGTGTACTACGAGGGGTGGAAGCCCGGGGAGGTACCGGTCAGGTCAGGTCCAGCGGAGTACGCGGCTCAGTACGCGCACGAAGCACGGATCCGCCAGGAGCAGGTCTGGCTGGCGGCCGGCGTAGTGACCGCGGTGGCCAGGCGGCACACCGTGCCGGGTGCGGTCGACCGGGTACTCGCGCTGCTGCCAGCGGCTATCCGGGAACTGCTGGAGCCTGCGCCGACCGCGCTCACTGCCGGGAGCGGTGAATGAGTGACTGCCGCCGGGCGCCGTGCCAGTGCCATGCTGTTATCTAAGCGTTACCATCGCGGATTACGGTTCCCGCAGATTGGGGTGCGACGGCTGGTGATGCGGTACGTGGACCGCGTTGACGCGGGCTGGCGCCTTGGCGAGCGGTTGCGATACCTCGAAGGCGAGGATGTCGTCATCCTCGGGCTGCCCAGGGGAGGCGTGCCGGTCGCCGCCGGGGTTGCGCACGCCCTGGGCGCACCGCTTGATGTGATCATCGTCCGTAAGCTCGGCGTCCCGCACCAGCCGGAGTTCGCGATGGGGGCGCTGGGCGAAGGCGGCGTGCGGATCATCAACGACCAGGTCGTGGCCATGGCCGGGGTAAGCCCGCAGGAACTGGCGGCGATCGAGGCACGTGAGCGGGCCGAGCTGGAACGCCGCGCGGAAAGGTTCCGGGCCGGCCGGCCGCCGGTCCCGATCACCGGGCGGACGGTTGTCGTGATCGACGACGGCATCGCGACAGGCTCGACGGCCCGGGCCGCGTGCCGGGTCGCCCGCGCGCACGGCGCCGCCCGGATCATTCTGGCGGTCCCGGTCGGGCACGCTGACGCGATCGCGAGCCTGTGCGGTGACGCCGATGAGGTCATCTGCCTGACAGAGCCACGATCGCTGCTCGCGATCGGGGAGTGGTACGAGGATTTCTCGCAGACCTCCGATGAGGAGGTCATCAACCTCCTGTCGGATGCGGCTGCAGCCTGGGCGGGTGCCGCGGGTACCGGGAATCGCGTTTCCGGGACCACCGCGGCTGATCCAGCGGGCACCGACGAGGAGATCGTCCTGCATGCGGGCTCCGCGGAGCTGGCCGGCCACCTGACCGTACCCGCGCAGGCAGCGGGCCTGGTCCTGTTCGTTCACGGCAGCGGCAGCAGCAGGCATAGCCCGCGCAACCGCCTGGTCGCCGGGGCCATGAACAGCGCGGGCCTCGGCACGCTGCTGTTCGACCTGCTCACCCCCGGCGAGGAACTGGACCGGGGCAATGTCTTCGATATCGAGCTGCTGGCCGGGCGGCTGCTCGAGATCACCAGGCAGGTAGCCAGACTCGGCACCAGGATCTGCTATTTCGGGGCCAGTACCGGCGCGGCGGCCGCCCTGTGGGCCGCTGCCGAGCCGGCCAGCGAGATCGCCGCTGTAGTGTCCAGGGGCGGCAGGCCTGACCTCGCTGGCCCGCGCCTTCCGCTGGTCCGCGCGCCGACCCTGCTGATCGTCGGCGGCGCTGATGAGATGGTCCTGGAGCTCAATGCGCGGGCGCAGCAACAGCTGCGCTGTGAGAACAAGATCGCCGTCATTCCCGGCGCCACCCACCTGTTCGAGGAGCCTGGCACGCTGCCCGCGGTCGCCCGGCTGGCCAGTGACTGGTTCACCGGCCACCTGGCGGCCGCGGGCAGCACTCCGTAGCTGAGCCCGTTCGGTGTGCCGGGCCGGCATTGACCCTCAGGCGGCGATCGCTGACCGGGATGTCGCGGGCTCGAGCGCCACGTTCAGCACCTCGCGCACGTCGCTGACCGGATGAATCTCCAGCTCAGCCAGCACGCTGTCGGGCACGTCCTCCAGGTCGGGCTCATTGCGCGCCGGGATCAGCACGGTCGTGATACCGGCCCGGTGCGCGGCGAGCAGCTTCTGCTTCAGACCGCCGATCGGCAGTACCCGGCCAGTCAGCGAGACCTCCCCGGTCATCGCCACATCCGAGCGGACCAGCCGGCCAGACAGCAGCGAGGCCAGCGCTGTCGTCATCGTGATCCCCGCGCTCGGGCCGTCCTTCGGCACCGCGCCGGCCGGCACGTGGACGTGCACCCCGCGGTCCTTCAGGTCGCTGACTGGCAGCTCGAGCTCGGCGCCGTGGGAACGGAGGTAGGACAGCGCGATCTGCGCGGATTCCTTCATCACCTCGCCCAGCTGGCCCGTGAGGGTGACCCCGGTACTCCCGGTCTCCGCGTCGGCGAGCGATGCCTCGATGAAGAGCACGTCGCCGCCTGCGCCGGTGACCGCGAGGCCGGTGGCCACGCCCGGCACTGCCGTCCGGTCGGCCGACTCGGGAGTGTGCCGCGGATGCCCCAGGTAGCCATGCAGGTCGTCCGGCCTGACCGTGACCGGCAGGTCGGCCCGGCCGGCCGCGAGCTGTGCGGCGATCTTCCGCAGGATCCGGGCGATGGCCCGCTCGAGGCCGCGCACCCCGGCCTCGCGGGTGTACTCGGCGCTCAGCCGGCGCAGCGCGCCGTCGGTGACCGTGACATCAGACGCGTCAAGGCCGGCCCGCTCCAGCTGCCGCGGCAGCAGATGACCGGCCGCGATCGTCACCTTCTCGTCCTCGGTGTAGCCGTCGAGGCTAACGACCTCCATCCGGTCGAGCAGCGGGTCGGGGATCGCCTCCGCGACGTTGGCGGTCGCGATGAACAGCACGTCGGACAGGTCGAGCTCGACCTCCAGGTAGTGGTCGCGGAACGTGTGGTTCTGCGCGGGGTCGAGCACCTCGAGCAGCGCGGCAGTGGGGTCGCCCCGGTAGTCCGCGCCCAGCTTGTCGACCTCGTCCAGCAGGATCACCGGGTTCATGGTGCCGGCCTCGCGGATGGCCCGGACGATCCGGCCGGGCAGCGCGCCCACGTAGGTGCGCCGGTGACCGCGGATCTCGGCCTCGTCGCGGACGCCGCCCAGCGCCACCCGGGCGAACTTGCGGCCCATCGCGCGGGCCACCGACTCGCCCAGGGAGGTCTTGCCAACGCCGGGCGGGCCGGTCAGGGCCAGCACCGCGCCGCTGCGGCGGCCGCCGACCAGGGTCAGGCCCTTGTCCGCGCGCCGCTTGCGGACCGCGAGATACTCGATGATCCGGTCCTTCACGTCAGTCAGGCCAGCGTGGTCAGCATCGAGGATGGCACGGCTGCCCGCGATGTCGTAGGAGTCATCGGTCCTGGTGTTCCACGGGATCTCCAGCACCGTGTCCAGCCAGGTCCTGATCCAGCTCGCCTCCGGTGAGGCGTCCGAGGCCCGCTCCAGCTTGGCTGCCTCGCGCAGGGCCGCCTCCGCGACCTTCTCGGGCAGGCCGGCCGCCTCGATCCTGGACCGGTAGTCCTCTTCTTCTGACCCGGGCTCGCCGTCAAGCTGGGCCAGCTCCTTGCGGATGGCAGCGAGCTGCTGGCGCAGCAGGAACTCCCGCTGCTGGCGCTCCATGCCCTCCCGGACATCGTTACTGATGGTCTCGGATACCTCGAGCTCGGCGAGGTGGTCACGGGCCCAGCCGGTCAGCAGCTCAAGCCGCCGCTCCGGATCGAGGGTCTCCAGCAGCTCCTTGCGCTGCTGCAGGCTCAGGTAGGCCGCGTAACCGGCGCTGTCAGCCAGTGCCGACGGATCGGTGATCCGCTGCAGGGCGTCAACGACCTGCCAGGCGCCGCGCTTCTGCAGGATCGCGCCGGCCAGCCCGCGGTACTCGCGGGCCAGCTCCTGGGCACGGGCGGTGGCCGCGGGCTCGTCCTGCACCGTCGCGTCCACCCATAGGGCAGCGCCCGGCCCGACCGTCCCGGTGCCGATCTTGACACGGGCCAGGCCGCGGATCACCGCGGCCGGCTCGCCGCTGGGCAGCCGGCCGATCTGTTCCACGTCACCGAGCGTGCCTACTGATGAGTACGTGCCGTCCAGCCGGGGCACCAGCAGCACCTGCGGCCTGGCCTCGGACTGGCCGGGGCCGGCCGACAGCTGGGCCGCCTCGATGGACGCGCGGACCTCCGCACCGGAGATGTCGACCGGCACGACCATGGTGGGCAGCACCACGGTGTCGTCGAGCGGTAGGACCGGCAGCGAGAGGGTTTCGCTCATGTTGGGTCACTTCCCTGGTTGCCTTACTTGATTACAACTGTTCAAGGTTCAAGCAAGGCGCGGCCCGCTTTGTTTCCGCCGGCTGTTCGCGGTGAGCGGACGCCGGCTGAGCAGCCGCCCGGGACGCGGCCGGTGGCACTCCGTGCACGACGGCCGCAACCTGAGATTCTTGAGACGACGCTGGTAGTGGCATCGGCGGGGGCAGGGCGTGGTGGACATGGGAGGCCAGCAGGAATGGATCGGGCCAGGCTCCCTCTCATGGCGCAGAGCGAGCCTGGCCCTGCTGAACCGGCTGTCAGGCGGTGGCCGCTACGGCGTCGTCAGCACGGCGTCGAGCTGGAAGGACGCGACGGCGCCCCGGGCCAGCTCGGGCGCGTTCGGGCTGGTGTTGCACTGGCCCTTCTTCGGCCCGGACTTGTACCTCGGCCCGTACCCGGCGAAGTAAACCCGCACCGCGCCGGGTCCGGTGTCCCCGGCGAACCTGCCGGTGCTCTTGCTGCCAACCACGGACAGGGCGATGTCCTCGGTCTCCGAGAAGTGGCAGGCCTTCAGGTTCACCGTCTGGCTCATGGTCGGCTTGCTGGTGATCACCACCGTCAGGATCCCGGCCGAGCTGGTGAGCGACTTGGTCTTGCCCTTCTTCGCCCCGGAGCCGTTAAGGTGGACGACCCCGGTGGCCTTCACCAGGCCCCGGAGCCTCAGCGGGACACGGTCGCCGGTCACGGCCGCCTGGCCGTGGACCGCCCCGTAGGCGTCCTCCGGGCCGGTGACGGACTTGCTGGCCGTCGTGTGGCTGCTCGCCAGCGCGGGTGCCCCCGCCGCCAGCGCGAGCGCGACGGCGCCGCCCACGGCCGCGAGCTTCATCCTGAGTTGCATCGTTTCCCCCCTTGGGATGATGATGTCCTCTTGATGCCTCTTGACGTGCTCTTGACGTTTTCTTGACGTTCTCTTGACTGGTGAGGCTACGCTACGGCGCCCTGGAGCGGAAGAGACCCATCGATGATCTTGAAGAGGTGGTTGCGGAGGGTGCTATGAGCGCACGGGTAGTGACGGCGGTCCGGGCCAGTTTGGGACGGTCGAGCCTGGGCATCCATACCGTTTTGGTGTATAAATTGACTTTGTGTCCGGAGTGCCCAGGCGGGGCCGCTGGTGAACACGGCGGCGGACGCGGCGCCGTCGGCAGCTAGCAGCGGGCAGGCGGCATTACGGCAAGAGCGGCAGCGCCCGTGCTGATCCGGCTGCTTCGCTCCGGCCTGCGCCCGTACCGCGCCCAGGTAGCCCTGGTTGTGGCGCTGTTCGCGATCCAGGGGGCTGGCAACCTTTATCTCCCCCGCCTCAATGCTGATCTCATTGACAATGGCATCGCGATGGGGAATGCCCGTTATATCTGGGCGCTCGGCGGCCTCATGCTGGGCATTACGGTGGCGCAGTGCGTTATCGCGGTTATTGCCCTTTACTGGGCATCGCGCATTTCTGCGGGAGTGGGGAGAGACCTGCGGGCCAGGGTCTTCGCCAGCGTCCAGGCGTTCTCCTGGCGTGAGCTGCACCGGTTCGGCACCCCGTCACTCATCACCCGGAATACCAACGATGTCCAGCAGGTTCAGCTGTTCCTGCAGATGGCGCTGACCCTCGTGGTGATCGCCCCGATCATCTGCGTGGGCGGGCTGGTCATGGCGCTCAGCGTGGACGTGCCCTTGTCGGGGCTGCTTCTCGTCGCCATTCCGCTCATGGCGGTAGTCGTCGCCGCGCTGCTGGTCGTGGCGGTTCCGCTGTTCCGCTCGATGCAGAACGAGATGGACCGGATCAGTCAGGTGCTGCGCGAGCAGATCGCCGGGGTGCGGGTCATCAGGGCCTTCAGGCAGAGCCAGTCGGAGCTCCAGCGCTTCGACGCGGCCAATGCGGACCTCACCGCCGTGGCGTTACGGGTGAACCAGGTCTTCGTGCTGGCCATGCCCGCGCTGATGATGGTGCTGAACCTCGCCGGCGTCGCCGTCCTGTGGTTCGGCGGAGCGGTGGTCAGCCGGGCGGCGCTCCCCATCGGGGACCTCACCGCGTTCCTCAGCTACATCCTGCAGATCCTGATGTCGGTGACGGTGGCAGCGACGATGATGATTCTGGTGCCGCGCGCGGTCGCCAGCGCCGAGCGGATCAATCAGGTGATCACCACGGTGCCGACGGTCACCAGCCCAAGGCGTCCGGTGACGCCCGCGATCAGCACCGGGACCGTGGAGTTCCGTAGCGTCACGTTCCGGCACCCGGGCAGTGAGCGGGCCGTCCTGAACGACCTGACGGTCGGTTTCCGGCCGGGCGAGACCACGGCGATCATCGGCGGCACTGGCAGCGGGAAGACCACGCTGCTCGGGCTCATCCCGAGGCTCTTCGACGCCACGGCGGGCCAGGTAGCCATCGATGGCCTTGACGTGCGGTGCCAGGCGCTGCCGCGGCTGCGGGCCGCCATCGGGCTCGTCCCGCAGGATGCGTTCCTGTTCGGTGGCACGGTGGCGGGTAACCTGCGATTCGCCAAGCCCGATGCGACCGACGCGGAGCTCTGGCACGCCCTGCGGATCGCGCAGGCCAGCGATTTCGTGGCCGGCCTGCCGGACCAGCTCCACGCGGTCGTCGACCAGGGCGGGGCGAATCTGGCGGGCGGCCAGCGGCAGCGGCTGTCGATCGCGCGGGTGCTGCTCAGGAAGCCGCGGATCTACCTCATGGACGACTGCTTCGCGGCGCTGGACGCGGCGACCGGCACCAGGCTCCGCGCTGGGCTGAAGGCGGCCACGGCATCCGCCACCGTGATCGTCGCCACCCAGCGGGTCGCGGCTGTCGCCGACGCCGATCAGATCGTCGTCCTCGATGACGGCCGCATCGCCGGGATCGGCGGCCACTGTGAGCTGCTGGCCGGCTGCGGTCCCTACCGTGAGATCGTCGTCTCGCAGCTCGGCGCGGAGGCAACCGCATGATGCTGCGGGCCGCCCCAGGGCGCGGCATCGCCGATCGTGGCGCGGTGGGCGGCCCGGGACTCCGTCCGGAACGGGCCGGCGACGTGGCCGGCACCGTGGCGCGACTGCTGGCGCTGCTGCGCCCCGAGCGCATGAAGATCGTCGTCATCCTGGTCCTGGGCCTGGCCTCGGCCGGGTTCACGGCGGCCGGCCCCTGGCTGCTCGGGCACGCGACGGACCTCCTCTTCAACGGCGTTCTCGGCAGGCATCTGGCAGCCGGCCTGTCCAAGGAGCGAGCCCTCGCCGGGCTGCGCGCCGCAGGCCACGGCGGGCTGGCCCGGATGCTGTCGGGAACGAACGTCGTTCCTGGCAGCGGCGTGAACCTCGCGCGGCTCGGCGACGTCCTCGGGGCCGCCGCCCTCGGGTACGCCGCCGCGGCGGCCTTCGGCTGGGCGCAGGGCAACCTGATGGCGGGCGTGGCCCAGCGGGCTGTCTACGGCCTGCGCAAGGATGTGGCGGACAAGCTGACCCGGCTCCCGCTGCGTTATTTCGACGGTCATTCGCATGGCGACATCCTGAGCCGGGTCACCGGTGACATCGACAACCTGAGCACGACGCTGCAGCAAGGCCTGGGCCAGCTGCTGAGCTCGCTGCTGGCGATCATCGGGGCCGTCGGCATGATGGTGTGGATATCGGCGTGGCTCGCCCTCTTATCGGTCCTCACGATCATGATCGCCGCCCTGGTCACCCGCGCCGTCGGCAGGCGCTCGCAGGCGCACTTCGCTGACCAGTGGGATTTGGCGGGCAGCCTCAGCGGGCACATCGAGCAGGCGCACTCCGGCCACCTCCTCATCCAGGCCTTCGGCGGGCAGGACGCCGTGCTCGCCGAGTTCGGCCGGCAGAACCGGCGGCTTTACCACGCGACCTTCGGCGCCCAGTTTCTTTCCGGTATCGTCCAGCCCGCTATGCAGTTCCTGGCGAACCTGAACTACGTGGTCATCTCGGTATTAGGCGGGTACAGGGTGGTAACAGGGGGGATGACGCTCGGCGAGGTGCAGGCGTTCATCCATTACTCGCGCCAGTTCACGATGCCGGTTACCCAGATCGCCGGCCAGTTCAACCTGCTTCAGTCGGGACTCGCCGCCGCGGAGCGGGTCTTCGCCTTCCTCGACACTCCTGACCAGGACGGTGCAGCCGCTGGCCCCGGTGTCTCGCAGCGCGCCGCCGGACGCGTGACGCTCGACCATGTCTCCTTCCGCTATCAGCAATGCAAGCCGCTCATCGAGGACGTCAGCCTCGACGTCGAGCCCGGCCAGACCGTCGCGATCGTGGGCCCGACCGGCGCCGGCAAGACGACCATCGTCAACTTGCTCATGCGGTTCTACGAGATCGACGCCGGGCGGATCCTGCTCGACGGCACCGACTACCGTGACCTGTCCAAGGACGACGTCCGCCGTCGCTTCGGCATGGTGCTGCAGGACACCTGGCTGTTCGCAGGCACGATCAGGGACAACATCCGCTACGGGAAACCGGGCGCGACGGCCGCCGAGATCACGGCGGCTGCGACGGCCGCGCGGGTAAGCCGGTTCGCCGCCGGGCTGCCGGACGGCTACGACACCGTGCTGGACGCCGGCGCCGCCAATATCTCGGCCGGCCAGCGGCAGCTGATCACGATCGCACGGTCGTTCATCGCCGATCCGGCAATCCTGATCCTGGACGAGGCGACCAGTCATGTCGACTCACGTACCGAGGTCCTGATCCGCGGCGCCATGGCCCGGCTCCGGCGCGGGCGGACCAGCTTCGTCATCGCGCACCGGCTGGCCACCCTGCGGCACGCCGACGTCATCGTCGTGATGGCGGCCGGCCGGATCGTCGAGCAGGGCAGCCACGCTGACCTGCTGGCCCGCGAGGGGCTGTATCACGAGCTGTACCGCAGTCAGCGCGCCGACGTGCTGGTCGGCGCCGGCTGAGCCGGCCGTCGCGGCCGGCGGCGACTAGCTCCGGCTGTCGCGGCAGTCGGCGGCGGAACCGGCGGCATCAGCCCCGGCGGCCGTCCCGGCTGGTCCTGGCGCGTTGCTACGGTCCTTCCATGAGACCGCGCCGGGGCCCGCGATGGCGGGCCGTGACCGGGCTGGCGGCCACCGTCTTGCTGATCGCGTGCGCCGTGGTGATCGCCGTGATCGCCACCCGTCCCGGGCCGGTCAGCGCACGCAACGTGATGATTCCCGTGATTGACGGGCCGCATAACGATGATCACGTGCTGATCGACGCGACCTTCTTCACCCCGCCGGGCGGCGGGAAGATCCCGGCCGTGCTGCTTGCCCACGGCTTCGGCGCGACGAAGGAAGCTGTCCGGCCCGAGGCCGAGCAGCTGGCCAGGGCGGGCTTTGCCGTCCTGACCTGGTCCGCGCGCGGCTTCGGCGCATCGACGGGGCAGATCGCACTGGACTCTCCTGACTACGAGGTCAAGGACGTCGAGCAGCTGGTCAGCTGGCTGGCCAGGCAGCCGCGGGTGCTGCTTGATCACCCAGGCGATCCGCGGGTCGGCATCACCGGGGCGTCCTACGGTGGCGGCATCGCCCTGCTCGCCGCCGCCTACGATCACCGGATCGACGCCATCGTTCCCCAGAGCACCTGGAACAACCTGGCCACCGCCCTGTTCCCGGACGCGGCGGGCGGCGGCCCGGCCGCCGGCGTCTTCAAGAAGCAGTGGGCAGGCCTGCTGTTCACGCAGGGATCGGCGGGCTCCGGCGCGCCCGGGCAAGCCGGCCGGAACGCGCGGGCCGGGAACGGGACCGGCCGGTCCGGGCCGGGCAGCCGGGCGGCCGCGTCGCAGGCAGCGCAATGCGGCCGGTTCCTGCCCTCGGTCTGTGCCGTCTACCAGCAGGCCGCGACCTTGGGACGAGCCACGCCGCAGGCGATTGCCCTGCTGGCCCGGTCTAGCCCGGCGAGTGTCGCCAGCCGGATCGACGTCCCCGCGCTGCTGATCCAGGGCGAGAACGATTCGCTGTTCGGCCTGGACCAGGCCAGCGCCAACTATGCGGCGATCCGGCGCAACGGCGCGCCGGTGGACATGGTGTGGTTCGCTGGCGGGCACGATGGCGGCGACCAGGAGACCAGCCGGGTCGATGAGCTGACCGCGCAATGGTTTGACCGCTGGCTCAAGCCAGCCCGGCTGCCATTCCGCCCCGGCATGCCCGGCGGTCAGCTTCCGAGCGGCCAGCCTGCCTTCGCGGTCAGCCGGGACCTGGGCTTCGACGCGTCCAGCGACCAGGAGATCCTCGGCGTCGCCACCGCCACCGGCTACCCGGGCCTGTCCGGCACCCGACGGACGGTCGTGCCCCTCGGCGGGCCGGCCCAGGCCATCGAGAACCCGCCGGGCGGCGCGCCGCCGTCGCTGTCGGTCTTTCCCGGCCTCTCCCCGGCTGGCCCGGCTAGCGGCAGCGGGTCGTCAGGCGGCTCGGCGGGCGACGGCATCGCCTTCGACATGCCCGGCCAGAGCGCGTCCTTCGGTTCCGCTCCGCTGCGCAGCCCGCTCCAGGTCACCGGCGCGGCAACGGTACGCATCAGGGTTAGCAGCGCCGTGCAGGTCACGCTCTTCGCCAAGGTCTATGACGTCGACCAGGCGGGCAACGAGACCTTGCCGTTCCAGCTCGCCGCGCCGCTACGGGTCGGCGCTGCACCGGCCGGGCGGGTGCTGACCGTCCAGCTTCCCGCGATCGACTACGACTTCGCTGCCGGGCACCGGCTGCGCCTGGTACTGACCACCACCGACTTCGCCTATGCCACCTCGCCGGTCCCGGCTACCTACCAGGTTGCGCTGGCCGGCGGCGGCCTGTCGTTGCCGTCCGATCCCGCCCTCGTGGTTACCGGCGCCGGTGCGCCCTGGTGGACCTGGGCAGCCCCTGCTGCCGCACTCGCCGTGGCCGCCGCGATCCTGCTGGCCGGGCGCCGGCGTCCCCGCGACACGCTCATCCCCGGCCTGGCCGACGTGCCGCTGGAGATCATCGGGCTGACCAAGCGCTACCACGATGGCCAGCTCGCCGTGGACAACGTCTCGCTGCGCGTCGAGCGCGGCCAGATCCTGGGGCTGCTCGGGCCGAACGGGGCGGGGAAGACCTCGGCGCTGCGCATCCTCATGGGCCTGCTGCACCCGGACGCGGGCACGATCACGATCTTCGGCAGGCGGGTTCATCCGGGATCACCGGCCCTGTCCAGGCTGGGCGCCTTCGTGGAGGGCCCGGGCTTCCTGCCGCACCTGTCCGGCCGGGCCAACCTGGAGCTGTACTGGCGCGCCACCGGAAGGCCTGCCGCCGACTCCCGGCTCGCCGACGTGCTTGAGGTCGCGGGCCTGCACGCGGCCATCGACCGCAAGGTGCGCAGCTACTCGCGCGGCATGTGCCAGCGGCTGGCCATCGCCCAGGCCATGCTCGGCCTGCCGGACCTGCTGGTGCTCGACGAGCCGATGAACGGCCTGGACCCGCCGCAGATCAGGCACATGCGCGAGGTGCTCGTCCGGTACGCGGCCGAGGGCCGGACGGTGATCCTGTCCAGTCACATGCTCGCCGAGGTGGAGCTCACCTGCACCCATGTCGTGGTGATGCACCTGGGCCGTCGGCTGGCAGCCGGCCCGGTCCGCGAGATCGTCGGCGCGGGCGCGCCGCTGGTCATTGGTACGGCGCAAGCGGCGCAAGCGGTTTCGGTGCTGCACGCCCTGGCCGGGATCCAGCGGGCCGAACCGCACCCCGACGGCGTCCTGGTGCACCCGGACGGCGTGCCTGCCTCGGTGGTCGTGGCGGCGCTGGTCCGGGCCGGGATACCCGTCGAACAGGTGACGCGGGGGCGCCGCCTGGAGGACGCGTTCCTGGCGTTGATCGGCGACGGGGCGGGATCGGCCGGCGCGGCTCCGCCCGGCGCGGCTCCGCCTGGCGCGGCTCCGCCTGGCGCGGCTCCGCCGCCCAGCGCGCTGCTGTCCGACGGTGCGGTGGTCCCCGGCCAGGAGGGACCCCGGTGACCGCCCGCGAAAGCGCCCCGGGTTACCGCCCGCGCCATACGCTGCCGCTCGTCGTCGAGGCCGTTCGCCAGCTGCACCGGCGGCGGACCCTCATAGCCTTCCTGATCTTGCTTGCGCTGCCCTGGATCCTGATCGGCGCCTTCAAGGTCAGCGGGCCGCCCGCACCGGGCAGCGGGGCGCCCGGCCTGGTCGACGTCGCCACCGAGGGCGGTCTCAACTTCGCCATGTTCAGCGTCTACGTGTCGGCCGGCTTCCTGCTGGTGGTGGCGGTCGCGTTGTTCTGCGGAGATACCGTGGCGACCGAGGCCAGCTGGGCGTCGCTGCGGTACCTGCTGGCTGCGCCGGTGCCACGGGCCAGGCTGCTGCGGCAGAAACTGATCGTCGCCCTGGGCTACTCGACCGTCGCGGTGCTGAGCCTGCCGCTGATGGCACTGATCGCGGGGGCCGTTACCTTCGGCTGGCATCCGCTCAGGCTGCCCCCCACCGGCGTCGACCTGGCCACCGGGGCGGCCCTGGGCCGGCTCGTTATCGTGCTGGGATATGTGCTGGTCTCCGAGCTGGTCGTGGCGGCCCTGGCGTTCCTGTTGTCGGTGTCGACCGACTCGCCGCTCGGCGCGGTAGGCGGCGCGGTCGGCCTGATGATCGTCAGCAACATCCTCGACGCGGTTACCGCGCTCGGGTCGTGGCGGGAGATTCTGCCGAGCCACTGGCAGTTTGCCTGGCTGGACGCGGTGGCGCCGCAGGTGACCTGGGGCGGGATGATCGAAGGCGCGTCGGTATCGGTCTCGTACGCGATAATCCTCTTCGCCGTGGCGTTCCGCAGGTTCCGCGCCAAGGACATCGTGTCCTGACGGTGTCGCCTGCTTGCGGATAGATTTCGGTGCCATGGGCGCTCAGGCGGGGTTCAGTACGCAGGTATCTGCGCAGGAGGTGACCTTCCGGCTGCCCGACGCCTCCGGCGCGCTCTCCGTGGCCAGGCTGTGGCTCGACCTCGATCACCATGGCGAGCCCCCGCTGATGCGACGGGTCCCGGAGGGCTGGGAGCTGCGGGCCGGCCGGCCGCCGGTGCAGCGCCTGGAGTACCTGTTCGCGGTGGAGTACGTCGACGGCACCCAGGCGATGATCTGTGATCCGGCCAATCAGGCCCGGACGCCGACCCCGTTCGGGGACCACTCGGTCATCGAGTTTCCCGGCTACCGCGAACCTGGCTGGCTGACGGCGCCGTACGCAGCTGGCTCGTCGGTCTCATTCGCGGTCCGCGCGCCCCGGCTCCGGCCTGCGGAGGTGCCGGTGACGCTCTGGTCGCCGGATGGCGTGACCGACGACGTGCCGCTGCCGCTACTCGTGCTGCACGACGGTCCCGAGTTCGAGCAGCTGACGTCGGTCACCAGGTTCAGCTCGGTGCTCATCGGCGCCGGGCGGCTGCCGCCGCACCGCGTCGCGCTCCTGGGGCCGGGCGACCGGAACCGCTGGTACGCGGCCAGCCCGGGCTACGGGCACGCGCTGACCAGCTGCGTACTGCCCGGGCTGCGCCTCAAGACCGCGGTGACCGGACCGGTGACCCTAGCCGGCGCCAGTCTTGGCGCACTGGCCGCCCTGCAGGCCGCGACTGGCGCGCCGGCCGCGTTCGGTGCCTTGTTCTTGCTGTCAGGCAGCTTCTTCCGCGCGGCCACCGACCAGCAGGAGAGCTCGTTCCCCCGGTTCGACGCCGTGACGTCGTTCGTCGAACGGCTCAGCCAGCTGCCGCGTGCCCGCACCGTTCTCGACATCGTGATGACCTGCGGGCTCGCCGAAGAAGACCTGGCCAACAACCGGCTGATGGCGAAGACCCTGGCTGGCCTGGGCCACCGGGCAGAGCTGGCCGAGGTGCCCGACGCGCACACCTGGGTCGGCTGGCGAGACGCGCTCGATCCGCACCTGGCCGATCTGCTGGCCCGGGTCTGGGGCCCGGCCCGACCGGGAGGCGGAGCCGGTGCGGCGTGAATGGCATCAGATCAGTTCCCCGGCCGGGATATCGGGCGCCGTCATCGGCTATGGCCACTGGGGGCGCCCGCTGCTCGCCTTTCCCGCCGAAAGCGGCAGTGCCTCCGACTTCGAGAACAACGGCATCGTGGCCGCGGTGGCCAGCCTTATCGACGCGGGCCGGGTGAAGCTGTACTGCGCCGACGCCTTTGATGCGCAGACCTGGGCACGGCAGGACCTGCCACTCGAGGAGCGGGCCAGGCGGCACGGGTCGTATGAATCCTGGATCGTCGATGGGGTGGCGCCGTTCATCAGGGACGACTGCGGCGGGGCCACCGAGATCATGACCACTGGCTGCAGTCTCGGCGCCTACCACGCGGTGAATTTCGCGCTGAAGCGGGCCGACCTGTTCCCGCTCGCGATCGGCCTGTCCGGTAACTACGACCCGTCCGCCTGGCGCGCCTGGGGCGAGCGCGGCGACGCCGCCTACTTCAACAACCCGTTCGACTACGTCGCCAACGCCGACGGCGGCCACCTGGAGTGGCTCCGGTCGCGGGTCTCGATCCTGCTGGTGGTCGGCCAGGGTGCCTGGGAGACGCACCCGACCGGGGCGCTGCCGTCGTCCCGCCAGCTTGCGGCGCTGCTGCAGGACAAGGGGATCCGGTGCGAACTCGACCTGTGGGGTTACGACGTGGCACATGACTGGCCATGGTGGGGGCGCGAGCTGGCGCACCATCTGCCACGGTTCTGCTGACTGCTCTCGACAGCGGCTCGCTCGCGGCAATAACGTCCGGTAAGCACTGATCGTGCCGCGAGAACCCGGAGATGCCGTGGATGGTGAAGTCCGACACCTAGTGGGGCTGCTGCTCGGGACCGAGGACGACTGGCCCCGCGCCTTCGAGTTCCTGCTGTCCGGCCTGGGCCCGGTCACTGATGCCCCGGGCCGGCGGCATGTCTTCAGCACCGAGCGGCTGACCATCGACCCGTTCTCGCTACGCGCGAAGCCCCGCACCGACCTGGTCATCGACCGGCTCGGCTACTGGTACTTCCACCCGCGCGAGTGGCTGAAGAAGATCGCCCTGGTGGACGACGTCTACCTGCTCAACTCCCCGTTCAGCTTCCAGGCCATGGAGAAGCACGCGGCGTACTGCGCGATGATCAGGCTCGGCCTCAAGATCCCGGAGACGGTGCTCGTCCCGTACAAGAACCCCCTGGATAACGCGAAGTACGCCTACACCTCGCAGCGCTACAACTCGCCGTTCGACCTGGATGAGGTGGCCGGGCGGCTCGGCTATCCGCTCTATATGAAGCCCTTCGACGGCGGCGGCTGGCTCGGCGTCTCCCGGATCCGCAACGCCGAGGAACTGCACCGGGCCTACAACTCATCGGGCGAGATGCTCATGCACCTGCAGGCCGCCGTCGAGGGCTTCGACGTGTTCGCCCGGGCCCTGTCCATCGGCGCCGAGACCATGGTGATGCGGTTCGACCCGGACGCGCCGATGCACTCGCGCTACCGGGTCGAGCACGAGTTCCTGCAGCCGGCCATCGGGGCCGAGGCCATCGCCATCTCCAGGATCATCAACGCGTTCTTCCGCTGGGAATTCAACTCGTGCGAGATGCTGGTCAAAGGCGACGACGTCTTCCCGATCGACTATGCGAATGCCTGCCCCGACGTGTCGATCACCTCGCTGCACTACTACTTCCCGTGGGCCATGCGCGCGCTGGTGAAATGGACGGTCTTCTGCCTGGCCACCGGGCGCCGGGCCGGAACCGATCTGCATACGCGCGCCTACTTCGACATCAGCGACCGCGGCGACCTGGACTATCAGCAGAAGCTGGCCGGTTACCTGAAGCTGGCCGACTCGTACTTCGCGGTCGAGGAGTACCATCAGTTCTGCGCTGACCAGCTGCCCGACATCGACCAGCGGGCACTCGAGTGGGCCACCGGGCCTGAATTCGACCGGCTGATCATCGATACCGTCACCGCTACCTATCCTGAGCATGAGCATGACCGGTTCGTCGCTCATTTCCGTGGCCTGACCAGCCTCTGGGCGCGCGACGAAGCGGCGCGGCTGGTCTCGAGCGAATAACGGCGATGGCAGGAGGAAAAGGTCATGACGGAATCGCACCCGGCCACGGCCGGGCTCCATAGCGGCGCTCTGCAGGGCCGCTGGGTGCTGGACCCGGCCGCCTCGACAGCTGAGTTCCGGGTCAAGCATTTCTGGGGCGCGGTCACGGTCCGGGGCCGGTTTGACCGCATGACCGGTGCGGGCTCGGTCGACGCGGGCGGCACGGTCACCGGCAAGCTGACCATTGACGCCAGCTCCCTGAGCACCAAGAACGCCCAGCGTGACAAGCACCTGCGGTCGGCTGACTTCTTCGACGCCGACAATCACCCGACGGTCGTGCTGGCAGTGACCGGCGCAGCCGACCCGGAAGCCGTTGGCCAGATCGCCTTCAACGGCACGCTCGAGGCGGCTGGCCGAAGCACTCCGGTCAGCTTCACCGCGCAGGCCGAGGAGTCCGGCGAGAACGCGGTCACGCTCCGCGCTGGCTTGGTGGTCGACCGCTCGGTCTTCGACATGACCTGGAGCCCGCTGGGGATGGCCGCGAAGCAGGCGGCCGGGACCGTCGTCGCCAGGTTCGTCCGCGGCTAGCCGGTCAGGCGACACCAGACCCAGCCGGCAGCAGCCCGGGCCCGATCACGCAAAGGCGGCGGCCAGCGGAGCCAGGCGCTGGACGTCGTCGGGGCCAGCCAGATCAGGCAGCGAGACGAACACCGTGCGCACGCCGCGCTCGGCCAGGATCCGGTAGCGGCCGATGTGGTCATCTGGCGTGCCCGCGTGGTGGCGCCGGGCGAAGTCCGCTGCGGGCGCCCGGCCGCGGAGTGCCTCCACGATCGACCCGACATGCTCCCGGTCCCTGCCGATTATTGGCAGGTCGAGGACGGTGACGCGGACCTGGGCCGGGTCCCGCCCAGCCGCCGTGCAGTGGGACCGCAGAACGGCCAGTTTGCGGTCGAGGGCGGGCAGGTCGGATGGGAGGTTGCAGCCGTCAGCGAGCCGGGCGGCGATGTTCAGGGTGCGCCGCTCGCCGGCCCCCCCGACGATGATCGGCACCGGTCCCGCCGGGCGCGGGTAGCAGGTCGTCTCGGGTAGCGTCACCCGCTCGCCGTGATAAGCCTTGGTCCCTGGCTGCCAGAGCGCGCGT
>Ga0187879_10000691_pt1 | contig 22496 bp, 19 predicted proteins | sample June2016WEW_19_1_FD_132423 | JGI IMG/M metagenome (GOLD analysis project Ga0187879, IMG submission 132423) | Peatland microbial communities from SPRUCE experiment site at the Marcell Experimental Forest, Minnesota, USA - June2016WEW_19_10 | ecosystem: Environmental > Terrestrial > Soil >... | reverse complement strand
GGGCGGACCTTCGCCGGGGTGGTGCGGAACAGCTTCGAATAGAAGTCGATGGCCTCGTCGAGGTCAGAGACGTTCAGGGCCAGTTGGACACGTGCCATGGGGACTCCTAATAGATTGATTGACATCGATCCGTTGAGTGTGCACAATACATTGACGGTTGTCAATAGGAGATGAGGTCCATGGCCCCCCGAACCGCAACCAGAGTCTCCGCGTCCCAGGCGGTCGCCTGCTGCCCGGCCATCACCGATGCGGCGCTCACCGAGCAGGAGGCATCCGACCTCGCCGGGGTCTTCGCCGCCCTCGGCGACCCGGTGCGGCTGCGCTTGCTCTCCATCGTGGCGACGGAGGGGGAAGTCTGCAGCTGCAACCTGGAGGGGCCGCTGGCGAAGAGCCAGCCGACCATTTCGCACCACACGAAGGTCCTCGCTGAAGCGGGGCTGATCGAGGGCGAGAAGCGAGGCCGTTGGATGTGGTGGCGCGTCGTTCCGGCGCAGATGGAGCGGCTGCGCGACCTTCTGGGAGGGTGAGGCGGTGTCCCGGCGGACCACCTCGCCCGAGCGACAGCCGATCACATCGGGTGCGGCGTGGGCCGCCCGCGACGTCGCCGACCCGGCGGACTGGTCCACCCATCTGTCGACCGTGCAACAGCAGGACATCATCGGTGCCGCCAAAGCTTCCGCCGGCAGCGGTGACCAGACACACGACGCGCTCCAGGCCGTATTCGACCTGCCGAGCCTGCGAGTCGACATCACCGACTGGGTCAACGCGCTGCGAGCCGGCCGTGGCTTCGTCCTCGTGCGGGGGTTCCCGACCGAAGAGCTGACTCCACGTGAGACGGAGGTGGCGTACGTCGGGCTCGGACTGCAGATGGGCACGCCGGTGAGTCAGAACGCGGCAGGAGACCTGCTCGGCCACGTTCGAGACGAGGGTGTGGCGCGCCGCGACCCCAGCGTGCGGCTCTATCAGACCCGCCAACGCCAGGACTTGCACACTGACGGAGCCGACATCGTGGGACTGCTGTGCCTCCACCCGGCCCGCACCGGCGGAGAGAGCAGGATCGCCAGCTCGTCGACCGTCTACAACCGGATGCTCGCGGAACGCCCCGACCTCATCGAGGTGCTGTACCAGCCGATGTTCTGGGACCGCAATGGTGAGGAGTCGGTGGGCGAGGACCCCTACTTCGCCCTTCCCGTGATCAGCGAGGTGGCGGGCTCGCCGCGGATCTTCTTCATCGGCTGGTACATCCGAGATGCCCAGCGCTACCCGGCAGTGCCTCGGCTGACAGCACCGCAAACCGAGGCGATCGAGCTCATCGAGAGGATCGCCAACGACGAGTCCGTCCACCTCGAAATGGATTTCCGGCCGGGTGACATCCAGTGGCTGGCCAACGACCGCATTCTGCACAGTCGAGAGGCCTACGAGGACCATCCCGGTCCGGAGCAGCGTCGGCATCTCCTGCGGCTGTGGCTGGCGGCCCGCACCTTTGCGAGCGTGAACGACCTCTTGCGGGAGGGCATCCCGGTCAAGGACAGCCTGCGATCGCGAACCGAAGGGAGCTGACATGACGACATCAGACGCAGAGAGGATCCACCTCGCGGTGCGGGAACGCTACGCCCTGGCGGCGCGGGAAGCGGGGTCGTGCTGCGACACGACCGGCACCGCGGCGGATCTGATCGGCCGCACGTTGTATTCCGATGAGGACGCCGGTGCACTGCCCGAAGCGGCGTTGGCCGCATCGCTCGGCTGCGGCAACCCCACCATGCTCGCCGACCTGCACCCCGGTGAGGTGGTCCTCGACCTCGGTTCGGGTGGGGGCATTGATGTGCTGCTCTCCGCCAGACGGGTCGCCCCATCCGGCATGGCCTACGGCCTCGACTTCACCCCGGAAATGCTGGACCTGGCCCGGCGGAACCAGGCTGAGGCCGGGGTGACCAACGCCGAATTCCTCGAGGGGACCATGGAGTCGGTGCCGCTGCCCGACGAGTCGGTCGACGTGGTCATCTCGAACTGCGTGGTCAATCTGTCACCGGACAAGCGGGCGGTGTTGCGAGAGGCGTACCGGGTCCTGCGGCCCGGTGGTCGCCTGGCCATCTCGGACATCGTGTTGCGCCGGCCACTGCCGGGGGAGATCCTGCACGTGATGGGTCTGTGGACCGGATGCGTCAGTGGCGCACTGCTCGATACGGATTACGTCGAACAGCTGGCCATGGCCGGCTTTGGCGAGGTCGACATCGAGTCGACGCATGTCTACGACCGAGCCGACCTGACCAGCATGGCGGGTGATCTGTCCTCTCACGGAGCGATTCCGGCCACCCTGGACGTCCAGGGGACGTTGACCGAGCTGGATGGGGCCGTGATGAGCGCCTTCGTGAGGGCTCGCAAGCCTTCCCACGAGTAGATCCGGACGCAAAGCTGAGGATTGGAGCGGTGGAGTAAGACCTCTATCCGTCGAGCAGCCTGATCGCGGCCTCTCGGTTGGGAACGCCCAGTTTTCGCAAGATCGCGGACACGTGGCTGCGTACCGTGGTGGTCGAGACAAACAGGCGCTCGGAGATCTCGGCCGTCGTCGCACCCTTGCGCATCAACTCGAGCACATCCCACTCCCGACCGGTGAGGCGCGCCGCCGGGCCTTCGGCGACTGCCACGCGGCGGTGCTCGCGATCTCGGAACTCCTCGACGAGGCGCGCAACGAGCGTGCCGGGAAGCATGGCTTCCCCGTTGAGAACTCGATGCAGTGCGTCGCCGATGGTGGCCTCGTCCAGTCCTTTCAACAGGTACCCGGATGCTCCGGCTCGCAGGGCGTCGAACAGGTCCTCGTCCTGTCTCGATACGGTGAGCATCACGACTGCGGTGTCAGGGAGCGCCGTCGTGATGCCGGCGGTTGCGGCGATCCCGCTGCCGGGCATGTTGATGTCGAGCAGGCAGACATCGGGGCGCTCACGTTTGGCGGCGAGGAGTGCCGAATCGGCGTCGGCCGCTTCTGCACAGACGCGGAATTCCCCACTTTGCTCCAACGCCGTACGGACCATGGCGCGGGTTCTGGCATGGTCGTCGGCCAGGAGGACGCTGATCTGCTTGGTCATGGCACGGCTACTTCGACCCGGGTCCCGTGTGAGGGCGCCGAATGGAGGTTGAAAAGGCCGCCGACCGACTCGGCCCGCTCCCTCATGCTCAGGAGGCCGAATCCCCCCGACGGAGACGTGCCGTCGGGGTCGAACCCGCACCCATCGTCCTCGACGACCAGTCGAATTCCGTCGTCCTGCCGCAGTCTGACGGTCACCCGGCTCGACGCGCCGTGCTTCGCCGCATTCGTCATCGCCTCCCTCAATATGCGAAGCAGATTCTCGGTCACGTCACCGGCGATCTCGATGTCGTCGGTCAGCTCGAGATGCACGACGAGGTTGAGACGCTCCCCGAGATCTTCCGCTGTTTGCGCCACCGCGCAGGCCAGAGACTGGGGCTGTGCCGCTGACAGCACGGTGATGGCGCGTCGGGCCTCGTCGAGCGCACGGTCCGCGGCGTCAGCCAGCTGTCGCAGCTCGAGAGACCCGTTGCCGTCCCGGCTCGGGCGTCGGGTCATGCTGGCGATGAAGGCCAGCTCATGGGCCAGGCCGTCATGGAGCTCTCGAGCGATCCGCCGACGCTCTTCTGTGGCGGCTTGCTCCTCGAGCTTCTGGTGGGCCGCCCAGTTGGAGAGCGCCAACTCCAGCAGATGGCCGAGTGCAACGCATCTCTCCACGCACTCGGTGGGGACGGGCACCCCACGGGTGACGATGCCCAGGACACCATGGAGCTCGCCGTCGGGGCACACGGGCACCCAGGCCCCGTGGGTGATGCCCGTATCGTCGAGGACGGCCCTCAGGGCGGGTCCCACGTCTTCCAACTCGAGACGGCCGACGACTGGGCGCCCGGTCAGAACCGCCTCGTTGAGGGGCCGATGCTCATGGAGCGGCCAGCTCTGCTCGACCATCATCCCGGATTCGTCGAACTGCGCCCCCATGTGCACCACCCCGTCGTCGATGAGGAGATACGAAGCCCGCCGCACCTCCGCACCCGACGGCGAGGCCATGTGCGCCGCCAGCTGTGTACCCAGCGAGGTGATGGCAGGCGGGTCCACCATCAGCGCCAGCTGACGTGCCGCAGCGTTGAGCGCCTTTTCCTGTCGCAACAGCTGCCCGGTGCGCTCGTTGGACCTGGTCAGGAGATCACGCAGAGAGTGGATGGCAACGGAGAACATGGTGGCGATGGCGGCGAAGAGGATCAGCCGCCGAGCGGTCGCAGCCATCAAATGCGGGGTGGCGAGCGAGACGCCGAGCAGAGCGACGACGACCAGGGCCACCAAAATGGCCGACTCCCAGCGCCGCCCATAAAGGGCAACGCCGACCACGGGTACCAGCAACAACAGGCCGAGTCCACTGGAGACCCCGCCGGTAGAGATCATCAGGAACGCGACGGACGTGATGTAGATCGCCACCCGGATCAACCAGGTGCGGGGTATGGGTCGGAACACGAACATGCAGGCCGACACGACGAGGAGAACGGAGCTCACCCCGAATGCGGCGAGATTGGTAGGGCCGGGGGGCCATGCCGCGCCGATCTGACCGACCACCGCGACAGCGGCAAAGGGCAGCCAGCGCGCCAACCGGTCGCGGAACGAAATGGTCTGCACGGAGCGGATATCGGCAGGTCTGCGTGTTGCTTTGAGCGTCTCGTCGTCGAGGTGCGCCCCATCCAGGGTCGACATCCGCACCATCGTCGCGTAGGCGGCACGCTCAGCCTGGGATCTTCCCGATGTGGGTCCCCGCTCCGAAGCGCGAAACATCCCGGTCCCGAGCGCGGACGACCCCGCCCAGCAAGGCGGGGTCGTCGGGCGGCTGAGGAGAGCGCCGGACCCTCCATCGGCAAGGGGTGGCGTCCGCGGAGCAGGCGGCGCGTCCAACTCCCTCAACCGGTCACGGCGCAGGTGTCCGGCGCCCAATTCGGGCGCCGGAAAGGGCGCCGACCTCACAGGAGGACCGTGATGGTCCCTCCAGGGTGTCCAAATGACTCAACGCTGCTCAAGGTGGGTGTCGGCGACCCGATGCCCTATAGGTCACACGCATAACCGCGCCCGAACGACGGAATACGACAGAAGAGGGATGACCGAAGATGAAGACCAGACTCGCCAAGATCTCGACACGGATGAAGGTCCTTTCGGCGGTAGCCGGAATCGTGTTGGCCGGTGCCGGTGCCTATGCGGCGACGAACTGGGTCGTCGGGCTGAGCGCAGGCTCGTCCGGCGAAGGCCAGTCGGGGACGATCTCGAACCTGAGCATCACCGCCGTGGCCTCCCCGGCAGCGGGCAGCCTTCTCTACCCGGGGGGCACCGGTGACGTGGTCGTGACCATTTCGAACCCGAACCCCTACCCGGTCACCATCACGGCGTTGCAGCTGCCGACCAACACGACGTATGCGGCGGGCTATACGAACAGTGCCCTGAGCACCGCCCAGACCGGCTGCTCGTCGACGACGAGCGACGTGATCTGGAACTACTCGACGGGGACGAGCGGGAGCAGTCACACGCTCACGACCCCGATCACCGTGGGGGCCAGCGCAGTCCAATAACCCGCTAGCGGTGACCTTCACCAACGACGCCTCTATGACAGCGGCGTCGCCCGCCGTATGTGCCAACACGTACTTCTCTTTGCCTTCTCTCACGGCGGTGACAGCAACCGGTGGAGCCGCGACGTCCACGACGACGCCCGCGACCGACAGCTGGACCAGCTGACCGATCGGTCTCGCTGAGTTCGAACTGGTTTGACGAGGTGCGGGGGAGCGGCGGCCGAAGGGTTGCCCGCTCCCTCGCCCTCGTTGTCGCGGCCGTGGGGGCGATGTGCCTGCTCTCGAGCGCCCCGGCGGTCGACGCCGCATCCAACTGGGTGGTCCACGTGGCCACGACCAACTCCGGTGAGGCGCACGCCACGGTCCTGCCCGCCGCGCCGGCCAGCCCCGCCGCGAGTTGTGCGGCACCGACGACCTCAAAGACGATCAAGGTCACGTGGAGCGCCGTGACGCACGCGACGACCTACTCGGTCTTCGAGGCGACCACCTCGGCGACCGGCACCTACACCTCCGTGGCGACCGGCGTGACGACGACGTCGTGGACGAGCGGCACGCTGACCGCCGGCACCAATTACTGGTTCGAGGTGACCGCCCTCATCGGCACCAACTGGACCAGCGTCAAGTCGGCGGCGACGGGGGAGAGCACGATCAACAGCAGCAACCCGTACTGCGTCCAGCCCTAGGTCCACGGCCAGCGAGACCGTTGCTCGGGTGCGGGCCCGAGACGAGAACACGATCCGGCCGGGCGCGAGGTGGCATCATTCCGGGCGATCACCCTGTTCCAGAGAGCAAAGGACGTCTCCTCATGAGCTATCGCGTGATCCAGTGGGCCACCGGGGGAGTGGGCCGAGCCGCCATGGAGGGCGTCCTGGCCCACCCCGATCTCGAGCTGGTCGGCGCCTGGGTGCACAGCCCGGCCAAGGAGGGTGCGGACCTCGGCACGCTGTTGGGCCGTGACGACCTCGGTGTCAGAGCCACGGGTGACGTCGACGCCCTGCTGGCCACCCAGGCCGACTGCGTCCTCTACAGCCCGATCTTCGCCGACCCGACGGTGGTTGCGGCCATTCTCGAGTCCGGCAAGAACGTGGTCACCCCACTCGGTTGGTTCTACCCGCCGCCCGAGGAGCGTGAGAAGTTCGACGCGATCGCTCGGGGCGCCGGCGTGACCTTGCACGGCACCGGGATCAATCCCGGGGGTATCACCGAGCGGTTCCCGCTCATGATCTCGGCCCTCTCGGGTTCCGTCACCCACGTCCGGGCGGAGGAGTACTCCGACATCCGAACCTACGGCGCCCCCGACGTCGTGCGCGACTGGATGCTGTTCGGCAAGACCCCCGAGGAGGCACGCGCCAGCGTCATGATCGATGCGCTCGGCGGCGGCTTCCGCCAGTCGATCTTCATGGTCGCCGACGAAATGGGCTTCGACGTCGAGCCCCAGCTGAAGACGACCCACGAGATGGCCGTGGCCACCGCGCCGATCGACTCGCCCATCGGCCCGATCGAGCCGGGGACCGTGGCGGCGCAGCGGTTCACCTGGGAGGCCACCGTCGACGGCGAACCGGTGGTCACCGCCACGGTCAACTGGCTGATGGGCGAGGAGCACCTCGACCCGGCCTGGACCTTCGGGGAGGACGGAGAGCGCTTCGAGGTCGAGATCACGGGCGATCCCAGCTGCCTGACCACGTTCAAGAAGTTGCACCCCGAGACCGTCGAGGCCGGCCTCGTCCGCAATCCGGGTGTCGTCGCCACCGCAATGCACTGCGTCAACGCCATCCCGTACGTGTGCGCCGCCGAGCCCGGGCTGCGCACCTATCTCGAGATGCCCCTGGTGGCCGGCCGCGCCGCGCCGGGCTTGCATCGGGACCGGCGGGGAGCGTCGAAGTCGGGTCCGGCATGATCCTCGACCGCTTCGCGATCTCCGGACGGGTGGCGGTCGTCACCGGGGCCGGGCTCGGGATCGGTCGTGGCATCGCCATCGGGCTGGCCGAGGGCGGCGCCGACGTGGTCCTGGCGGCTCGGACGGTGGCCGATCTGGAGGAGGTCGCCAGGCACGTCCAGGACCTGGGCCGCCGTGCGCTGGTCGTGCCGACGGACGTCACCGACGCCGTCGCCTGCGAGCGCCTCGTCATCCGCACGGTCGAGGAATTCGGGCGTCTCGACATCCTGGTCAATAACGCAGGAGGGGCGATGCCCCGGGCGGCCATGGAGACCAGCGAGGGTTTCATGGCCCGGACGTTCGCCTTCAACGTCACCGCCCCGCTGACGCTCACCAAGCTCGCCGCACGGCAGACGGTCGATACCGTGGGTCACGGCGCGGTCGTCAACATCTCGTCGCGTTCGGCCAGCATGACCCAGACGATGTTCGTCGCCTACGGCGCCGCCAAGGCCGCACTCGACCGGATGACCCGCAACATCGCGCCCGAGCTGGCGCCCCGGGTGCGCGTCAATGCCATCGACGTGGGTGGTGTCGCCACACGCTCTCTCGAGATCGTGCTCACCGACGACACCCTCCGGCAGCAATTCGTCGACGGCACCCCGATGCGCCGGCCGGGTCAACCAGAGGACATCGCCTGTGCCGTCCTCTATCTCGTGTCGGATGCTTCGTCATGGGTGACCGGCAAGGTCTTCGAGATCGATGGCGGCACCGAGGCGCCCTCCATTCAGGTCCCGCCGCCCGTCCTCAGTCCCAACTCCACGGGCGAGGCCGACGCACGATAGGAGATCCCGCAACGCCCGTGCGGTCCCACCCCCGGCCGAAGGTGGCTGGCTATCGTGAGGCAATGCGATCCCGATGGATCATCTGCGCTGCATTCTCGGCGCTGATGGTCGCCGGGCCGGTCATGACACTCGCCACGGTGCAACCAGTTGCGAGCGGTGCGGCCCAACCGGCCGCGAGCGAGGTTGCCGGCACGACGCAGTACAGCGTGACGATGGCCGCACGAGTCTGTCCCGCCTACACCGATGTGTTCGCCAACCGGGCCCGCAACAACATCATGGAGTCCCTTCAGGACCTCGGCCCTGACTCGCCGTACACGAACTTCACGGCGGTCGACCCGGCCGTGGAGGATGGCATGGCGCCGCAGACCGCGTGCAAGCCGTTGCCGAACTGGACGTTTGCCTTCGGCAACGGCATCGCGGTCAACGCTCCCGGCACCAACCTGAGCTATGTCACCGGGACCTCGAGCGTCAACAACCGGCAGGTGACCACCCAGGCGTCCACGCCGCTGCTCGACGACAACGGCAACCCCACCGGACAGCAGATCGCCGGAGCCACGACGTTCACCCTCACCTCCGCCGAGCTCACGCTGGCGAGCCAGGGGAACTTCTGGGCGATGGGTGGCACGCCGTCGCAGCCACTCAACGGCCAGGGAGAGCAGTACGGCTTCGCGGCGCTGCGCTGCGCCATGGACAACCTCAACGGGGACAACGTCGAGTGGATCGGGTTCCCCTCTGGCATGAGCCATGTGTTCTGTTACGCCTTCTACGTGCAACCGCCACCCACCGGCGGCACCATCGTGATCAAGAAGAGCCTGACCGAAGCGCTGCCGGCCGCACAGACCTTCGACTTCGCCGGCTCTGTCTCCTACAACCCGGGAGGCGCCTTCTCCATCACCGTGCCGGCGAATGCGACGAGCGCCGAGCAGACGTTCATCCGGGGCGAGACGGGCAGCAACGCCCCCTGGACGGCGGCCGAGACGATCCCAGACGGGTTTCAGCTCGTGGCGTTGTCCTGCGCGTCCCAATCCGGGCAGAGCAGCATCACGTACTCGGGCAACGATCCGAACTCCACCGTCCCCGGGGGCAACGACCAGGTCAACATCTCGCTGGCGGCCGGTGACGTCGTGACGTGCACATTCAGCAACGGCCTGGCGCCCCCGCCGACCGGAACGGGTGAGATCAACAAGCAGATCGCAACCGCGGACGGGCGCCCGATCCCCTCCGGGGTCCTGCCCCAGGCCTTCAGCTACACGGTCACCAGCCCGACGGACACCGTCTCCACCGTCAACCTGACCGTGCAGCCCGGTGACCAGAATGCGGGCACCGGGACCATCCCGGGCCTGACCGCCGGCCAGTGGACGGTCACCGAGAACCTGCCGGCCCCGGCCCCGGGCTGGGAATGGGGGTGGGTGGGAACGGTCTGTGTCACGACGGGGGGAACGCCACAGGACGGGACCGGGCCGACGGTGACGGTCACCGTCCCCTCGGGTGGTGGCGCGTCGTGCACCTTCACCAACGAGCTACAGGCGACCGGCGGGCTCGTCGTCCGGTTCACCACGCTCGGTGGGACGGGAACGTTCGGTGCCCGCATCGACTCCGACTACGGCGAGGAGCTGAATCAGTCGGTCACGACCACTGCGGCAGGCACGCCGGCGGTGGCGACGGGTGACAGCACCGACCCGCTGCTCGGGACCTGGCTCGTGCAACCCCTGGCGCCCGATCCCACCTCAGGTGGGCACTGGGTCCTGGCGGCCGCCCCGTCCTGCAATGCCAGCCAACCGGTGACACCGGTCGGGCAGGACCAGCTCCAAGTCGAGCTCGGCACCGCCGCGGCACCGACCCTCACCTGCGACTTCGTCTACCAGCTGGTGGCACCCAGCACGCTCGACCTCGTCAAGGTGATCCTCGGGGACGCGGCGGCACAACAGGGACCGGCCACCATCACGGCGTCCTGCGACGACGGCGCCTCCGCCACCTTGACCATCGCGCCGGGCCAGGCGACACCATGGGGCCTCCCGACGGCGCTGTCGATCCCGTTCCCCGCGGTGTGTCAGATCTCGGAGACGTCGACCGGCACTGCGCCGGGCGCTTCCGTCACGACGACGACCGCGATCACGACGAACGGGACCGCGGTGCAGGGCGATCTGGCCGCGCTCACCGTCGGGAGCGACACGACGTCCGTCGCGACCATGGTCACCTTTACCAATACCTATGCCGCAGCGAAGAGCAGTGGCACCGGTGCCGGCGGAGCACAGCTGGCGGCTTCCGGGTTCACGTCGGGTGACCAGGACGCCGCCCTCGCCGGGGTGCTGTTGCTCTTCATCGGGGTCGCACTGCTGCTCGCCGCCCGTCCGCGAGGACGCCCCGCCCGACGCTGACGGAGTCGATGACAAGCGGTGGATCAGCCTGCCTGTCTTCCCGGCCTCGGCCTGGGCGGGTCAGCCTTTGACCGACGTCACCCAGGCCTGGGCCACGGCCGCTGGCTGCTCCTGCGGCCTGTTCCCCCACCGGCGGGTGGCGGACAACGTCGCCACGGTGCCGCGCCTGCTCGGCTGGGACCGAGCGCGCGTGGAAGCCAGGGTCACCGAGCTGCTCGACCTGGTCGGGCTGGACCCCGACCACTACGGGCGCCGGTTCTCAGGCGGCGAGCGCCAGCGCGTGGGCGTGGCCCGGGCTCTGGGAGGGGATCCGCCGGTGCTGCTCATGGACGAGCCGTTCGGTGCCGTCGACCCCGTCACCCGGCAGCGTCTCCAGCAGCAGTTCCTCGACCTGCAGGCCGAGCTCAAGAAGACCATCGTCTTCGTCACCCACGACATCGAGGAGGCCACCAAGCTGGGGAACCGGATCGCGGTGCTGTCCAAAGGCGGGGTCTGGAGCAGTACGACACCCCGAGTGAGGTTCTGGGGCGCCCGGCCACTCCGTTTGTGGCCGATTTCGTCGGCGCCGACCGCGGGGTCCGGCGTCTGGCGGTCATGGCAACTGAGCCGGACGACCTGTTTCACCCCCCTCAGGTCACGCCCGATCTCTCGATGCTCGACGCCCGGACGGCCGTCGGGGGCGCGGACGGCCGTTGGGCGATGGTGGTGGACGACGACGTCGCGCGCCTCTACGGCTGGGTCGACCTGGAGCCGGGCCTGACGGGCTCGGTCAAGGACCACCTGGTCCCTTTCGAGGTCCAGGTTCCCGTTAGCACCTCCCTGCGCGCAGCGTTCGGCGAGATGCTCCAGCACGACGTGCGTTGGATTCCGGTCGTCGACGGCGATCGCTACCTCGGCGTGCTCACCCCCAACCGGTTGCATGCTGCGATGCGTCGTTCGGTTGGTGGCCACGCCGTCGAGGGCTAACGGTGTCCGTTGGCGTGTGACGGCGTGAACTAGAACGTTCCGGGGAGATCCACGCAGCTAGCCTCGCAGTCGGTGAGCGTGACCAGCCCAGCCAGCACCGAAGAGGCGGGCGCTTCCCAGTCGGATGCTTCGTCTGTTCCGGAAGTGCACTCCCATCGCGTTGCCTGGCAACACGTCACTCTGGCCGCTCTCCTGGTCGTCACGGTCCCCGTCAACCTGTGGTGGGTCGCCGCACACCGCAGCGGCCTGCCCTTCGATATCGACGAGGCGGGATACCTTCAGCGCGCCGTCCGCGATGCGGACGCGCTCCATGCAGGTGGTCTGGCGTCCCTCTGGTCGACGGTGCGTCTTCCCGATCCGCAGGCGCCGCTCCTCACCGTGATCGGTGGGATCTTCCGGTGGGCGACCGGAGCAGGCATCTACCGCATGCTTGCGATGCAGCAGCTCTTCTACGTGGTGGTGGTCCTCTCGACGTATTGGGGTGCCCGGCAGCTGGCCAATCGCAATTGGAGCTTGCTGGCGGCGGTCATGGTGGCCGCCGTTCCCGGGGTTGTCGACTCGAGCCGCGCCTTCAACTTCGCCCTCCCGGCGACAGCGATGCTGACGGCCACCCTCGCCGTCCAATTGCGCACGGATGCGTTCCGGACCCTCGCGATGAGTGTGTTCTGGGGCGTCCTGCTGGGTTTGAGCGCGCTGACGCGGACGGTGAGCATCTCCCTCCTGCCACCACTCATCCTGGCCGCGGTGCTCAGCGTCGTCCTGAGCCGGCCCCAAGGGAAGCAGGCTCTCAACCTTGGCGTCGGTCTGCTGCTGGGCGTCCTCGTCGCCGGCAGTTGGTACTCGGCCACCTGGCGGCCGGTTCTCCAGTACCTGACCGGATTCGGGTATGGCGCCGATGCCTCCAAGTACGGCGCCGCACGCTCCGAACTGTCACTCGGTTGGTGGACGTTCCGCCTGAACCGGGCGGTCAACACCGAGCTCTTCGCTCCGTTGGCACTGGCCATCGCACTGTGCTTTGTGGCCGGCCTCGTCACCTGGTGGCGTCACCGCAGTGGGCGAACGGGCGCCGCATCGGGTCACCATCCGGCCGCCCCCCTGGCCGAGGCCACGGGCCGGTATCTCCGTGATCCGCGCGCCACGGTCTGGATCTTCGTCGCGGGCGGCTTCCTCGTGCTCTCGACCAGCCAGAACGCGGGCTCCATGTTCGAGCTTCCGCTTCTCCCCGCCGTGATCATCCTGGCGGCCTCGGTGGCCAGCCGCTCCCTCAGTGGGGTGCGTCCCTACGTGGGAGCGGCTTGCATGATCGCGGCGGTGACGTCCTTCGTGGGTGTGTCGGCCGCCATACCCGATGTCTCGACATCGGCTCTGGCTGTCTCGGTCGGCCCCGTGCACCTGACCGCATTCGATGGTCGGGGGACCCTGCTCAGCTACGCATCGAGCACCGGCGGCGCCTGTACGCCCCGCTGGTGCGACCCCTCCGGGACGACGCCCGGCGAGAGTGCCTACCTCCGCGCATGGCTGCCGCCCAGCCCGGACATGGCGGCGTTTCTTCATGGCTATGCCGCCGCGCACGGTTGTGATCCCGTCGTCTTCTTCGCCGTCCAGGACCCGTTGTTCGATACCAACACGGTCGATCTGGCGTACCAGCTGGCGTATTCCGAAGACCTCCCGACGGGATTGCTCAAGACGCGCGGCGAGGCGGGCGAGACGCCGTTTCGGCAGCTGCAGGACCCCGCTCTCGGCATTCCCAATCTCGTCATCATCGGCCCGGCCCCGAGGTACAGCCGGACGTTTTCACCGCTGGTCGGACGGGGCGCGGGGCTTGCAGCGCTCAAGGAGGACGGGTTCGAGCCCGTGGGGGGTCTGTCGCTCCCCGACGGACGGGTCATGAGCGTCTGGTGGAAAGACCGCGGGCCCTGCGACGCCGGGCATCAGTAGGGCCCCTATCGGGGTCTTGTAACGTCAGGCCACAGAAATGGCGACATCGGGGCACACGACAGCTGACGCAGTGATGAACGACGAAGGAGAAGACGATCAGGTCAGCGCCCAGGGGGGTCCCCCTCCCGGGCGCGTGCTCGTCCTCGGCGGAACCGGGTTCATCGGCTCGGAGGTGTCACTCGGCTTCCGCCAGGCCGGCTGGGCAGTCAGTGCCCTGGCCCGCCGCCCGCTGCTGAGCCCGTCGGCAGCCGCGGCCGGAATGGAGTTGGTGCTCGGACTGGCCGAGGATCCGACCGTTCTGCACGCCGCGCTGGACGGCGTCGACTGGGTGGTGCACGCCGTGGGATGCCCTCCGCCGGCCGCGTCGACCGATGACTTCGACTCCACGGCCGTGAGCGTCCTGGGCCTCGATACCCTCCTTGAGGCGTTGCGGTACCGCCCGGGAGTCGGCTTGACCTTCGTGTCCTCCGGGGGAGCGGTCTATGGCGACGTGACCCACCTCCCGGTGGACGAGGAGACTCGGTGCCGGCCGATCTCGGCCTATGGGCTCTCCAAACTGATGGCGGAGGATTCGATCGCGGCGTATTCGGCTCGGTATGAGATCCCAGCACGCATTCTCCGGGTCTCCAATGCCTACGGGCCCCGGCAGGACGCCGCCAACGGTCAGGGCGTGATCGGGGCGCTCCTCCGGGCGGCATCGACCGACCGGCCGGTTCCGGTCTTCGATGCCGGAAGAGCCGTGCGCGACTTCGTGCACGTGAACGATGTCGCCAAGGCCGTCGTGGCGCTACGCCCGAGCCGGGGTGACCCCCAGGTCGTGAACGTGGGCGGAGGCGTAGGGCATTCGGTGGCCCAGATCGTCGAAGTGGTGGAGCGGCTGACCGGAGCCCACTTGAGGATCGAGCGACTCCCTCGGCGGCCCTCCGACGTCCGTTCCATCGTCTTGGATGTGTCACGGCTGAAGACGATGATGCGATGGCAGCCCCGGGACCTCGAGACCGGGATCACGCAGATCTGGCAAGGACTCTCGACCGGCGCCGTTCACGCGCCGGACATGCTCCCGGCATGAAGCGTCGGCATCCGCTCGTGCGGGTGCAGCATGTGTTCATACGTCAGCGGGGACGGCGTCGAGCAAAGCAGATCCCGTTATCGGGGGCCGACCGCGCCCTTGCCCCGCCAGACTTGCTCAGAGGGCAGATCGATGAACCCGCACCCGGCGAGCGGGTGGCGAAGACCGGCTTCCCCGTTCGGGGATGGTCGACCTGGGGGGATCAACCTGCGGTCGCCGTCGTCGTGCGGGCCAACGGCGTCACGGTGGGTCGGGCTGTGCTGGGGTCCGAGGAACGGCCCGATGTCGCCGAGGCAACCGGCCTCGACGACCTGGTCGATTCCGGCTGGCGGGTTGACGCTGACTTGAGCGCGTTCGAAGCCGAGGACACAGTTGAGCTCTCGGTGGCCGTGTGGGCCGATGCTGTGGTCCCGCCGCTCGAACTCGATCGGCTCTGCGTCGTCCTGCACGACGAAGAGCCAACGTTGCCGCTTCCCAACCCGGCGGCCTTCTTGTCCGCCGACTTCATCGGCGGGCTCGGCGTCCCCGCTCCGGACGAACCGGTCAGCGCGGTGTTCAGGCTCGAGGGATGGGCCCTGCACCGTTCGGATCCGATTGAGAAGATCGACGTGCTCATCAACGGCCGGTGGGTCCAAAGGGCCCGCCTGGGCATCACTCGCCCTGACGTGAGGAACCAGTACGACCTACCGGACGCCATCATCAGCGGCTTTGAGTGCTGGGTCGACCTGGCTGCGGTGTCTCCGCCGGCCTCGCTTCTGAAGTTACAACTGGTTGCCTGGGCCGGCGACGCGAAGCCGGCAGTGTTGATCGACCGCGTGCTGACGGTGGAACGGGCCGTCGAAGAGCCCGAGCGAACCGCGAGGGACGGCATCCTGGCCGAGCGTCGGCATCGATTGGCGTCGTCTATCAGCGAGCCCCGCTCGAATGATCTCGACCTCGTCGTGTTCACGCATCAACTTGGCTACGGAGGGGCTCAGTTGTGGCTGGACGAGCTTCTCCGCAAATCGGGAGCGGGAAGCCGCTATGCCTGCAGGGTGATCTCCCCCTTTGACGGGCCGTTGCGCGATTCGTTGGAACGTCGCGGCATACCGGTGCATGTGACGAGCGAGCCCTCCCTCGACGTTGTCGACGGGTATGAGGGGCGCGTGACGGAACTGACGGCCGTGGTCGCAGGCGGCGGACACAACGTGGCGCTCGTCAATACCGCCTCCGCCTTCGTCGGAGCCGATGTTTCGACCCGTCTCTCCATGCCAACGGTATGGGCGATCCACGAGAGCCTGACACCCCGAGTGTTCCTGACCGCTGCCTTTCCCAATGGAATGGCTGCGGGAGTGCGCGGTGCTGCGGAACGGGCGTTGGCGACGTCGGACGCCCTGGTCTTCGAGGCTGAGGCGACCCGCCAATTGTATGCGGCCTCAGCCGGGCCAGATCGTTCGATCGTGGTGCCCTACGGGGTCGATACCGGTGTCATCAACGCCTTCTGCCGGCGGGTCTCCCGCGAGCGAGCCAGGGCCGACACTGAGCTGCCGACCGACGCCCGGGTGGTCCTTGTCATGGGGACCATTGAGCCACGGAAGGCGCAAACGCGGATCGCACAGGCGTTCGCACTCGTACGAGGGAATCATCCAGACTGGATACTTGTCTTCGTCGGCGACTCCGACACGCCGTATTCGGATGGGTTGAAAGAGTACCTTCGGAACATCGGTCTGGAAGATTGCACCAGGATCGTGCCCGTCGTGGAGGACACGTACCCCTGGTACCGCGCAGCCGATCTTCTCCTGTCCTTGTCGGACATGGAATCGTTGCCCCGTTCGGCGCTGGAAGCAATGTGCTTCGGGCTGCCCGTGCTCTCGACCTCGGTCTTCGGCTTGCCCGAACTGATAGAGGACGGAAGGACGGGGTTCCTCTTCGAACCGAACGACCTGGGCGCCACGACGGCCGCGTTGGATTCCGTCCTCGCGCTCGGCGAAGCAGAGCTGGCCGCCGTCGGCGAGGCCGGTCGGCGTCACGTTCTCCAGGGTTACGACTCAAGCGGATATGTGGCAGACTTCATGACGCTCTTCGAAGGATTGATGCTGAACAAAGAGGCCACTCCCCGGCAGATCTTGATGCGCCCTCGTGGGCGGTCGTCCCAAGGCAAATAGCGAGTGTCCGTTTCCTCGCCCCTCCCGCAAGGTGGAGATCACGAGCGAATTGCCAAGCTGGAGGCAAAGGTGGACGCGCTCGAGAGCATGCTGGTCGGGCAGGCCGACTGGATGTCCGACATGCAGCGGGAAGTCACGACCGGCGTGCAACAGATCTCGGGTGTCTCCGAAGGCCTGGCATCGCACGCCGAGTGGCTCACGTCGCTCGAGCGTTGGGTGAGCTCGTGCATCAAGACGCTCGCCAACTTCGGCGCACAACCGCTCGACACCGCCGAGCCGGCCGCCTCCGGGACATTGGACGTGACCGGATCGCTGATCACACGCCTCCAGATCGCCACCGTCATGGACTGGATCGCCAGCGTCGAGTCGGTCACCGAGGGTCCGCTCGTGTCCGTGACGATCGCCACCCGCAATCGCCCGGAAATGCTCATGGAAGCCATCGACTCGGTGTTGCGGCAGTCGTATCAGCACTTCGAGATCGTGGTGATGGACGACTCCGACGACAACCGTACCCAGGCCGCACTGGCTGCAAGGAATGACGGCCGGATCCGGGTGGTGCGCACGCCGGCCCGACGAGGCGCAGGCGCCACGTTCAATGTCGGGCTCGAGGCCGCAACCGGGGCCATCGTCTCGTTCCTTGACGACGACAACCTGATGCATTCGGAGTGGCTCCGCAGTGTCGTATGGGCGTTTCGCACTTTTCCCGAGATCGATGCGTTGTACGGCGCCCGGTCCAACGAGGATCCCGGGGCTCAACATGGAGTCCGTTCGGGAATGATGCCGACCCTGGAGTTCGCGTCCTACGACCGGGCCCGGCATGAGCGGGCCAACTACATAGACCGGAATACGATTGCGTTGCGGTCTTCCTTCCGGCACATCCGTTACGACGAGTCCCTGCGAGCTGCATTCGATTGGGACCATTCGTTGCGACTGTTCGCACGAGCCGAGCCCCTGGCCCTCCCCGCCCTCTCTTGCTATTACCGCACCGTCGTGTCCGATCGGGTCAGCGACATCGCTGAACAAGGGGAGTCGGTGCGACGCGTCCGTTCGCGCGTCCATGCCTCGCGGCCTCTCCGTGTGCTCGTGCACACCGCCATGTACCCGGTGATATCGGAGACGTACATCGGCGAGGACATCGACGCGCTCGAGGAGGCCGGTGCCATTGTCAGCGTGTCGGCGCTCCAAGAAGCGGTCTCGCAGGCCGAGGGCGTGCCGCCGGTGCGCCTCGATGTGGACGCGGCCATGGAGGAGCAAAAGCCCGATGTCGTCTTGCTGCACTGGGCGACGCACGCCGAAGGCGAGCTCGCTCGCATGGAGAAGCACGACCAGCCCTTTGCGTGCCGCGTGCACTCCTTCGACGTGAACAGGGAGAAGGTGCAGCGGATCCTCGACCACCCGCTCTGTGTTGCCGTCTTTGCCCATCCCCATCACCTCGAGGAGCTCCCCGCCGGCGTCCAGCCGCTGATCCCGACCGTGAGCTCGCGGACGACCATCCCCGACAGCCCCGCCGAAAGGGGCCTGGTCCTGTCGGTATCCGCCGGGCTCCCGAAGAAGGAATTTGCCTTCCTGGTCGAGACGTTGGCCCGGGTGCCCGAGTTCGACCGTATGATCATCCTGGCCAGGTCCAACGGGTTGGAATGGGTTCCCGCCTCCGTCGAGCAGCTCGTGGCAGAGGCCGACCCGTCGATCGCCGTACAGGTCAACGTGCCCCGCGTCCAGGCCCTCGAGACCATCGCGCGTGCCTCGGTGCTGGTCTATACCCTGGCTCCCGGGGGCGCGATGGGTTACCCGATGTCCATCGTCGAGGCGATGCTGTGCGGGACCATCCCGATCGCACCCGATCGGCCCGAGGCCCGAGCCATCGTGGGGCCGAGCCTCCGGGCCTACCGGGACGGAGCGGACATCGTCCGCCACGTCCGCCAGGTCGCGGTGGGAGGAGACGCCGTCGAAGACGAACGGCGCGAGCTGATCCGACTGGCGCAGCGGCACAGAGATCCCGTCGAGCTCGTCCGACTCCATGACGCGCTGCGGGACGGGCTGACCGAGTGGCGGGCCGCAAGGGTGTGAAGAGGATCGACTCTCTCACCCGGCCGCTGGCGTGAGGTCAAGGGCGGCAGCTGTGACCGTCACGGGTGAGATCCGTCTGGACGCCGTAAGGGGCTTGCTTTTCATGAACACTCGAGTTGTCTTTTCATGAACACCCCGTGGTGGTGGGATGTTCATGAAACCCGTTGACCTGGAACAACGGGAAGGGCTGGCTCGGTGTCCACAGGTTGGGCGGGCGAGGCTCCACAACTAGCTGCTTGAGGAAGATGACCTGTGGGGGTACGTCTCGTGTCGGTCACCGGAAGCTTTGGGAGAGTCTCCGTGTTGCACATGACGTGGTTCCTCTTTCCGTCCTCGACCTCGCCACCGTGGCAACGGGATCAACCCCGGCCCAAGCCCTGAGGGAGACGGTGGAGGTCTCTGCGGAGGTGGAGCGACTCGGCTACCACCGATTGTGGGTGGCGGAGCATCACGGGATGCCCGCCGTGGCCAGCTCCGCGCCCGCCGTCCTGATCGCACACCTGGCCAATGCCACCGCCACCCTGCGCGTCGGCTCGGGCGGCGTCATGCTGCCCAACCACGCCCCACTCGTGGTGGCCGAACAGTTCGGGACCCTGGAGGCGCTGCACCCGGGGAGGATCGACCTCGGACTGGGACGTGCTCCCGGGACCGACCCGGTGACGGTCCGGGCACTTCGGCGTACGCCGGACATGCTTGCTGACACGTTTCCTGATGATGTCGTAGAGCTGATCAACTACCTCCTGCCCGGCGAGGGTCCGCCAAGCCACCCATCAGCGAATCCCGGCCGGGGCTACCTCCCCGAAGTGTGGCTCCTCGGCTCGTCCCTCTTCAGTGCGCAACTGGCGGGGCTCCTTGGACTTCCGTTCTCGTTCGCCTACCATTTTGCACCCAAGCTCCTCGACGCTGCCCTCACCACCTACCGGTCGAACTTCCGTCCCTCGGTGCTGCACACCGAGCCCAGAGTCATGGTGGCCGTGTCCGTGCTCTGCGCGCCGAGCGAGACCGAAGCCCTCTGGCTTTCGGGCTCGACGGCACTCAGCATCCTGCAGTTACGATCGGGCCGCTTGGGCCCGCTGCCCTCCCCGGAGGAGGCGGCGGGATACCCGTTCACCGCCGCCGAGAAGTCGATCATCGAAGAGGCCATGTCGACGCATCTGATCGGTGATCCGGACATGGTCACCGAGGGCCTACGGCACCTGCAGGCCCGCACCGGGGCAGACGAGATCATGCTCTCGACCCGGTCCCACTCCTATGAGGCCCGGGTGCGGTCCCTGTCCCTGATCGCCCAGAACTGGGGGATGGTCACATCGGCGTCGGGCGGCGACGACGGCCGTCGGGGGATTGCCCCCGGCGCGGCATCCCAACCGGCTTCGCACTGAACGCCGGAGCCGCGCGCTCCAGCTGCAGAATGCCCGAGGCGAAGTCGGGGACGACCGTGGAAACTCGCATGTGGTCTGCCCCGGCCTTGAGGTGTTGCCCCACCTTCGCCGCGATCGCGTTAGGTCCGCCGTGCCCGAGCACGGCGTCCACCACTCGATCGGACTTTTCGCTGAACTCCTCGGACGAGTAGCCCAGTCGGGTCGGGTTGGCGGCATAGGGCGAGCCCGGCCGGCCGATGGTGGTCGATAGGAATTGCCTGGTCGCCGCCCTAGCAGCGGCGGGGTCGTCATCCATCGCACAGGTCAGCCCGATGATGAGGAGCTTGTCGGGTCCGAGCACCGCCCGGGCATGCGACGTGAACTCGGGCGGGACAAGGTGGGAAAGGCCCCATCGGCGATCTCACCAGCCAGCGCAAGCTTCTTGGGCCGTTGGCGGCCAGGATCTTCGCATACCGCCCCAGAAATGCCTGGGCCAGCGTCGCCGCCGCCCCGTGCGCGGTCTCCGGCGGCCTGGCTTGCCCTGGGGAGCACGCCGGTCCAGCCGGGTGACCGGCTGGCGAACACGATCGATTTGGGCGAGATCCTCTGGGACCAGCTTGACATCATCCATCGCGTGAGCGGTGCCAAGCCCCACGTGATCTACCGGACCGGCAAGGCCATGGAGCGCTCAAGCCTCTGCTCGACAAGGTGTTCCTCTCCGAGCGGCGGGACGATCGTCTGTCTCGGCAGCCCACTCGGCCGACCGGGCACCGGAGTGCGTCTCACCCCGCGGGCAACGTCATCAGCGCGTGTTCCAGATCGTGCAGGAGATCGTCAATTGTCTCGAGTCCCACACTGAGTCTCACCAGGTCACCGGGCACCTCGTTGCTGGTGCCGGAGGTGCTGGCATGGGTCATCCGTGCCGGATGCTCAATGAGGCTCTCCACGGCGCCGAGGCTCTCGGCCAACGTGAAGATGCGGGTCCGGGAGCAGAGCTCGACGGCAGCGTGTTCCCCACCGTGCACGGTGAAACTGACCATGCCGCCGAAGGCCCGCATCTGCGACTGGGCGATTTGGTGACCTGGGTGGTCGGGAAGCGACGGATGGTGCACCCGTTTGACTGCCGCATGGCCGCATAGATACTCGACTACGGCCAGAGCATTGGCGCAGTGCCGTTCCATCCTTATGCCCAACGTTTTGACTCCACGCTGCACGAGGAAGCAGTCGAAGGGCCCGGGAACGGCGCCGGTCGCATTCTGAAGGAACCCGAGTCGAGCCGCGACGTCCTCGTCGCAGGTCGCGGCAAATCCTCCGACGACGTCGGAGTGGCCACCGAGGTACTTGGTGGTCGAGTGGACGACGATGTCGGCTCCCAGGCCGAGAGGCTGCTGTATCCACGGCGTGGCAAAGGTGTTGTCCACGACAACGAGGGCTCCCCGACTGTGCGCGGCGGCGGATACGGCGGCGATGTCGATTACGTCGAGCAACGGATTCGTCGGTGATTCGAGCCACAACATACGCGTCGCCGGTCGCCACACCTCATCCATGTCGGAGAGGTCAACAGTGTCGACAACCAGCCCGGCCGGGCGGTGGATCTCGGTAGCCAATCGGAACGTTCCTCCGTAGCTGTCAGTCTGCATGACGAGATGGTCGCCTGGGCTCAAGAGGCGCATCACCGCGTCCTCGGCCGCCAGCCCGCTGGCGAAGGCGAACCCGAAGTCCGCCCCTTCGAGCAGCGCCAGGTGCCGCTCGAGGCTGGCGCGGGACGGGTTGCCTGACCTGGCGTACTCGAAGCCGCGATGCTGGCCGACGGCGTCCTGTTGGAAGGTCGAGGAAAGGTAGACAGGGGTGTTGACCGCTCCGGTGGCGGCGTCAGCAGATTCGCGGCCGTGCACCGCGTTGGTCTCGAACCCGAGTCCCTGGAGATAAGGCTGGCCCGTCACCGTGACCTCACCGCGTCGCCCGTCGCCAGAATCGCCAGCACGTCAGAGCGGGTGATGACTCCGACCGGGTGGCCGCGATCGAGAACGAGCAAGGCCGGAGCCCCCTCCAACCTCCCCACAGCCACCTGGACCTGCTCTCCGGCCCCGATGGTGGGTAACGGGCTGCCCATGACGTCACTCACGAGGCGATTCAGCATGGACGAGTCGGCGAATGCCGAATCCATGAGCTCGCGCTCGGTGACACCTCCGACAACCTCGGCCAGGACCACCGGTGGTTCATGTTTGATCACGGGCATCTGGCTCACGCCGTACTC
>Ga0187879_10000689_pt1 | contig 22517 bp, 20 predicted proteins | sample June2016WEW_19_1_FD_132423 | JGI IMG/M metagenome (GOLD analysis project Ga0187879, IMG submission 132423) | Peatland microbial communities from SPRUCE experiment site at the Marcell Experimental Forest, Minnesota, USA - June2016WEW_19_10 | ecosystem: Environmental > Terrestrial > Soil >... | reverse complement strand
GGTCACATATGTCCGAAAGTCACTATCAAGGTTCGCAGCACCCAAGAAACCCCCGACCCCCGACCCCCCCCCCCCCAACACCCCCCCCCCCCCCGCCCGCCCCCCCCGCCGCGCCCCCCCCGCCGCCCCACCCGCCACGCCCGCCGCGCCACGCCAGCCGCCACGCCCGCCACCCTGCCCCCACGGCCGCTGCACCGTCACCTGATCTTGCCTTTCGGCGCGCCTATACCGGATTTCGTGGGGAATCCCGCCCGATATACCCGTTATAAACCCACCAAATCCGGTACAAGTAACTCCTCGAACCAGCCGCCTAACGAAAGCCCACGGCCACCTCGCCCGAAACCCGCTCACCCAGGTCGAGCCGGAAACCGGCGGGCCGGAAACCGGCGGCCCGGAAACCGGCGGCCCGGAAACTGCCGGACCAGTCACCGCGTGCTGGAAGCCGCCGGGCCGGAACCGGCGTGCCGGTCACCGCGTGCCGGAAACTGCCGGACCAGTCACCGCGGGCCGGAAACCGCCGGACCAGTCACCGCGTGCTGGAAGCCGCCGGGCCGGAACCGGCGTGCCGGTCACCGCGTGCCGGAAACTGCCGGGCCGGTCACCGCGTGCCGGAAACTGCCGGGCCGGAACCGGCGGGCCGGAAACCGCCGGGCCGGTCACCGCGTGCCGGAAACCGCCGGACCGGTCAGAAGGCCGGGGCCTCGAAGTAAGTGCCCCACTCATCACGCAATGCTCCGCAGATCTCGCCGAGTGTCGCCTCGGCGCGGGCCGCGTCCAACATGGCCGGCATCATGTTGTCGCCAGATCGCGCTGCCGCGATCATCGCGCCCAGCGCGGCGTCGACGGCCGCCTGGTCCCGCGCCTGCCGACGGGCAGCGAGTTCGCGGTCCTGAACCCGTTCCACTTCGTGGCTGACCCGGAGAATCTCTACCGGCAGGCCCACCGTTTCCGGATAGCAATTGACGCCGACGACCCGCTTATCGCCCTTCTCCACCTTCTGCTGATAGCTGAAGGCGGCCTCGGCGATCTCCGCCATGAACCAGCCTTCCTCGATTCCCCGCAGGATTCCGCCGGTCATCGAGGAGTCCGGGCTCATCGCCTTGATCCGGGCGAAGATCTGCTCTGCCTCGGCTTCCATCCGGTCAGTGAGGGATTCGACGTACCAGGAGCCGCCAAGCGGGTCGGCCACGTTGACCACGCCCGTCTCCTCCATGATCACCTGCTGGGTGCGCATCGCGATCTCCGCAGCCTTCTCGCTCGGCAGCGCGAGCACCTCGTCGAGCGCGTTCGTGTGCAGCGAATTGGTCCCGCCCAGTACCGCGGCCAGCCCCTCGATCGCGGTCCTCACCACGTTGTTGTCCGGCTGCTGCGCGGTCAGCGAGACCCCGGCTGTCTGGGTGTGGAACCGCAGGTGCTGGGCGCGTTCGGTGCGAGCGCCGTAGACATCCCGCAGCCAGCGTGCCCAGATCCGGCGCGCGGCGCGGAACTTGGCGATCTCCTCGAAGAAGTCAATGTGCGCATCGAAGAAAAATGACAGGCCCGGCGCGAACTCCTCGATATCAAGCCCGCGCGAAAGGCCGAGTTCCACGTAGCCGAACCCGTCGGCGAGCGTGAACGCGAGTTCCTGCGCCGCTGTGGACCCAGCTTCCCTGATGTGATACCCGGACACCGACAGCGGCTTGTACGCCGGGATCTCCCGCGCGCAGTACTCCATCAGGTCGCCGATCAGCCGCAGGTGCGGCTCGGGCGGGAAGAGCCATTCCTTCTGCGCGATGTACTCCTTGAAGATGTCGGTCTGCAGGGTGCCGTCCAGCTTGCCGATGTCGGCGCCCTGGCGCTGCGCGGCTGCCAGGTACATGCAAAAGACCGGGACCGCCGGGCCGCTGATCGTCATCGACGTAGTGACGTCGGCCAGCGGGATGCCGGAGAACAGGACATCCATGTCGGCCGCCGAGTCGATGGCCACGCCGCAGTGCCCGACCTCGCCGGCGGCGCGCGGGTCATCGGAATCGCGGCCCATCAGGGTCGGCATGTCAAAAGCGACCGACAGGCCGCCGCCACCACCGCGCAGCAGCATTTTGTACCGCTCGTTGGTCTGTGTCGCGTTGCCGAACCCGGAGAACTGCCGGATGGTCCACGTCCTGCCCCGGTACCCGCCGGGGTAGAGGCTGCGGGTGAACGGGTACTCCCCCGGCCAGCCGATCCGCTCGAAACCCGGGACCACCGCGCCATCCGGCGGCCCGTAGACCGGGTCCACCTCGAGCCCGGACAGCGTGGTGAAGTCTGCGTCCCGCACCCGGGAGGCGTCGTACCGCCGCTGCCAGCGCTGCCTGCCGTCGCCGCCCGCTGTGTCATGCGCATTCATCAGATTCCTCCGGGCCGACCAGCAGCTGGATAGTAGGACGTCCTACTAATCTTTGCTCCCAAGTGTATGCCGCCGGGACTCAGCGGGAAAGGTGCCGCTGCGCCCAACCGCCGGCCGTGCCGTGGCGTCACATGGAGTGCCTGGGCGCTATGGGGCTCAGGCGGCCAGCCCCTTGACGCGCTGAATGTGTGGTAAAACCGATGCAGTATCGCGCAGGCGACGTGGGCCGCACAGCGGTCTTCGGGGACGTCGTGACCATCCAGGGATCGTGGACCGTGCCGCCCGTGCCGGCGCCGCGGCAAGGGAGCTCCGTGGGCAGGCTCCAGTTTGCCGACCGCGAGGCGGCGGAAGAGCTCTTCAACGCCTGCTATCCGCGGCTGGCCGGATGGGTGCGGCGGCTGGTCGATGACGACGAGACAGCACACGAGATCGCCTCCGAGGCATTCACCCGCCTGCTCGCGAAGTGGACCGCGCTGGACAGCCCGCAGAGTTACCTGTACATGATCGCGACCAACCTGGTACGCGATCACTGGCGAAAGACGGGCAGGGAACGACGCGCGATCAGGACGCTGACGGCCGCGGCGCCGGCCGACCCCGCCTATCACCCAGTGCAGGATGTCGACGTCCGGGCGCTAATCGAGGCACTGCCCGCGAAGCTGCGCTGCGCGTTCCTGCTGCACTACTACGCCGGATTTGGCGTCCGCGAAGTCGCGGCGATGCTGGGCAGGCCAGAGGGAACGATCAAGGCGGACCTGCACCATGCGCGCGCCCGGCTGAAGGCCGCCGTCGGAGACGCCGGTGACTGATCCACGCGACAAGATTGACTCCTGGCTGGACGCCGACGTGGAGCCGCTGCCTCCGCCGCCGGGCGCCTTCGGCCTGATCAGCAGGCAGGCCCGCAGGCGGAAGGCCAGCCGGGCGCTGGTCTCCGCGGTCGGCGCCGTCGCCTTGATCGCAGCCGCCGTGGCGCTCCCGCATGCCGCCCAGACCCTGCTACACCGCGGCACCGGCGATAGCCCTCGAGCAGTAGCGGCCGGGGCGTCGCCGCACAGAACGGCTCCCAGTCCGGGCAAGACCCGCCAAGCCATGGGCGGCGCCACCCCGGAGACGCACTCGGCCACGATTGCGCCGCCTGCGACCTCGTCGCTGTCAGCCGGCAACTCCGGCGGCGCGGTACCGCGCAACTTCCAGCCCACCTCGGTCACCTTCATCAACATGCGGATCGGCGCGGTGATCGGCCAGGCCGGCACCCCTGGTCACTGCGCCACCCCGTACTGCACGTCGCTGGCGGGCACGTCCGACTACGGCACCAGCTGGTACGGGGTCACCGCCCCGGTCAACGGCGCGCCCAGCGGCGCCAGCGGCGTGAGCCAGATCCGCTTCCTCAACCTCAGCGATGGCTGGGCCTTCGGCCCCGGGCTCTGGGTGACCCACGACGGGGGGGCGCACTGGACACCTGAGCTGACGTCCGGGCTGCGGGTGACCGACCTGGAGACGGCAGACGGCCGTGCCTTCGCGATCTTCGCCAGCTGCACCGGCGACACCGCCACGTACGCCGCGCACTGCGGCAGCTTCTCGCTGTTCTCCTCGCTGGCCAGGAGCGACCGGTGGCTTCCAGTATCAGGTCCAGCAGGCGGCCTCAAGCTGTCTGGCGCGGGGCTCGGCCATCCGGCGACGGCGAGCCTACTCCTGGCAGCCGGCACTGGTTACCTGCTCGCGCCGTCCGGCCAGATCTACAGCGGCCCGCTCACCGGCGCCGCGTGGACCGTGGCCGGCCAGGCACCCAACGCGCCTGGTGCGCCAGGTCCTGACGGCCAGCCGACCACCGGGCTGCTCGCCGCCCGGTCCAGCCTGCTCTTCGAGCTGTGCGCGAGGACGACTGAGGCGGGCGGCTCGCAGGCCAAGTCGGTTTACTCGTCGGCTGACGGCGGCAAGACGTGGCGGCAGGCCGGCACTGCGCCGCCGGCCGGGATAGCGAGATCACTGGCCGCCGCGCAAGGCAACCTCGTGGTCCTCGCCACGACGGCCGGCCTCGCTGTCTCGAACGACGGCGGTGCCACCTGGACCCAGACCGAGACCGGACCGCGCGGCGCGGCTGCGGGGCGGCCGGGATTCAGCTACGTCGGGATGACAGACCATCAGCAGGGTGTCGCCGTGCCGGCCGATCCGCAGCTGCGTGAGGTGTTCACCACCACCGACGGCGGCGCCACCTGGCAGGCGCGGCCGGTCCAGGGCTGATCCCGGCCAGCCATCCGCCGGGCGCGGCCGGTCCAGGGCTGATCCCGGCCCGCCATCCGCCGGGCGCGGCCGGTCCAGGGCTGATCCCGGCCAGCCATCCGCCGGGCGCGGCCGGTCCAGGGCTGATCAGGCCCGCTATGGGCCAGGGGGGCCCGCCGGGTGTCCGGCTTACCGGTCGGTGAAGTCGCCGGCGTCCACCCGCAGCCTGCGCAGCATGCCGAACATCTCCTTGAGCTGCGCCTGGTCGTAACCGCCCATCCCGAAACCGGCAGCCATCAGGTCTGCGGTGGCCCGGTCCAGCACCGCGCGGCCGGCCGCGGTGATCTGGGCCAGCGTTCCCCTCCCGTCCCGCGGGTTCGGTTTCCGGGCGACGAAGCCGGCAAGCTCCAGGCGGTTGATGATGTTGGTGACACTGGTCGGGTGGACCATCAGCCGGTCCCCGATCAACCGCAACGGCAGCGCCCCCGGCTTGCTGAACCCCAGCAGGACGAGTGCCTCGTACCGCGCGAATGTCAGCCCGTACGGCCTCAGCACCGAGTCGAGCTCGCCGATCAGGATCTGCTGCGCCCGCATGATCGACGTGACAGCCGCCATCGCATGGGAGTCACCGAATCTGCTTTCCCATGTCTGCGCGGCGCGGGCGATGGGATCGAACGGCAGATCCAGTGGCTTGGGCACAGCCACAACGTACTGGTACCCGCAACCGCCGGGCTCTCGCGACGGCCAACCCGGGCGGGAGCGGGGCACGAAGGGGCACGCGACTAATCACAATGAGTTATATTCCCTGCTGGGGACCAGGTGACCGAGCAAAATCGGGGGATGATGTGCGGTCAGGCCACGCCGTCATGGCAATGCCCCCGGTGCTCGCCGCCGGGGTTGGCGCGCGGCACGGCTCCGGCTGGGCACTTCGTACCGCCAGTTTCCGGATGGATTCGCCGGTTCTCGGCCGGACCGGTTTCGGGATTGCCGTCGACCGGCACAGTGACGCGACGGCCATAGTTGATCTCCTCGCCGGGCAGGACCCGCCTAGCTACGGTGAGCTGCGAGTGCTGGGCGAGGACATGGGAACCGCGGACGGGCGCGCCGCGGTCCGGCGGCTCGTGGGAGTCGCCCGTAAGACCGCCAGGCCGCGGCCTGCCTACCGGGTGCGCGGGCTGATCGAGCATGCCGCCCGGCTGGCCAGGTTGCCCGGCTGCGATCATCACCTGCTGGCCGCGGCGATCATCGACAGGCTCGCCCTCTCGCCGTGGGCCGACGTGCAGCTGAGGTCCGTGCCCGAAACGATCTTGCGGCGGACCAGGCTCGCGGCGGCAGCCGTGCACCAGCCGAACCTGCTCATCCTGGACAGCCTGCTCGACGATCTCGCCCCGCAGGATGCGGCAGCGCTGGCCGCAGGCATCCGTGACCTTGGGCGCGATACGGCGATCGTCGTTACCGGCTCCGATGCCGGCGCGCTGGCCCTGGCCTGCGACGAGGTGCTCACCCTGGCCGACGGGATCATCATCAGGGCCTGACCCGTCCTCCATCGCCTGGCCGCAAGCGGAGGCTGACCTGGGCCGGGCTTCCTGTCCAGGCTCTGGCCCTGGCCGCCCTCGCGGTTGCCGCTTCCGCGATTCTGGCGGCCGACCCGCTGCCGTAGGCTGCGGAGGTGGACTGGAGCCTGCTTGCGTGCGGACGCGACGGGCATGTGACCTATGCTCCCGACGAGGTCAGCCTGCGGGAGCAGCTGAGCACCCAGACGTCATCGGGGGCGGCCTGGCGTTGCCTGCGGTGCGGCACGTTCGTGATCGGCGAGCCCAGCGGTCGCGGCCCGGCCGGCGATGCACCCGAGGTGCGCCGTGGCAAGGAGGTCCGTAGCTCCTTCATCCTGCGGGTCTTCGCGATCGAGCGGTACCTCAGGGCGATTCTCATCGGCGCGGCCGCCTACGTGGTCTGGCGGTTCGAGTTCAGCCGGGCCTCGATCGAGCAGGCGTTCGACCGGGAGCTCCCGCTGGTGCGGACGCTATTCAGGCAACTCGGTTTCGACATCGATCACTCCAAGCTGGTCGGCCTGATTAAGCATTCGCTCACCCTGAGCAACGGATCGATCCGCCTGCTGGCGGGCCTCCTTGCCGCGTATGCAGTGATCGAAGTGGTTGAGGGCACCGGGCTGTGGCTGGGCAAGCGCTGGGGCGAGTACTTCGCGATGGTCGTGACCTCGGTCTTCATTCCCTACGAGATCTATGACCTGACCACCAAGGTCACCGCTACCAGGCTCGTATTGTTCGCCATCAACCTGGCCCTGGTGCTGTACCTGGTGATCACGAAGCGGCTGTTCGGCGTGCGCGGGGGCAAGCGCGCCTACGTAGCCAGGCTGCGCAGCGAGTCCATCATGCAGTCCGCGATCGCCCGGGCATCAGCCGCGATTGACACCGACCCGGCGGCGCCCGACCCCGCTGTGCCCGACCCCGCCGTGCCCGACCCCGCCGTGCCCGACCCCGCCGTGCCCGACCCCGCCGCGCCCGACCCCGCCGCGCCCGACCCCGCGGGCCCGGCGCCGGCCGAGCGCGGACCGAGCGCAGCGGGTTAACCGTCGATGAGCTGATCGGCGGCCGAGTATGGGTCAAGCTCGCCCTCGGCGACGAGGCCTGCCAGCTCATCCAGCCTGGAATTGCCCGGCAGCCCGCCCATCCGGGCACGCAGCGCGGTGACCGCGATCGCGGAAACCTCCTCGCGCGCCCGTGCCTTGCGCCGGGAACCGCGCTCTCCCGACTCGGCCAGCCAGGCCCAGTGCCCGTCCAGCCGGGTGACAAGCTCGTCGACGCCCTCACCGGTCGCGGCCGACATGGCCACGATCGGCGGCCTCCACTCCCCCTCGCCATAACGCGCCATCGCCAGCATCGTCCGCAGGTCCCTGATCGCCTCCTGCGCTCCAGGGCGGTCGATCTTGTTAACCGCGAAGATGTCGGCGATCTCCAGGATCCCGGCCTTGGCTGCCTGCACCGAGTCGCCCATCCCCGGGGCGACCACCACCAGCGTTGAATCAGCCAGCGACGCGATCTCCACCTCGGCCTGCCCGACCCCGACAGTCTCGATCATGATCAACTCGAAGCCCGCCCCGTCCAGCAGCCGGACCGCCTGCGGCGTGGCCCAGGACAGTCCGCCCAGATGCCCGCGGCTGGCCATCGACCTGATAAACACCCCGTCATCGGTAGCGTGCTCCTGCATCCTGACCCGGTCCCCGAGCAGCGCGCCGCCGCTGAACGGCGAGGTGGGATCGACCGCGAGCACCCCGACCCGCAGCCCCCTGGCCCGGTAGGCCGCCACCAGGGCGCTGGTCACCGTCGACTTTCCCACGCCTGGCGACCCGGTAAGCCCGACCACCCTGGCCTGGCCGGTCAGCGGCGCGATGGCCGCCAGGATCGGCCGCAGCTCCGGCGCCGCGTTCTCGACCAGCGACACCAGCCTGGCCAGTGCGCGCGGGTCGCCGGCCCTGGCCGCCCCGATCAGCGCGCCCGAGTCAGCAAGCGCACCGTCCCGCCGCCCTTGACGCAGCGGCGAACGGAGCTCAGTCACTGGCCGGCGGCACCCTGAGCAGCAGCGCGTCGCCCTGGCCGCCGCCGCCGCAGAGCGCGGCCGCGCCGAGCCCGCCGCCGCGCCGCTGCAGTTCGTAGATGAGGTGCAGCGCGAGCCGTGCCCCTGAGGCGCCGATCGGGTGCCCGATCGCGATCGCGCCGCCGTTGACGTTGACCTTGTCAGGCCCGATGCCGAGGTCACGCATGGACTGGACGGCCACCGCCGCGAACGCCTCGTTGATCTCGATCAGGTCCAGATCGGCCACCGTTAGACCGGCTTTGCCCAGCGCATGCTTGATCGCGCCGGACGGCTGGGACTGCAGTGAGTTGTCTGGCCCTGCCACGTTGCCGTGGGCGCCGATCTCGGCCAGCACCGGCAGGCCCGCCCGGGCGGCCGCCTGCGCCGAGGCCACCACGACAGCGCAGGCGCCATCGGAGATCGGCGAGGAGGACCCGGCCGTGATCGTGCCGTCGGCGCCGAAGGCCGGGCGCAGCTTGCGCAGCACGTCGACCGTGGTGTCGGCCCTGACCGTCTCGTCGGCATCGAAGATCACCGGATCGCCGCGGCGCTGCTTGACGGGCACCGGGACGATCTCGTCGGTGAGCAGGCCGTTCTTCATCGCCTCCGCGGCCCGCTGGTGTGACCTCGCGGAGAACTCATCCTGCTCCTCCCGGCTGATCGCCAGGCGCCCGTTATGCCGCTCGGTGGATTCGCCCATCGAGACGTTGTCCCACGGATCGGTAAGGCCGTCGTGCGCCATCGCGTCGATCACCTCGGCCGAGCCGTACTTGATCCCGCGCCGCGCCCAGGGCAGCAGATGCGGCGCCCGCGTCATCGATTCCATGCCCCCGGCCACCACGATGTCGAACTCACCCGCCCTAATCAGCTGCGCTGCCAGCGCGATCGCGTCCAGCCCGGACAGGCAGACCTTGTTGATCGTCAGCGACGGGACGGTCATCGGGATCCCGCCGGCGACCGCGGCCTGCCTGGACGGTATCTGGCCCGCGCCCGCCTGCAGCACATGACCCATGATCACGTAATCCACCTGGTCGCCAGCGACGCCCGCGCGGTCAAGCGCCGCCTTGATCACGATCCCGCCGAGGTCCGCCGCGCTGAAATCGCTCAGCGAACCGAGTAGCCGTCCGAACGCCGTCCTTGCACCGCCGACAATCACCGCTTCACCCATACCTGAAACGATACTCAGACGCCGAAACGGCTACCGGAGGGGATACCGCGATGCTCACCCGAATCGATCATGTGGGGATTGTCTGCCGCGACCTTGGCGAGGCTGTCGAACGCTACCAATCGGGATTGGGGCTGATCTTGGTAAATCAGGAGATTAACGAGGAGCAGGGCGTCAATGAAGCGATGCTGCAGGTGGCGGACGCTCCGGCGGGAACCTCCTATGTCCAGCTCCTTGAGCCCCTCGGCCCGGATACCCCGGTCGGGCGCTTCCTGGCACGTCGGGGCGAGGGCCTGCATCACGTCGCCTACGGTGTGACCGACATCTCAGCCGCGCTGGCATCGATCGGCGCCACCGGGATCCGGCTGATCGATGCCCGGCCACGGCACGGGTCGATGGGCGCCTCGATCGCGTTCTTGCATCCCGCCGGTCTGGGCGGGGTGCTCACCGAACTGGTTGAGGCCAAGTACCGGCCGCCAGATCGGCAGAACTGAAACACCTTCAGCTACTCAATAACCGGATGTATCGCGTGAGCGAGACCGAACGGGCCGCCAACCGCTCATCAGGGGGAGTACGCTGCGTAGGCACCGGGCGAGTGAACTTGCGAGTCTGCAGGGCTAGCGGCGGAGCGTACGCGGCGCCGGTCCGAGAGGCGGGACGCAGGTCCATCGCCCCGGCGTGCGTTCCCCTCCCCCAGGTCTACACAGGATTAGGCGACATGCAGCCCGACATCGATGCCCAGCTCAGCAACTTCTTCGAGGAAACACCGCAGCGTGACTTCGCGAGGGTCATGCGTGGGTACGACCCGCACCAGGTCAACGAGCACCTCAAGCAGATCGACAATGAGCTGCGCCAGCACCGCGACCAGGTCCAGGCGCTGCACAGGGAGCTGTCCGAGGCGCATCGCCAGATCCAGGAGCAGGAGCGCCCGACCTACTCCGGTCTTGGTTCGCGCATCGAGCAGCTGCTGAGGCTCGCCGAGGAGCAGGCCACCGAGATCCTGCAGGAGGCGCGTTCGGCCGCGAACGAGTTCAACGCGTCCGCCAAGGTCGAGGCTGCTGAGGTCAGGGCGTCGGCCGAGAACGAAGCGGCCGAGCTTCGGGCCAACGCCAAGCGCGAGACCGACGACCTGCGGTCATCGGCGGAGCGCGAGGCCGACGCGATCAGGACGAGCGCCAGGCGCGAGGCCGACGAGCTGACCTCCAGCACCGAGCGCGAGGTTGCCAAGCTCCGGGCCACCGCCGACCACGAGGTCGCCGAGAAGCGGGCCGCGATCGAGCGTGACATCGCCAAGCTCCGCACTACCACCGAGCGCGAGGTCGCGCAGCTGAAGGCGTCCTCGAAGCGGGAGCGGGACGAGATTCTCACCACCTCCAAGCGCCAGGCCGACGAGATGCGCAGCCAGGCACAGCGGATCCTCGATGAGAGCGACGCGCAGCGGGCCCAGGCCGAGGCGGACTTTGACATTCAGCTCGCGTCCAGGCGCGAGGAGGCTGAGCGCCAGGAGGCCGAGCGGCTGGCCGCGGCGCAGGCGGCCACGCAGAAGATGGTCTCGGAGGCCGAGCAGCGTGCCGCCACGGCTGAGCAGCGGGCTAGTAAGGCCAGTGCCCAGGCCGAGCAGACCAGGCGGGACGCCGACCAGCACTCCAGGCAGCTGGTCGGTAACGCGAAGAAGAACGCTGACCAGATCGTCTCGCAGGCCAAGGCGCAGGCCGACCAGCTGCTTGCCGACACCAAGGCCGAGGCCGAGCGGCACCGCAGCGCGGCACAGCGGCACGTCGACGAGCTGAACAAGCAGAAGGAGAGCGTCGCCGCTCACCTGGCGCAGATCAGCCAGCTGCTTGGCGGCCAGATGCCGGGTCTCGCCGACGCGCTCAAGACGCCCGCGCCCGCCGTTCAGCCGCCTGCCACCAAGGCGGTTACCGCGGCGCCGCAGGCTGACGGCCCGTCCCGGGTCAGCAACGGCACTCAGGCCGCTTCGGTATCGGCCACCCAGGCCACCCAGGCCGCCAGAGCCGCCGTCGGCGGGGCGGCCACCGGCCAGCACAGTGGCGCTGGCCAGGACGGAAAGCCGAGCAATGGCACGGTCACTGCCGCCAAGCCGTCGGCAGGCGGCAAGCCGGTCAGCGGCGACGAGAAGGAATGGTGGACGGAGTAATACCTCCGTTACCCGCGCCGCGCGCTAGGGATGGACGGTCTGACCGCCGTCGATGAGCAGCACCTGGCCGGTCATGTAGGACGAGGCCGGGCTGGCCAGGAACACGGCCGGCCCGGTCATCTCGTCCGCGGTGCCCCAGCGCCGCATCGGCACCGACGCCACGGTGGCCGGCCCGGCACTCGGGTCCTCCCAGATGGTGCGGTTCAGCTCGGTAGCCGTCCAGCCCGGGCAGAGCGCGTTGACGCGGACCCCCTCGGTGCCCCATTCGACAGCCAGGGACTTGGTCAGGGAGATCAGGCCGGCCTTGGCTGCGCCGTATGCCGACAGGAATGGCGAGCTCATTACCCCGGCCACCGACGCCACGTTGATGACCGAGCCCTGCCTGCGCTCCAGCAGGTGGCCAGCGAACGCGTGACAGACGTAGACCGCCGAGTCAAGGTTGAGCCGCATCAGCTTCTCCCAGCCCGTCAGCCGCAGGTCGCGGAAGCCGACCATGAAGTTGGACCCGCCGGCGTTGTTCACGACGATGTCCACGTAACCGAGCTGATCGATCGCCGTAGCCGCCGCGTCGGCCACCGCCTGCTGGCTGGTGACATCGGCCGGGATCACGAAGCCCTTGCGGCCCAACGCGGTGATGTCCGCAGCCGTCGCGGCGAGGCCGTCCTCGCCGCGGGCTACCAGCGCCACGTCGGCGCCCGCAGCCGCCAGGCCCACCGCGATGGACCGGCCGATCCCGCGAGAGGCCCCGGTGACGAACGCGTTCTTACCTGTCAGGTCGAAGAGGTTCAGCACGGTCAGTCCTTCCATTCGGTGGGCAGCGGCCAGGCGGCCGGGTTGAGCTGCCGGACGATCTCATTCAGCACGATACGTACATACGGCTCACCGACCCACAGGTGCCTGGCCCGCTCCCCAACCACGATCTCGGCCTGCGGCACCCGGGCGAACCGAGCCCGCGCCTCGTCGGGCCGCAGGTAGTCGTCGAACTCAGGGACCAGCAGCAGCAGTGGCCGGCCCGATACCGCCCAGCCGTCCAGGTCGCAGTCGCGGGCGCGGTGCATGGCGGGCGACAGCAGGATGGCTCCCGCCACGTCTGGGACGTTGCCCCACTTCAGCGCGAGTTCGGTGCCGAACGACCAGCCCAGCAGCCATAGCCGCGGCAGCCCGGCCGCCACGCAGTACTCGATGGCGGCGGCCAGGTCGTGACGCTCGGACTCGCCAGCGCCGAACTCGCCCTCGCTGGCCCCGTGATCGGAAGCGGTGCCCCGGGTGTTGAACCTGAGCACTGCAAGATCCGCCAGCGCGGGCAGCCGGTAGGCCGCCTTCCGCAGCAGGTGGCTGTCCATCATCCCGCCCGCGGTGGGCAGCGGATGCAGGCAGACCAACGTGGCGACCGGAGCGCGGCCGTCGGGCAGCGCGAGCTCGCCCACCAGGTTCAGGCCGTCGGCCGTCCGCAGCGTTACGGTCTCGCGGACCGCTGGCAGCACCGTACTCGCCGTAATCTGCGTCATGTCTGCGCACCGGTGCTTCCGCGGCCAGGCGCGGCCGCCGTTATTCTCATCATGTCTTCCTCACCGGTGCGTGCTCGGCCCTGGCCCGGCCCGGCGCGGCCGCCGCTGCCAGCAGGAATTGTGCCAGTGCCGGCGCTCGTCGGGACCCGGGGTCTGTTCCGGCCAGACCACCAGGTGCGGCTTGCCCGGCATGATCTCCTGGTCGCACCCGGGACAGCGGTACATCTTGGTCGCCGCAGCGCCGGGTATGCGCCGGACTACCCACGTCCCGTCCGGCCATTCCTCGGTCTTCGGCGGCCCTAGCCGGGTCACTGGCTCCGCGCTGTCCCCGCTCTGCGGCGGTGCCGCGGCCGCCGCGACCGTCCTGCCGCCCCGGCGCGGCCTGCGCGGGAGATCGGCAGGCAGGCGGCGGGCCTTGCGCGGGCTCACGGCCGCCACAATAAGGCATGGGACGCTGCGGATGATCACCGGACTGCAGCTCTGGTCAGACCGGGCGGGCGCGCCGAGGGTTATCGGCTCATGGCAGTCCTTTGGATGCCTGCCGGCGGGCGGCAAGGGTAGCCGTCCGGGGCCGGCGGTCGCTAGCAGAAGGCCTGGCGGGCCGCCGCGTGCTCGGCGAGCAATGGTGCGGGAGCGAACGCGGGATCGCCGTAACGCTCGTGCATCAAGGTGAGCACGGCCAGTGCCGGGCCGGCCCCTGCCGCGTCCAGCAGCTGCATCGGGCCGCGCGGGTAACCGCAGCCCAGCGTCATCGCGGTGTCAATATCGGCGGCCGACGCGTAGCCGTCCTGCACCATCCGGACCGCATCGTTCAGGTGCGGGTACAGCAGCGCGCCGGCCAGGAACCCTGGCCGGTCCTTGCAGCGGACGACAGCCACCCCGAGCCTGCCCGCAAGGACGGCCGCCGCCTCGATCGCGCGGGGTGCCGACATCGGGGTGCTGATGAGTTCGGCGAGTTTGTCACCGGCCAGGTGCAGGCCGACCGCGTCGGCGGGCCGCCCGGTGGCAAGCGCCGCACCGAGGACGCCGGCGCTTGGCTCCTTCGCGTGCACGATGATCAGCCGGTCCGGGCCGGCGTCGCGCGGCAGGCCGGCGCCCGGATCGCGGACGCCCGGATCATGGAGGCCAGGAAACCCGGCGCCCGGATGGTGGATGTCCGGATGGTGGATGTCCGGATCGTTGTCGTCAGGGGCGCCGCCCCGATGGCCGCCGCCGGGGCCGGCCTCGTGCGGACCGGGGCCGCCAGGATCAGCCGCGAGCGGCCAGCCGGCCGCCGCGATCATCGCGCCGAGCGGCGTCCCTGGACCCGCTCCGCCGCCGATCAGCGTCACCGTGGCGGGACCGGCGGTGTCATCCCCGTTAATAATCGTGCCCGGACCGGGCCGCTGACCCGGCTCCTTCGTCTCGTAGTCGTAGAACCCGCGGCCCGTTTTGCGCCCGGTCAGGCCGGCTTCGACCAGCCTGCGCAGCATCGGGGCGGCACTGAACCGCGGGCCGCCGAACTCGCCGTGCAGCACCTCGAGTATCGACAATGCGGTGTCCAGCCCGATCAGGTCGAGCAGGGCCAGCGGGCCCATCGGCAGCCCGATCCCTGCCGTCGCGGCAGCGTCGATGTCCTCCCGGGTGGCGTAGCCGGTCTCGAGCATCCGCGCGGCCTGGTTGAGGTAGGGCAGCAGCAGCGCATTAACGATAAATCCGGCCCGGTCGGCGACCTGGACGGGAGTCTTGCCGAGCCGCCGGACAAGATCGGTCACCGCCTGGCCGGTTTCGGGCGCGGTACTAACAGTGGTGACCACCTCGACCAGCCGCATGACCTGCGCCGGGTTGAAGAAATGCAGGCCCGCCACGCGGCCGGGCAGCCTCGTGCCCGCCGCGATCGCGGTGACCGACAGGGAGGAGGTGTTGGTCGTCAGGATCGCCTCCGGGCGGCAGACCCGGTCAAGCTCAGCGAACACCTGGCGCTTGATCTCCATCCGCTCCGGCACCACCTCGACGACGAGGTCGGCTGCCGCCGCTTCAGCGACGGAGCCGACGGGGCGGACCAGGGAAAGGATCTCCGTCTTCTCCTGCTCGGTCAGCTTGCCCCTGGTCACAGCCTTGCCGAGGGACCGGTCCAGGGTGACCTTCCCCTGCTCAAGCGCGGCTGGGTCCACTTCGATCGCCACCACCGCTATCCCGGCCCTGACGAATACCTCCGCGATGCCGGCGCCCATCGTGCCGAACCCGACCACTGCCACCTCGCGAACGTCCATGCCGGCGACATTACAGTTGGCAGCACATGGAACTCACAGCGGTCCGCACCGGCTCAGGCATCTTCCGAGTGCATCGCGCCGGGTGCGACGACATAGCCAAGGACGCCGCCCAGGCACACGGCAGCGCCAGGGACCTGGATGCGGAAAGCCGCGAGGCGGTGATCCGCCTGCTCTGGGCCGACGTCCTTGGTGACGGCGGCGCCCCGGGCGCCTTCCAGTCCTGCGCCGGACGGACCGACTTCATCGGCTGCACCTGGGGCCTGCCCGCCACGAGCCAGGCCTGACGACCGGCCAGCGGCCGCCGCGGGCCGCAAGGGCCCCGTCCGGACCCGGACCGGGCCGCGGCTAGTGGTCGGGCACCACCGCCAGGGCAGCGGCCGGCTCAGCGTCCTCCCGGTAGTGGTACTTGCGGCCGCGCAGCCAGGACATGCCCGCCGCCGCGAGGCAGGCGCCGATGGCGAAGTCGAACGCCGCGTGCAGTCCGCTGGCGAAGGGCGCCGAGATCAGCGCAGGGAAGAAGGCCCGGCCGGTCAGCACGGCCGCCTGGTGAGCCGGCAGGCCGGCCAGCACGGACGTGCCAATGAGGTGCTGAACGGGGCTGTAGCCCAGGAAAGCGGCGAACAGGGTGGAAACCGGCGGCAGCCGGGCGGCCGAGGCCGCGACCGATGCGGGGACTCCGTGAGCCGCCAGCCCGTGGTAGAGGGCCGCGGGCAGCGTGCCAGCCAGGCCGACGATCATCAGGGTGAAGAAGATCCCGATCGACAGCACCTGGGCGCTGTTCTGGAATGTGGAGTTCATTCCCGAGCCGACCCCGCGATGCTGAGGCGGCAGGCTGTTCATCACGCCCGCCCGGTTGGGGGCGGCGAACGCGCCCATGGCGAGTCCGTTCAGCAGCAGGATGAGGCCGAAGGCCAGGTAGGAGAAGTCGACGGGCAACAGTTCGAGCAGGAGGAACGAGCCGGCCGCGGCGATCATCCCCCCGGAGGCGAATGGCCGGGAGCCAAACCGGTCCGAGAGGACGCCCGAGACCGGTCCGGCCAGCAGGAACCCGGCCGTGAGCGGCAGCATGTAGATCCCGGCCCACAACGGGGTCTGGCTGAAGCTGTAACCGTGACGGGGCAGCCAGATCCCCTGGAGCCAGATGATGAGCATGAACATGAGCCCGCCCCGGCCGATGCTGGCCAGCAGGGAGGACAGGCTGCCCGCGGTGAACGCCCGGATCCTGAACAGCGACAGGCGGAACATCGGATCGGCGGCCCGCTGCTCGGTGCGGGCGAAGCCCGCCAGCAGGACTACCCCGCCGGTCAGGCAGCCGAGCACGAACGGGCTCGTCCAGCCCATGGTGTGGTGACCGTAGGGCTGAATGCCGTAGGTGATGCCGACCATGATCCCCACCAGCCCCAGGGCAAAGGTGACATTCCCGGGCCAGTCGAGGCGCGCCGTCGTCCGCCTGGGCACCTCCCGGAGCATGCGGTAGGCCCAGACCGTGCCGAACAGGCCGACCGGCACCGACACCAGGAAGATGAGCCGCCACTGGATCGGGGCAAGGAGGCCGCCGAGGACCAGGCCGATGAACGAGCCGCTGATCCCGGCCACCTGGTTGATGCCCAGCGCCATCCCCCGCTCGTTCTCAGGAAAGGCGTCGGTCAGGATGGCAGCGGAATTGGCGATCAGGAGCGCCGCGCCCACCCCCTGGAAGACCCGCATGATGACCAGCCACAGCGCTGCAGCCGTCCCGCTCATCCAGGTGATCGTGAGCAGCAGCGAGAAGAACGTGTAAACGACGAAGCCGAGGTTGTACATCCGCACCCGGCCGTACATGTCGCCAAGCCGCCCCAGGCTCACCACCAGCACGCTCGTGACAACCAGGAAGCTCAGGATCATCCATAGCAGGTAGAAGCTGTTGCCGGGGGCCAGCGGGTCGATGTGGATGCCACGGAAGATATCGGGCAAGGCGATCAGCATGATCGACATGTCGATCGTGGCCATCGTCATGCCGAGCGTGGTGTTCGACAGGACCACCCACTTGTAGCGGTCCTGACGGCCCGCCCCTGGCCCCGGGTCGAGCATCTGGCTTACCCTCTCCTGATGTCGCGCTTAGCCGAAGAAGCAGGCAGGTGCGGTATCTCAACCTAGATCATTTGCATGACGCAGGCAACCAAGGCCCCGGTCATTTACTTGACGCAGGTAAGCATTATGCTAGCCTGCGGGATATGCAAGGTGAGGGCTACGCTCTTGGCACCGCCGAGCCGGTGCCCGACGAGGCGATCGGAGAGATCGAGTCGGCGCTGCATTCGCTCGGCCGCTCCCTCCGGCAGGTCCGGCTGCATGAGTTCCTGCTCGCCGAGGCGCGGGTTGACATCGATCAGGCCGGCCTGGCCTTCGTCTATGTCCTGCACGTGGAGGGGACGAGCCTACGGCTCACTGACCTGGCCGAGCGGCTGCGCATCGACGCTCCGGCCGTGACGCGGAAGGCCCAGCAACTCGAACGGGCGGGCCTGGTTAGCCGGGCCAGGGACGCCGAAGACGGGCGGGCGACCCGGCTGCAGCTCACTGCCCAGGGCCGCCGGACGATCAACCGGTTCCTCGCCGCGCGCCAGGCCTGGCTGACCGGGCTCCTGGCCGGCTGGCCCCTGACGGAGCAGAACGAGCTCGCGCGGCTGCTCCGCCGGTTCACCGCCGATGTCGACAGGCAGCTGGAAGAGCTCGATGGCTGAACGTCCCGGCTCCGTGGCCGTCCCCGAGGCTGGCGAGATCGGCGCGGCCGAGCACCGCAGGATCCTGGTGATCCTCGGGGCGCTCATGCTCGGCATGTTCCTCGCAGCGCTCGACCAGACGATCGTCGCCACGGCGCTGCCGACGATCGCCGGCGACCTGCACGGCCTGAACCACCTGTCCTGGGTGGTGACCGCTTACCTGCTGACCTCGACCATCTCGACCCCGCTGTGGGGCAAGCTCGGTGACCTCTACGGCCGGAAGAAACTATTCCAGGCGGCGATCGTCATCTTCCTCATCGGCTCGGCGCTGTCCGGGCTCTCGCGGGACATGGCCGAGCTGATCGGATTCCGGGCATTGCAGGGCGTCGGCGCCGGCGGCCTGATGGTCGGCGCGCAGGCGATCATCGGCGATATCGTGAGCCCCCGCCAGCGGGGCCGCTACATGGGTTACTTCGGTGCGGTCTTCGGCCTTTCGAGTGTCGTCGGGCCGCTCGCCGGGGGCTTCATCACCCAGCACCTGAGCTGGCGCTGGGTCTTCTACATCAACCTGCCGATCGGCATCGCCGCGCTCGCCATCATCGCGGCGGTGCTGCACCTGCCGGTCAAGCGCACCCGGCACTCGATTGACTTCCTGGGCACGGCCCTGCTCGGCGCCGCGGTCACGGTCGTCATCCTGCTCACCACCTGGGGCGGCTCGACCTACGCCTGGGGCTCTACGCCGATTCTCTCGCTGGCAGTGGCCGCGGTGATACTCGTCGCCGCGTTCTGCTGGGCAGAGGTAAGGGCCGCCGAGCCGATCATTCCGCTCGCGCTGTTCCGGATCTCGGTGTTCTCGATCTCGAACGCGGTCGGGTTCATTGTCGGTTTCGTGATGTTCGGCGCGATCATCTACATCCCGCTCTACCTCCAGACCGTGCACGCCGCCACGCCGACGAGCTCGGGGCTGCAGCTGCTCCCGCTCGTCTGCGGGATGCTCATCACGTTCACGATCAGCGGGCGGCTCGTGACCAAATGGGGACGATACAAGATCTTTCCGGTCGTCGGCACCGCCGTGATGTCCATCGGGCTCTTCCTGTTCTCGCTTCTCACCCCGTCGACCTCGCTGGCCATCTCATCGGTCTACATGCTCGTACTCGGCGCGGGCATCGGCTTGGTCATGCAGGTCCTCGTCGTCGCCGTCCAGAACGCAGTGCCGCGCAGCCAGCTCGGAACGGCAACATCCTGCTCGACGTTCTTCCGGTCGATCGGCGGCTCGTTCGGCGTCGCCGTGTTCGGGGCGATCTTCAATAACCGCCTCGCGGCCAACCTGCCGAAGTACCTTCCGCCATCCGCGCTGCGGGCCGTTCACGGCAGCAACGTCACGGCCAGTCCCGCTCAGCTCGACGCGCTCCCGCCGGCCATCCATCACGGCTACGTCCTGGCGTTCAGCGACTCGCTCCATACCGTCTTCCTGATCGGCGCGCCGGTGGCCTTGATTGCCTTCGTTCTCACCTGGTTCCTGAAGGACCTGCCGTTGCGTGACCACGCGTATCTCGCCGGCGACGCCGCAGCGCCCGGCGAGGACGGGCGTGATATCGCGCGGGACGCCGCCACGCTGTAGCAGCGATCGGCAGCGCCGCGCCGCCGCCGCCCACGGGCACAAGTCCCGTCGGCCACCGCAGTTGGCCCGGAGGTCAGCGAGGGCGGCCTTCGACGGCGGTTCGCGAGGAGGCAACGCTCCAGCACGGTTACAGTTGGCTCTCGTGCGGCTCGTCATCGCCCGGTGCAGCGTCAACTACGCGGGACGCCTGTCCGCCCACCTGCCGTCGGCGGTGCGCCTGCTGATCGTCAAGGCGGACAGCTCGGTGCTCGTGCATTCAGACGGCGGTTCCTACAAGCCGCTGAACTGGATGTCACCACCCTGCCGCCTCGCGCAGGAGGCCGGCCGCTGGGTCGTGACGGGAAAGTCGGGCGAGACGCTGACCATCGATCTCGAGGAGATCATCAGCGACTCCTCGTTCGACCTCGGGGTTGATCCCGGCCTGGTCAAGGATGGAGTCGAGTCACATCTGCAGGAACTGCTCGCGGCGCAGATGCACGTGCTCGGCGATGGCTGGCGGCTGATCCGCCGCGAGTACCCGACCCCGATCGGTCCGGTCGATCTGATGTGCCGGGACGCCGCAGGCGCTTGCGTGGCAATCGAGATCAAGCGGCGCGGCGAGATCGACGGAGTCGAGCAGCTCACCCGCTATCTCGACCTACTGAACCGCGATCCGCTGCTGGCCCCCGTCCTGGGCGTCTTCGCCGCCCAGGAGATCAAGCCACAAGCCCGGGTGCTCGCCGAGGACCGCGGCATCCGCTGCGTGGTCCTGGACTACGACACGATGCGCGGAACCGGCGATGGCGCACTCCGGCTCTTCTGAGAGCCGGCCGGCGGCTCAACTGCCGCACCGCGGCCGCCGGCTAGGCGGGACGGGCCGCGAACCGCTCCCGGATCAGGATCCACACCGCTTCCGCCCCGTCGCGCCAGGTGAGCTTCTTCCCGGCGTCCCGGCTGCGTGCCTGGTAGCTGATCGGAACCTCGAAAGGCCGGATACCGCGGCGAAGCAGCTTCCCGGTGATCTCGGCCTCCATGCCGAATCCGGTCTCGCGGATGCCGAGGTCACGGTACAAGGCGGCGGGGATCAGCTTGAAGCAGGTCTCGAGGTCGCTGATATAGCAGTTGAACAGCACGTTCGCGAAAGTCGTCACGCCCTTGTTGCCCAGCACATAGACGTAGGAGTAGGCGTTGTGGCTACCGAAGGTCCTGGTGCCGTACACGACCTCGACCTCGCCGGCGAGCACGGGCGCGAGCAGCGCGGGGATCTCGGCCGGCGAGTACTCCAGGTCGGCGTCGCACATTATCAGGTAATCGCCGGTGGCCAGGGCGGCTGCCGTGCGGATCGCCGCGCCCTTGCCCCGGTTGCGCTGGTGCATGTGCAGCTTCACCCGCGGGTCGTAACCGAGGGCTGGGTACAGGTCCCTGGTACCGTCCGTGCTGCCGTCATCGACCACGACAAGCTCGATCTCGCAGCGGAAGTCGACGTTGAGGACCTCCTTGATCGCGGAGATCAGCGTTGCGCGCTCGTTGTAAACGGGCATCAGGATCGACAGCTTCACGGTCGGCAGCTTACGGGAGAGTTCGACGGCAATGCGCGAAAAGGGGTAGCAAACCGATAGATTGCGGCCTCACGGGCGGGCACCGCGGGTGCCTGCCATGGCCGGCCGAAAGGGGGTTTCTGTGATGTCGAGCTCGACGCGAGGTCGTCCGGTGCCGCCGGGTGCCGCGCCTCAGCGGATCCTGGTGACCGGTGGCTCGGGTTTCATCGGATCGCACCTTTGCCGAGCTTTGCTCGCGCAGGGTCACGACGTGCTCGTCGTGGACAACTTCGCTTCGAGTACCCGGCACAACGTCCTCGAACTGCTCGGCGAGCCCCGCTTCGAGCTGATGCGCCACGACGTGACGTTCCCGCTGTACGTCGAGGTCGACCAGATCTACCATCTCGCCTGCCCGGCCTCGCCGACCTTTTACCAGCGGGATCCGGTGCAGACAACGAAGACCTGTGTGCACGGATCGATCAACATGCTCGGGCTGGCCAAGAGACTGGGCGCGCGGATCCTGCTCGCCTCGACGTCTGAGGTGTACGGCGACCCGGCCATGCACCCGCAGCAGGAGTCCTACTGGGGCAACGTGAACCCGGTGGGCGCCCGGTCCTGCTACGACGAAGGCAAGCGGTGCGCGGAGACCCTGTTCTTCGACTACTACCGCCAGCACAAGCTGCCGATCAAGGTCGCGCGGATCTTCAACACCTACGGCCCCAACATGATGCCGGACGACGGGCGCGTGGTGTCGAGCTTCATCGTCCAGGCCATCAGGGGAGAGCCGCTCACCGTCTTTGGTGACGGCTCGCAGACCAGATCGTTCTGCTACGTCGACGACATGGTCGAAGGCTTGATCCGACTCATGAACTCGGCACCGGAGGTCACCGGTCCGGTCAACCTCGGCAATCCCGACGAGTTTACGATGCTCGAACTCGCCACGAAGGTTCAGGCACTGGTCGGCAGCGCTAGCCCGGTCGAGCGCCGGCCGCTGCCTTCCGACGATCCGGTGCGGCGCAGGCCTGACATCGACCGCGCCAGGAAACTGCTGGGCTGGGGGCCGACCGTGCCGCTGGAGGAGGGGCTCAAGCGGACCCTGGAGTACTTCCAGCACGCGCTGGCCGACTGCGGCTGACCGGCGGCTGACTGAGGCCGACCGAGGCTGGCTGAGGCGCTGACTGAGGCTACGGCACCCGGTACTGGGCGCTCAGCGCACCGGCTGGAGCGGCACCCGGCGGCAGCTGCGGGCGCGGCGGCGGGTCAGCCAGCGGCGACCAGCACCGGAAAGGCCCGCCGCAGCGCGAGCCGCCAGTCACCGATGGGCTCGATGCCCGCGCTGGCCCAGCCGTCGTGGCCGAGCACGCTGTAGCCGGGCCGGGGGGCGGGACGGGGAAATGCGCTGGTCGTGGTCGCGCGGACCCGCT
>Ga0187879_10000688_pt1 | contig 22543 bp, 22 predicted proteins | sample June2016WEW_19_1_FD_132423 | JGI IMG/M metagenome (GOLD analysis project Ga0187879, IMG submission 132423) | Peatland microbial communities from SPRUCE experiment site at the Marcell Experimental Forest, Minnesota, USA - June2016WEW_19_10 | ecosystem: Environmental > Terrestrial > Soil >... | reverse complement strand
GCTCCGGCCATCGAGCATGCAATCTCGCCGTCGCAGTTCGAATCTACGCTGGCCATGCCCATCACGCGCGAGATGTCGGCGGGTAAACGAGCGCTATTGCTCAAATATCTGCAGAACATTGGAAAAACTCCGAGCCCAACGCGCTAGGCGGTGAATAATGCCGACTAGCGGTGGAAAGGACGGCCACTATGAGTATCAGTATCATTGACTCGAATCGCCAACCAAAGGCCCCTGCGCTACACCCGGCCATGGATAGGCGTGCCGGCTAATTTACCCCCGACTGACTAGGAGATCGAGGCGGCTATGAGCATACTTTCTCTTCCGCGTATTCACTTTCGTGGTTTCACCGATTGGAGCCCGTGTACCGGCAACAACTATTCGGTTACTTACCTTGAGGCTCCGGTCGAGCCGGCCCTGCAGGGAATGACCTTCTCCGAATTTCGAAGGTGGATCAGGGAACGAAGCCCGACAATGCTCCAGCCCAACGGAAGCTGGAATCTCTATGGCGACAACTCTGCCCAGTTCGCGGAGGCTCGGATTAGCGGAGCGCAGCTTGCCTCGGGAAACGGAGCTGCCAGCGATCCGCTCCTGGGACAAGGAGTTGACCTGCAGGGACTCGTGTACACCGACGGCCCCGCGCCCGCAAGGCTGGTGATGACCGATCCCTATACCGGAGGCGAAGCTACTTCGCAGATCTTCTATGAGTGGATCGCGGTCGGCACTGTGGATGGCCCCCCGGAGCAACGCATCGGATTCAAGGCCGGCGCTGCTTGCCGCATGTTCGCGCACTGGCCCTATCAGACGCGCAACCTGGGGATTTCGTTTAAGGAAGGTGGCGTGGGTTGCATCTGGCAGGCCGCCGCTCGCAATCAGGACATTCAATGGTATGGCGTGGACCGCTCTCCCGCGCTGGCGGCATTGAAGGCTGCAGCCGCGTCAGGTTCGAACCAGGGAATCCTGATGCGCTTTGCCAGCTACCGGACCCTGTATTTTCAGACGGCCACCTTTGAGGGCCAGCCCATCACCAACGGATTAGATCTGGTGGCGGCCTACCAGAAGGGATTCACCGGCGCTAATCCGGCGCGAAGTGCCATGCTGGGCACCTTCGGCATCTGGGAGGCAGGCGAAATCGCCAGCGCTCCCATGCAACGGCTGCTCGCTCCCTTCGCCGCGCAGATTGTGAACAGTGCCGACATTGCTACACTTGGCCCCGCAATGGCCAAGGTTGATACAGCCAGAAATACGCTGGTAGTTGACTTCATCAGCGCATTTCCGGAGCAGAACCAGCAACTTGATAAAGCCAATTTTGGCGACTTGCAAGTGCAGTCGCGAGACGCCGCCGGGAAGGTGACTCCTATTGCTTCTCTGCCCTACACCGGCTATGACCGCCAGGCCTATGAATCGAGTGGGGGCATCTCCGAATTTCCTCTTCCTCCAGGGACCGCCTCCGCCATTAGCGCGGCAACCATTGAGATTGCTCAAAATCAGATTGGCGAGTTCATCCCGGTGCTTCAGCAGGTTCCTTTCGTTGCCGAAACTGACGACTGGGGTATTTACGTCGATGAAGGGGAAACTGTCCCGGTGACGGTCACTGTCACGCAGAACGGAGGGCCTCCCACATCGACCGTGCGGTTGTTGTTGAAGCAATATAATTCCGACGGCAATCTGCTCACCAAGCCTGTAGTCGCCGTTCTGGACACTGCTAGCAACCCGATTTCTGACGACACGGTGCCGGTGGTTGACGGCACAGCAAGGTTCAGCGTCCGTTCGCTCGCATCCGGGGCGTGCTTTCTGGCCTTCTATCCGTTTGCTGAAGAAAAGCCTGCCAACGTCCCCCAACAGAGCTTTCCCTTGTCGACCTCTTTTTATTGTTGCGTTCGCATGCTGCCGTTTGATAACGAATTGGAGCGAAACACGCCGGATAGTGAACTGAGCTGGTCTTTCATTTACGCCAAGGTTCTATCCGTTTTTGATCTCATTTACCCCATCATGTCAGTGGTTCGGAATCTGGCGGACCGCAAGGTTGTAGAGGCTATGGCCGAACAATTGAAACACGCCATCTCCTTGGATACATTCGAGTCTACCCTCTATATGCCGATCACCCGCGATCTTTCTGCAGGAAAGCGAAAGCTTTTGCAGCGCTTCGTCAACTTGCTGCCCAACCGGGTCCCGCCGGACCCGCCCAGGGCATGAAGTTCCGCCATTACGCTAGGACGTGGTTTTCAGAGGTACGATCCTGGGAATCCTGCTGAAATCGTACAGCGGGGGCACCCATCGGTCTCCGCATTCGGCAACTATCTGTTGTGATCGTGGCTTGCTCAGGAGTGTCAACTAGTTATGCGGAGCGTATACGTGATTACGTTGCAAGTTTTATTGGCTCTTTCGGCAGGTGCCCAAACGCCCGGCGATTCGCCAGCGCCTGCTCCTTCTGCAACTCCCCAGCAGGCAACGAACAAGGGAAATGCGTCACAACCGCTCAATCCAGTTACTGAAATCACTGTCACGGCCGAACCGCTGCCGGTCTCGATCGCTCCCGCATCGGTTAGCGTCATGACCGACCAGGAAATCAAGGAAGCTCAGGCTTTGACCTCGGCTGACCTGATGCGTAATGTGCCATTCGTCAATTTAGCTCAGAACGGAGCCGCTGGTTCGCTCAGTACCATCACGATTCGCGGTGGCAAGCCCAATCTCGTACTGGTGATGATCGATGGAATTCCGGCCAATGACATTAGCAATTTACTGGGGGGGGCTTTTGATTTCTCCAGCTTGCTCTCACATGACTTGGAGCGCATAGAAGTAGTGCGCGGACCGTTATCGTCGGGGTACGGTTCCGAGGCTATGAGCGGTGTGGTCAATGTAATCACCAAACCAACGCATTACGAGCCGAACATAACTGTCGGGGTTGAGGGAGGTTCGTTCGGCACGGCCGGCACCAACGCGGAGGTAGAGGGTGCTCAGGGCCGTCTCGGCTACAAGTTCTCGGGTGCCTTCCTTAGGGTTGGTGACCAGGTCGAGTCTGATGCGTTTTCGACCAGCACCGTCGCTGCGACGGGGGATTTTTATCGAAGTTCTGCGACTGTGTTCAGCTGGACCGCACGGTGGATCCAGTTCGAGCGGTCTGGATTGCCCGAAGGCAGCGGCGGCCCGGAGTTTTCTGTACTCAAGACTCCTGAGACCACCAACTCAGGAAACCTGTTTGGTGGTTTCGTTGCTCAACATCAACTCAGCGAACTCTGGACCACGGCCATCGACGCAGACGTTTTCAGCCGCGGAGAACACTCTTACACTCCGCCAATTCTTGATTCACTTCATCCCTCCAACGCTTCTGAGCCAAGCGCGGAGACACAAACGCGATTTACACGATCCCGTATGACCGTACAAAATACCTTGAGCTTCACCCCGAAACTGCTAGCTCATCTTAACTTTCAAGGTGCGGACGAACTAGGCCGCAACGACAGCATACTCGGCGGATACTACCCCGACCATTTCTACGACAATCGCGGTATTTTTAATTTCACAGGCGATGGAGTTTATTCTGATCGAAGAATTACAGTGATGGGGGCGCTCGGGGTCAACAAGACATCAGGGTTTAATGTCCAACTGGCACCGAGGATCGGCGGATCTGTGGGCGTTGCCAAGAACACGATCGTGAAGGCGAGCTGGGGGCAAGCGTACAACGTGCCCTCTTTTTATTCGATCAGCGACCCGGTGGTTGGCAATCCCAACCTTGTCCCGGAAAAGCTCATGGGCCTGGACGCTGGAGTGCAACGCAGCTTTCGCGAGAAGCTAACGCTGTCTGCAACCTATTACTACAACCACTTCTCCGACCTGATCGACTTCAGTGCCGCACAATTCAAGCTCGTGAATCGCGCGAGCGTACGCACGCAAGGGATGGAAACATCTGCTTCCTATGTTCTTGCACAGTACCTCCAAGTCAGTGCTTGGGGCTCATTCCTGGACTGGAACATAGGAATGTCAAGCGAGCCGCTGCGCGACGTGCCCGATTGGCAGGCAGGGCTGAATCTCGATGCGAGGTTCCCGAAACACGTAATAGCCTCGTGTTCGACCAATTGGACGGGACACCGTTACGATTATCAAATACCCGTCCCTGAGATTACTTCTACGGGAGGCTACTCTACGACGAACATTGTTGTTACGTACGACGGCCTTCGGCGCGCATCACTTTTCGTCCGAGCTAACAATGTCTTCAATGCCCATTATCACGAGTACATCGGGTTTCCGAATCCCGGCATCGCGGTGCAAGCGGGTGTCAACTATCGGCTTCGGTGAAAGTTGCGCAGTCTGCTAATCGTCAGGTATTGGTGGCAGTACGGCCCGCGCATGTGCAGGGAGGCCTGGGGCAGCACACCTGCACTCGCCTGATCTGCAAGAGAGCAGCGCAAATTTTCCTCACGTTTATTACAATCCGAAGAAGCAACAAGTTATCTCGTTGCCAGGAGGGACGCAGTTGCGAGTTCAGTGGTGCGATGAGTGGCTGGCAGAATACCTGGGATCACTGGGTGCAGTGGCTGGCTCGGTACATTTGGTCGAAGGGGTGGGGCTGAGACTCGCCGGCGCGGTGAACCTGCCCGAAAAAGTTCAGGCAGTTGTCGAATGGGTGCCGCGCGGCAAGGGAATGGCCGGACTGGCGCTCGAGCGCGGCGAACCCGTATTTACCTGCAACCTGAAGGACGATTCCTCGGGCGCGGTGCGTCCGGGGGCAAAGGCCGTGGACGCCGAAGCAGCAGTCGCCATGCCGGTACGGAACGGATCGAATGTTATTGTTGCGATTGTCGGCTTCGCGTTTGCCGAGCAACGCGACTTTACCAAGTCCAATCTCGAAGCATTCGAAATCACCGCGGAGGGACTGGTCGCGCGAATTCACGATGCACAGAAATAGCAGGCCACTGTGACTTCGGATTCGAGGACAGCTCTTTTTCAAGTGGCGCAATATAGTCGGCGGTGTGACTGAAGATTCGACGGCGAGAAGATGAATACATTCAGTATCCAATCGCTCGGGGTGGTGCTGGTCTTTGCCGTCATGGCTGGCATGGATAACTTTCAGGCGGCTTGCGCGCTTGGGATGCTGCCATTGTCGGGACGTCGCAAACTGGCCCTTGGGCTATCGTTTGGGTTGTGTGAATCGGGCAGTACCCTGGTTGGCCTACTGGCAGGTCAATTCTTACGAGCGCATCTGTTTCCTGGCAGACTCACGGGGGCGGTTGCCTTGCTGATCAGCGGAGGAACCATCCTCTACCTGTCCTGGGCTGAACGTAGCGTGGAGGATGCTGTCAATGATGGCGCCTGGATGATCTTTGGCTTGCCGCTTTCTCTCAGCCTGGACAACCTTGTGGGGGGCGCAGGGCTGGGAGCCAGCGGTTTCCCTGCTCTCTTGAGTGCCATCTTAATCGGCACCATCTGCTCGACGCTTAGCTTCGCCGGCCTCTTCCTCGGAGGGCATGGGAGGTCGCTCGTGCCGCAGCGCGCGAGCATGATCTCGGGCGTCTGGCTAGTTACTCTCGCGGTCGTGTCCCTGATTCAGCAATGGAGAAGGTAAACATCTGCCGGTTCCTGCCGAGCATCTTTGATCTGCGTCCGGATTTCCCAGGTGTCGAGAGTTTTGCAAGGACTGACCAGCACGTGACTTCCACGGAGGGCAGAACCCACGTCGAAGCTGACCTTCCGGTGACGCTTGAGCCGACAAGAAGAACGACCGCCCTATAACTTCTGTCCAACCGAAGACTTCTGATCAAGGTGCCTGATAGCGGTAGAGGTTTGAGCCGCAGCCGATCACGACGTAGTTGCCGGAGACAGCTGGTCCAAGAATGTAAGTCAGCCCACTGGGCAATCCGGGAGCCGTCCACAGATGGAGCCCGGTCTGCGCGTCGAATGCGTAAAGCGCGGGCAGTGACGTGGAGACAAAAACTACGTCGTTGACGACGGCCGGCGAAGACAACCCTGCTTCGCCAGCGTTGTTATAGAGAGGAGTGGGTCCCACGTTGTACATTGAGACCTTGTTCGCTCCGACGGCATTGACCTGGGTGGGCCACGCATCGCTGAGATCGCTCCAGTTCAGGGCACGCACGAAAGGTGTGGTTGATGTGTCGATCGAACCGCCATAGCCTCCCAGCCCGACAAAGATGCGGCCGAGCGCAGTGTCGACCGCAGCACTGCCGAAGATGCCGAACATGTTCTCGCCTCCGGTCTGGCCGCCCGGATCCACGTTCGGAAGTTGAACGCCGGTTACGGCGTCCTTTGGCAGCAACTGGCGGCTGTTCAACTGACCCATGGCCTTGCAGTCGTATATAAAGAACGAACCGTTCTTGCATCCGATGCCCATCACCCGGTCCCCGGCGCGCGTGAACACGACCGGACTGCTGCACACGTCCGCGTCGGAATCGCCGGGATAGTAACTGTCGTATTGCTGCGGCGCGTTATAGCCTCCAAAAACGCCGGTGTTCGCGTCGAGAGCCAGGGCCCCGCTTCCATACCACGCATCGGGACAGGGGCCATCCTGAAAGGAGTTACCGGTGCCGAAGAATACTTTATTGAGCGTGCTGTCGTAAGCCAGAGACGACCAGGGCGAACAACCCTTGTGGGGAGGGTCATCCAGCACGCTGAACATCGTCGCCCATGACGGCAGGACTCCACCGGGCGTACAGCTTTTCGGAATGACATTCGGCAGGTTGGTCTGTCCACCGTCATTGCCGCCCGTGAACTGGTTGGTGCAGAAAAGCCATTTCACGACCCCGGATCCGGCATCGAGACACCAGACAAATCCCCAGCCACCTGCTTCACCCTCACCGGTTCCAACATAGACGTTCCCGTTTACGACCAGCGGCGAACTCCAGGTATCCGCGTTGGGATTGGAAACCGGTTGATTCCTTGCCTGTGATGGCGTGATCAGATCGGTCGACCAGACAAGTGTCATGGTAGAGGCGTCCACGCAGTAGACCATACCTCCGAAACTGGTGAAGTAAATGTTGCCGGATACCACAGCGGGAGAACCGCCGATACCCGTGTATCCCTGACCACTCATGTCCTTGTCGGGGACTACATAGGTACCGTTGACGGCACCTGTCGCCAGGTTGATGCTGTAGAGCGTTCCGGTCTGCACCGAATTGTTCACGGTGCCCACGTAGATATTCCCGCCGACGATACACGGAATGGTGATCACGCTGCCGTCCAGAGGGATGGCCGGGAGCGGGTTCATTGCCCCCACAGTAGTGCTGTTGATGTTGCTGCAGCCCGAAGCAGACCCGCTATGGGAATCGTCGTGATGGTACATCCACCAATCGGAACTGAAGAACCAGCAGGGCAGCGGAAAAGGAAAGGGCCTTGGAAATGAAGTCGGAAATGGAAAATGCATGCCGGCGGGATGGTCCGCTACCGCGGGATTGGCGAGCGTTTGGAAGAGACTCTCCTCGGCCAGACCTTCCGATGGCGGATTCAGCTGTTTGATTCGTTCGCGGAATTCAGACAGGCTCGCTTTCCCCGGCAATTCCGGAGAAACAATGTGAGCGGACCGACCGCGTCGGATATCCATCTCCGTGCCGCCCAAGGTAGCCGCTTCGGTGCGGGCCAGAAGGTCGCGCAGCTTGGCCAGATCGTGATCCGGCAAACTGGCGAAATGATCGAGAGCGGCGAGAGTCATCGGGCGCACATCGCTTCCCGAGGCGCCGTTGACCATCCTTCGCTGACGCGCCAGGCGGAACAAAGACTCCCGTAAGAGCGGATCCTCGGGCAGGGCGATCGGGATGTACGTTCCCGGACTCGTGATCTTTGCCCACATGAATCCGCTATGGTGGTTGATACCCGAATTCCAGACCTTCTGCCACCTGTTCGATTTCTCATCCCATTTGAAAAAGCGAACGGTATCAGGATCCAACCCGGCCAGGCTGGACGGGGCGTAGGGTTGAATCAGTGTCGTCAATTCGAATCGCTCCGGTCCGGAAATCTGCGCTGCGCGTCCAATCGCGCCTAAAGTGCCATTCGGGAACGGGTTGTCGACGGCCCCGAGTTTCAGGGTTGAATCTGGTTCCCAACCAGTTACTCCTGACACCAGAGTCGGATCAAGTCGAAGAATAGTCTCGGTACTCATAGTGCGCGACCTCAGCTATAAGCTTTGTTTTTCCAGCGCGAGTTGCGGGCAGACTTTCGCCAATTACTGCCAACTTACGAGAACGCTTTGAGGAGAAAAATCGACTCGAAGTTAAATTACAGGATGAGAGAATCGACCCGCAGCACCTGTCCGGCAAGGAATCGTGCATCTGGTGCTCCCTTCCTTCCAATTCGGGCGAGTCGTCAGGCATTATAGGAGCCAGCAAATCTACCGTCAATCACATTGCGTCGCTCCAGCAAAGGCCTGCCATGTCTCAGGTGCGAGGTCAATCGGGACGAGATGAAAGAGGACAAAAGAATGCCGTTCGAAATTGCGATGCGCGTGATCGCCGGCGATCTCAACTTCCCGACCAGTCTCGCGTTTGACGGTGAAGGCGTGCCATATATCGCCGAGTCTGGGCTGCCGCTTGACGGCGCCCCTCGAAACGGAAGAGTGTTGCGGTTGCTTGGCAACGGACGACAAGAGTGTCTTGTCCAGGACTTGCACGCTCCGGTGACTGGGCTGGTCTATCACGACGGGTATCTCTATGTCTCAGAAGGCGGGCATCGAGGGCGCATCTCGCGGCTTTCCTGTAGTGGCGAACGTGAGACGTTGCTAGATGGCTTGCCGGGCTTCGGCAACTACCACACGGACACGGTGGCAATTGGAGCGGACGGCAAAATGTACTTCGGCCAGGGCGCACACACCAACAGTGGAATCATCGGTACTGATTCGTTGCACCTGGCCTGGTTGGGACGATTACCCCATGACCCTGATATCCCGGGTTACTCGGTGCGGCTGACCGGATGGAATGCTGAAACAGTCGATGAGCGTTCAAGCGACAGCACGCGCCGCATCCTGACCGGGCCATTTATGCCCTACGGACAAGCCACTGCGGAAGGGCAAGTCGTACCGGGTCGTTTGCCCTGCACGGCCTCGGTAATGCGATCGAATCTCGACGGCTCCAACCTTGAGCTGGTGGCGTGGGGAATCCGCAACGCATTCGGCCTCGGCTTTCTTCCTGACGGCCGACTATTGGCCACCGATCAGGGCGCCGACGAACGTGGAAGCCGGCCAATAGCAAATGCGCCGGAATTTCTGTTCGAGGTGAAAAGAGGTTCCTGGTACGGTTGGCCGGATTTCATCGGCGGTGAGCCGGTCACGGATTCTAAGTACTGTGCGCCGGGTGCGGCGTCGCCCAAATTTCTGTTGGTCAATCACGACGAGCTGCCGCGTCCGGAGAGGCCTCTGGCAGTGTTTCCCACAAACTCTGCCGCTACCAAATTCGACGTCACGCCCGCGAGTTCATCGTTTGGGCAGCGGCACCTGATCGTTGCTCTCTTCGGCGACGAAAAGCCGATGACGGGGACCTCCAGCCCGCGCTCGGGTCGAGCCTTAGCGCGAGTGGACCTCCATGACTGGTCGGTGAAGTTGTTCGCTCAGCATTGCTTCGCCCGGCCGATCGACGTCGGATTCTCCCCGCGGACTGGCGAGTTGCATGTGCTCGATTTCGGCAAGTTTGAGATGGGGCGAGAAGGGCGGGTGATAGCACGCCGAGGAAGCGGCAAACTAGCTACGTTAGAGTTGCGGAACCTTGCCTAATGACAGCGCGCGGACGGACCGGTGGAAATCTATTACCACATGTCCGTACAACAGATGATTCTTAATACGCTTTCACAAAACCCCAAAACTATCCCGGGAAGCCTTCGTCCATCCAGGACTTGAATAACTGTGTCTGCTCTTTCGTCAGAGGAGGGTATGGAGGAGGCGGCATATTGACGATGCCCTGGTTCGGTACGATCTGGCTGTAGATCGTGGAGGCATTCGCCTTGACATCTTCGAATCTTGTCAGATCGAGCCTCCACATCATGGAGCTGCGAAATTGGACAAACAACGGGGCAATGTCTTTTTCGAAGGAAACTGCCATGCTCGCCGTCCTCCTTATTTAAAGGCGCAGACTGTCATTGGTTTTCCGCATCGGGTAATGTGTAAATGCGCAGCACCCCGCCGCGTCTTCCGAACACTAGCGCGCCCGCAACAACATAGTTGCCTGAGATAGCAGGTCCGAGACAGTACCCATAACCTCCATTGAAGCCCCCGGTTTGTTCGCCGAGTTCGTCCTTCCAGAGCATTTTGCCGGTATAGGCGTGGAACGCGTAGATAGCAATTTTCGAAGTGGAACAGAAAACGACATCGTTTACAACGGCGGGCGAGCTCAGTCCCGATTCGCCAGGAGTACGATACATCGGCGGCTGCGCTTGAACATAAAGCCGCGGATCACTCTTATCCATCTCCCAAGCGTCAGCCAGACTCTGCCATTGCATTGCTCTGAGGAAGGGGGTCGTGGCGTAGTCGATTCCCGCTTGGACGTTGTGATAATTGTTTCCGCCGATACCGATGTAAATCCGGCCTAGGTCCGGATAGATAGCGGGCGTGCTGTAGGTGCCGGAATAGTTCTCCTGGTCCTCGCTGTCGGACATGCGATTCGGCATTCGAGGATCCATGCGTTGGTCGTTCGGCCCCACGTGAGGATCAACAGTCGGAATCTGCCGGCCATCGTTGTAATAAGGCAATAATTGACGCCAGTTGACAAGCTCCATGGAAGCGGCATCGAGGACGAACAGGCCGCCGTTCTTGCAGCCGGCCGCGAGCAACCGACGCCCATTTACGGTAAAAAGCGCCGGTGACCCGCCGAAATCGACATCCACGTCGCTAGCACGATAGCTGCTTTCCGGCAGAGCCTGGAAAAATCCGCGAAACTGACCTGTCGTGGCATCGAGTGAAAGAATGCCGTTGGAAAAGCCTTTGGAAGGCAGCGCCGAATCGGGAACCGGATTGCCTGTAGTGCAGAAGATCCTGCTCAGTTGATCGTCATATGCAATTGACGACCAGACGGAGCACCCTCGAATCGCAGGGTTAGCAGGACCTACGCTGAAATTCGGTGGCAGAGCCCCTTTCACAACCGCGGGTGGCAGAACGTTCGGTTGGTTAGGAACGCCATCGGCAAATTGGCAGGTGCAATAAACCCAAATGACGTTCCCTGTCGACATGTCGAGACAAAACACGAACCCGAAAAGCCCAGGGTTTTCTCCTTCACCGATACCCACATAAACGCAGCCGTTGAGAATATCGTGCGCAACCACGGGCGAACTCCATCCGGCAGCTGGAGGCGCGCCCGGCGCAACATTCGTTACTGGCTGATTGTGCGCTGGGTCAGCGTGCCGAAGATCCGCGACCCATTGCAGCGTGAGATCGCTATTGTCCAGACAATAGAGTTTCCCATTGAAGGCGGTGAAGAATACTTGATTGGTATCTTTGAATATTGCGGGCGTGCAACCCATCCCCATAAAGCCGTGGCTGTCGCCTTCCGTGGCATCGATACTCCATTCGAACTTCGCTACCGTCTGGCCGCTCTCGGCATTAATCTTCAAAAACTGACCGCCGTTAGCACCCTCTGCGTCGTGGCTGTTGGCAAGTCCAACATAAACGAATCCGTCTACTAGAGCAGGCACAGAAAGGACCGGCCCCGGAACATCAATGTCGTGAAGCAGCTTGAGGGTATGCGCATTGCGGGCGTTAATGCCGCTTCCCGTCACCAGCCCGGTGTGTGCCGGGTCGCCGTGGTACATCCACCAATTCGAGTGCGCCATGTCGTTTATCCGTTGTCGGAATTAAACTCGAAGGTCGGCCCCGCAGTCTGGCCTGGAACCACGTCAGTGCTCATCAATACGAGAGCCTGCTCCTGCATCGATTCCATGAGTGTGATTGCCGGGCCGAGTCTGTCAGGTTCGCCTGAGAAGGTCCGCTGCAAGGTCATCAGCAGTTTGGTATAGGTCTGGTTGAAACTCTGGTTGAGCTTGAAAGCCTTCGAGTCGGGCTCATAAGAGTTACTATTCGGGTTGGCAAGGACTGGCCACACGTCGGCAGGATTGAAGTCAATGGTATGCCCGCCATAGACATAGTCGGGTTTACCGGGGCTGGTGTCTGGGTTCGGAATCAACTTCTTACCGTAATAGATTTCCGCGAACCGGTAGTAGTGGGCCAGTTCATGTCCGGGAGCAAGCGGCGAGGTTGTTGTGCCTTCGCCTTGGCTAATAATCAGTTTGACGGCTTCGCAGGCAGACTCGACGTCGTGGATGTGCATCGTACGCAGCGCGGAAAACCCGGTGGTGAGCTGCTTCTTGGGGTCGCCAGTGAAGATCCCGTTCCCGAGATTTCGGATTTGTTTCATGATGCCTTCGTAAAACTGGCCGATCGTGGTATGTGGTTTGATCGCGGCAGCTAGTTCGAGAACCGGGAAGTGCAGCGGGTCCTCCGGTTCTTCAATCACCATAAACGTTTCCCGGACGACCTGCTTGGAAAACGGTTCGAGCCCGACAACTAAAGACCCCTCCACTCCGCCTGGCAGATGCCCGGGGTATTTCGGCACGAAGTGCGAGTCGCCGATTTTCGGAGTGCCGTTGATGGAGTTGAGGATGTTACAGGCGATCGACATGTGCAGCATCTCCTGCACTACGACGGATTTGATTAGTCCGGCGATTTCATCGTTCGCGTTCTGGCGAAGCGAATAAAGTGCGTAGAGATAAGGTGGAATTGTGGAGTGCTCGAGTTCGATGGCACACTGCAAGGCCCGCCGCAACCCTGCGGGCGTTCCGTCCAGGTTTTCAAAAACTTCCGCCTTCAGCGTAATCATCGATCGCTCTCCAGCATGAATCAGAAACGCCGCATGGAGCGGCTGAGTTCAGCGAAGCTTGGAATGGTTTCCGTCTCCGCTTCGAGCAGTGACTTCACGGCCGGAGCGTCCAGGAAATTATAGAGCAACGTGCGCTGGCCGACGCTCATGTCACGCGTCACCGGCATGAATAGAAAGCTTTCGAAATTTGCTGGATCGGTAAGGCGCTTCAGGATGGCTGCATACGCTTTGACCTGGACGGGATCATCCAGCCTCAGCCAGTTATCCATGCAGGGGGCCATCGCGTTCCAGTTCGCCAGTACCTTGACGTACACATTCTCCCAGGTTGGAGGCAACTGCGCGAGGGATGTATCGGCAGGGCGCACGCGAACATACATATACGTATTGACCTGCGGGTTGATGCCATTCGTAGGCTGGTCGAGAGCATTGAAAGATGGCACATAGGCGGTGATCGAGCCTGCGCCAGCCGTAATCGGCACCGTGAGCCCTCCATTCTGGTCGGTAGTGACCTGCATGACCTTGCTGGGTGGGTCACCCGCCGCATCAGTCTGATAGAGCTGGAGAGCTATTCTTGCCGATACTGGTACCCCACGCTGGTACACCTGAAACCTAGCGGTTACCTGGTCTCCTTCGTCCAGGTACAAGTTGGGTGTCGCCGGAATCCCGCGTAATGGCAATTCGGCCAACAGTTGATCACCCTGAGAATTCCTTATTTGGATATCCTGACCAGTTAGCGCTTGCACTGCATCGGCCGAAATTGAGACCGTCACGATACCGGCCGTTGCCTCGTAGGCTGAGCGGTCGTATTGGCTGTATGGGAGCGATCCAAGGTTCGTGACGGCTTGGCTGGTTGGTTCAACCGCCACAATGCTGAGAGTGCCCAGATCCTGCTTGGCAAGATTCTTGTCGACCTCAGGGACACTATTTGAAAGGTCAATCACCAAGGATGCTGAGTCGACTCGTACCCAGGCGCTGCCCAGCGGAGAGTTAGCATCCTGAATTAGTGCACGGTCTCCCGGTTCGTGCGGAGGTTCTCCCTCACGCCAGAGACCAATGACACCTACCAGCAAGCTGCGCGCTGGGTTGGGTTGAAAACCGCCCTCGTTCAGCTTCTTGATCAGTTCCTTGGCGGCTGCTTGAGTGGCTGGAGACTTGTTTGTTAGTTCGGGGTTGTCGAAATAGATAGTGCGGTATGCGTTAAAGCGAACCGTCAAGCCGAGCACATCGTCCCTTTTCAAAGCATCGGACAATCTCTGCAATGCAAAGGAGTCGAAGGCATTTATGCTGAGCCCATCGGCCTTTGAAAAAGAGGCTTGCCACACGACCGACGCCACGCCGGCAATCATGGAATTCGCGCTATTCCGGGCGAAGTTGATATAGCGATCGTGCATTCGCGAAGTACGGGACGCGAATATGCCGTAGCCTCCTTCGACACCAAAACACATTGTGTCGAAGAATATTTGTGACGATATGCCGCCGAAGGGCTCCAGATCCACCAGCATTCCCTGCAAATTGACCGCTGCATTCATGAAGTGATCGTTGGTGTTTGTGCCGGCACCAACATCGAAGCCACAAACTGCCGAATCAAAAAAAGTCACGCGGTGAGTGCCATGCGGATTCCAGTTACCCTGAGTGCCCACCTGGGTGATGGCCTGCGCACGAAACTTCTTTACCTTATCGATAACCGATGGATAAATCGTCTCTCCCGTATCCTCGTCATAGTTGAAGTTGTAATTGTTCGAGGTGATCGGGTCCCACGTCACTTGACCCTTGAAGTAAATCCGCGGTGTCTCCAGCACGCTCATGCGTTTCCTCCTGTTGGAATCGGCGTGTAAATAAAGGACGGCCCCGCGACGGTGTGACCATCGGCAAGCGGCACGGTGAAAGCGTGTAGAGCAGCCATCCGCAGGTCAAACATAGCTCGCACTGCTTCACCGAGTGCGCCGTCCTCACCATTCAGAGCACGCTGCAGCGCAGCTATCATTGCTGAATAAGCCTGATTGCAAGCCTTCTGTGCGGCTTGGGCTTCCGGCGGGTCCTTTGAGAAGTCGTGTTCCGCCGGGTCGGTGATGGCAGGGTACGCGCCGCTCCAATCGACCCCGAGCCGCTCAGGGCCCCATGTGTAACCCTGCGGATCGTTGTCTTTGGTCAGGACCTTGTCGTAAAAGATTTCACCGAAGCGGAAATAATGAGCGATATCATCCTGAAAGTCCAGAGGATCGTATTCGGTTCCCTGACGACTGCCTTCGCCTTCAGAGACGATCTCTTGTATGGCTTTGTGCGCGTTGGCATAGCTATTGATGGCAAATAACTGGCCGGGGAAAAACTGGTTGTCAACAACTTGACTCCGTCCAGGCTTCCAGTCGGTCACCGGCAGAGTGGAGAGAAAATTGTCCAACGCTGCGTAGTATTGTCCGATGGTTACCGCTCTCTTTGGCGAAGCGGCTAACATAAGCTCCCTTACGGGAAAGTCTGGGGGATCTTCGGGTTGCTCGATCACCATCGCTTGCTCCATCGCCTGCTTCGAAAATGGATAAATGTGAAGCGTCAGCGGTGTTCCGTCAGGTCCGATGTCGCCCGGGAGCGGACCCGGATACTTCTGCGGATTCAGTTGTGGGCTGCCTCCCAAGGCGTTGAGGATATTGGACGCAAGGCACATATGGACCATTTCTTGCAATGCCACAGATTTGATCAGTTGCTCGGCTTGCGGATTTGTGCCCGGCCGGATGGAATACAGTGCGTACAAATATGGCGGCAGCGTCCCAAATTCAACACCGATAGCTTTCTGCAACATAGACTGAGCGTCTGTAACATCGGACAGCTGGTCTAATTCCAGTCGAATCATAATCCTCCTATGCGCGGGTTGAGTTGTTAGATCATAAGCTCCAATTCTTACCATTAGTGCCACTCACATCATTGTTGATGGTGGAGACATCGGCTTGAAAACAGCCTGTGAAGTGCAAGCGTGGAGAATCGAGATAACTCACCCAATAACCTCCTCTGCATCGCGAGCCCACTAGGCGTGTCGAGTCGGCCAAGCCAAATGCGACCGCCATCGGCTCGCATCGAACTGGCTGCTATCACGGTTTACTGTCGAAGGGCTGACGGGAATTAGCAATTTTGGCATAATTTCGTCTGCTTGGGTACTGCCGTTAAGTGGTGAAAGACGGCAGAGCTAGAAAGCGGTGGGAACCAAGTGCTGCGTTTCAATGCCAGACGAGAGCATCGCCGTTGCGCGTGCTGGTCAGCGATTCCCCTTTCCAGCGGGAGAAGCGGCAGAAGGTGCCGAATGTTCTGAAGGCGGAACAAATTATGAAGATTGTTTGGCGTCTCCGAGTCGCTCTCGTGACCTATGGTGCGGCCAACACCTGGTCAAGTGCTTTCAGCGAGGGCGCGAAGAAATAACCTCCACCGGTCGGTGTCAGCCACGGCGCGTCGGTCGACAGTTCTTGTCGCTCGAGCGAAGCCCCAAATAGGTACATGCTGCGGACGCGATTCTCGCCATAATTGCCGTTCATGCCGATGAAGATGTCGTTGCCTGAAGGCGATGAAGGTGTAAACCGGTTTGACATCCACCGGTTGCGCAGAAATTCGAATTGATCTTCGATGGACGTAACGAAACCGAGGAATAGCAAACCGCGATTGCCAGGTAGGGGATCTTCCGACTTCAAGTGCGGCTGGTTACCTTCGATCGGTCCTTCAAGTAAGGTCCCGCCAAAGGGGATGCCGCGGCGCATAATACGCCGAGTAAAACTGCCAAACGTAGCCCCTGTATCGCCGTTGGAATCCCTTGTGTTGACCTTTCGGATGTGCGAACCGAGTGGACAGATGGCGCCAATCGGGTCGGGTTTTGCATTCGGGAACGAGTCCGCATATCCGCCAACCAGTTTCAACGGGTAGGTATCGGCGGCAAAGCCGAAATGATTGTTCGCCAGATCATCTTCTCCAAGGCTGTAATCGTCTGCGGCGGGTGAGCGGGAGATCGGTGCGCCACTTGGCAGGAGGCAGCCATGTTTATATTGCTGTTAGCTCCTTTGCTGATGACGCTGCACATGCTGATGAGCTACCCGGCGCGCCACCTTAACGAAGTGTATGAGCAAGGTCGTGTCGGCAAAGGAGTCTTCTTGACCCTGCTGCTCGTGCCGTTAATAATAGCCCTGTGCGCTCCGATCCTACCGTTCGTGTTTGCGGTAAGGCAACTACATAGCTTAGGCATTTCACTCAGGGTGCTACTGCTGTCCAACTTTGGACTTGTACGTGATCTTTCCATAGGCGTCATATTTGGGGGAATTGTTGTAGTCACTTCGAAGGTGATTGCACGTATATCGCAGCAAGGGCCACCACGGCAGAAGATCGGGTTTGCAATAGTCAACGTCCTAGTCAGTCCGTTTTTCGAAGAGGTGGTGATGCGTGGGTATGGCAAGGTCTACTGTGATATGCACGGGATCAGGACCCCCTTCGCTGCATTTCTTACCGCTGGGTTGTGGGCGCTAGCACATCTGCATATAGCGGGGGTGTTAAACGCCCCCTCAATTCGAAGGGCGTCTGGAACGTGCTATATGATACGATGTTTGGCGTATTGTTCTACTATCTGTATGTTGTAACTGGGTCTCTTTTAACGCCAATAGTTTGCCACGCCGCTACTAACGCAGCGATTTTCCTAGTTGGTCTCAAGTCTCCTCGCGCCTCCGGACAGAATCTGGGTTTCACGACCTCCTGAGCGGTCGGGATCCGTTGAGATTGTCGCAAACAAGAAGGAGATTCCAGATGAAAGCAGGAGTAGCCATGTCGGCCGTGGCGCTGTGCATTGTGGGAGTGGGAGTGCGGTGTGCTTTGCGAGCAATCCGGCTGCCGGAACCTGGAAATTGAATCAAACCAGATCAAAGATCACTCCCGGTGAACCGAAGAACACAAAAGCCGTGTGCGCTACCGCTGGCGACGAGATTAGAGTCATAACCGACGGGATCGACTCCGACGGCACGCCACTTCATAACTGATGGTCGCGCCTGGTCGAAAAGGCACCATTGCCGAATGATGGGTACATTTTGGGTTCAAAACCTTCTGCCCCAAGCTCCCACTGAGTAAAGGGCGCAAAAGACCGTTGCGTCGCTTCCGCTCGACGGGTGGCAAATTCGAGTTCACGGCTACTTGTCGTGTACGAAGTCTGGAATTGCACAGTGGCACTGTGCGTGTTGCACTGGCACATTGTCAGCGGACTGTAGATTTTCTCTTGCGACAATAGGGTCCCGAGAATCAGCCCACTGACGAATACTAAAACACCTAAAGATGTGACGACTCGAATGGTTGTACGGTGCCTTTCCCACTCCGGAGAAAGTCTCAGTATCCCTGGACTAAAGATGGGGGGCAGGTCAGAGCAGGTCGGGTAATCGTAACCTGAGCCGCCGCTGAAATGCAACAGCGTGTATTCGTCCAGTAGATGGGTGACAGTTTCATTCCTTTCGTTGAGATGAGAGCTGGCGGAGAAACTGCTGGGGAGTCAAGTAGCCCAAGGACTGGTGAGGACGAAGCGTGTTGTAGATTTTTTCCCATTGCCGCAGCTCACAATTGAGTTTTTTCATTTCCAGCGGGCACGGGGTGATTTGGTAAAACTCCTCGGTATGGGTGCGGTTGGCGCGCTCGACGGCACCGTTGAGTTTGGGGGATCGAGGCGGCAACACGAACAGGTGCAGGCCGCGTTGCTGGCAGGCCTGCTCGAACTCAGCGGCGAACTCGGAGCCGCCATCGACCTGCAGGGCGCGAATTGGAAACGGCATGCGGTGCTGCAAGGTATCGAGGAACTGAGTAGCCGTGGCGGCGGTGGCGCGGGTATGCGCTTGAATCACGTCCCAGCGCGAGATCACATCGCGAGCGGTGAACTGTTTGAAGACCACGCCGGGGATGGGACGTACGTCGAGGGTATCGACCTGCACCAAGTCGCCGGGCTGGGACACCGCGTACTGCTTGGGTTTGCGCACCGCATAAGGACGGGGCCGCAAAGCCCGGCGCGATCCCGGAACTCGGTTGCGTAGCGGCTCGACCAGCCGGCCTTGGCGTTTCAGATGAGCTAGGATACGACCCACCATGGAAGTGGACACCGGCCGTTTTTCCTGGCGCAGCAGCACCGCCAGTTTGTCCTTGCCCCAACCAGGAAACTGCAAGCGCAACGTCAAAACCCTTTCTTCTAAGAGGCCAGACCAAGTCGGTTGACGTGGTCGCCGAGGGCAATGGCTGCGCTCCTCCAGACTGCTTAAATCCAGCGGATCATAGCGCTTCTGCCAACGATAAAAGGTTTGGCGGGAGATCCCGAAATGGCGGCAAGTCAGAGCCGCATTCTGGGTCGCACGATAGAAATCCATCCACGTCAACCGCACTCGCGCCGAGCGGCTCAACTCTACGCCCACCTGGACCAGCTGCCTCGATCGAGGTGGCTTGCCTCTTCGAACTTGCATTCTGACACTCTATCGAAGTGTCACTAATCATTCTGAACGAGAACACAGCGAAGGGACAACTCCACCACTGGCTCAGCCCGTGGTAAGGGTTCTGGCGTTGACCCTTACCAACTTCTCATTTCGCCGTCCGAAATTACTTTCGAACGTCTAGGGCGTAGGGTACGTTAGATGTGATCTTTAAAAAAAAGCGTCCGCCCTTGGGAAAGATGGCCGAGTCGCTATCTGTTTCTTCGGCAAACATCGGCAGTGTGGAAAACTGCTTGTCAATTATCAGCGCACCACGCTCAGTTCTGCTCTGGCTGCTATTGAAAAGCTCAACTTCAAAATAGCTTACTTCTTTGTTGCCCTTCACGGGATCACCTGGATGCCAGACTGTTGCTGGATTTACGGGACCGGCTTGATAGTGAATGCGCCAATTCTGACCAACCGAGAAGGGCTGGCTAACAACTGTTTTCTTCCCGTAGGATGTGCTCTGCGAGAAATAGACAGTGTCAGGATCGGTTTCGGTTGGCGCTAGACCAGGTACCGAAGCGCCCCCCCTTTCGATTTGTTGAGCCATCTTATCCACCGAATCTTTAGGCTGTTGCGAGGATGGTTCCGTTCGGCTTCCATCGGGATGCTCTTGGCCGACACTAGGCGAAGATGAGCCTTGAGTTTCACTATTGGTTTCATTGGAGCAGCTCAACATGATGAAGCAAAAAGTTCCAGCTGAAAGGAATGCAACGAGGAAGCGAAAAGATCTTTCCATGAATCTTGGTTTCATGTGCTCTCCTTCCGTCAGTAGGAGGGTGACGAATTGTAGAACCACAAGGTATGCACCCCCGTAGAGGTAAGGGGTCGATAATCGCGATGGTCGAAGTACACTTCGAACCGGGTGCCCACTTTTTAAAAGCAGCGCACTGTTTTACCACACTAATAAGGACTGGGTGCAGAAGAGAGGTTTGGGGGTGACGTAACTTCGATTGTGTAAAAAGCGAGAGGGGGTAAGTTGGCTTTGGCCTCACAAGCTAAAGCCATTTTGAAAGGAGACTTATACCCATGGCGAAGGTAACACCCATCACCGAGCAGTTCCAACATTTCGTCAGCGAACTGAAAGAGAGTTTTTGGGGCGACCTGCAGGGGCAGGTGCAGCAGAGCATGCGCAAGCTGTCGGAGTTGCTGTCGGAGCGGCAACGCGACCTGTACATGGTCAGTCCACGCCACAGTCGGCACAAGCCGCGGCGGGATTATCGCAACGGCTACTACGAGCGCGATTTTGTGACTCGCTTTGGGAGCTTGCGTTTGCGTATCGCCCGCACGCGCAAGCGCGGGTTTCTGCCGGAGGTGTTGAACAAGTTTCAGCGCCGGGCCGACGAGGTATCGCTGAGGCCTTCCTGTGGGGGATCTCGACCCGGCAGGTGGGGCGGGTGGTGAGCATTTTGACCGGCGAAGTGGTCAGTCCGCAGACGGTGTCACGGCTGACCCGCGATCTGGACGAGGCGGTGCGGCAGTTTCATCAGGCGCCCTTGGAGGACGACTGGGCCTACCTGTTTCTGGTCGGCGTGAGCCTGCGGGTGCGGCGGCCCGGCGGCCGGCAGCGGGTGCAGATGCTGGTGGCTTACGGAGTGCGCGGCGACGGCACCCGGCAACTGCTGGGTTTTCTGCGCAGCCTGGGCGAAAGTCAGACTGCCTGGGAAGGGCGTTGCAGGATCTATACCGCCGCGGCCTGGAAGGCGACAAGCTGCTGCTGATCGTCACCGACCGATGTCCGGGCCTGGCAGCGGCCATCGAGACGGTGTATCCCCGGGCGCAGCATCAGCGCTGCTGGGTGCACAAGATGCGCAATATTTTGGAGAAGGTGCGCCGCCGCGACCATGACGCGGTGAAAGCGGATGCGCAGGCCATCTATCGCGCCGACAGCCGGCGTCAGGCCGAAGCCGCCTTTCGCGCCTTTCGTCGCCGCTGGCAGGCGGTGTACGGGCCGATGGTGCGCCAACTGGAGCGCGGCTTGCCAGAGCTGCTGTCGTTTTTCAGTTTCCCGCAGCATCTCTGGAAGAAGCTGCGCACCACCAATATTATTGAGCGCTGCTTCGTCGAAGTGCACCGCCGCACCCGGCCCATGGTGTGCTTCGTGAACGTCAAGAGCGTGGATCGTATCATCTACTCCATCTTCCAGAGATTTAACCTGGAATGGAAAACCCGCACCCTCCGGGTTTTTACACAAGCAGCTTGACGTCACCAGGTTTGGGTAAACAGTGCAAACTGGCGTCCCTAATGTCCGGCTGAAGACGCTTATTAGCATTCCGAGGTCGCTTCACGAAGGAAGGTTTGGGTGAAGGCGGTTTTAGCGCATCTCAAATAGGGTAAGTTTTGCGACGCCCCGTGAGGCCAATGAAATCAGCCCTTTCAGGGTCTCATAACTCAGTCTCAAAATCGAATGCACGTCGTCGAGTTGAGCCAAGGGTTTGATCCGCGGGGCTGAGCAGGCTGCACAGTTGCCGCCCCGCCGAATAATCTCAAATCTCAGTCTCAAAAAATCAGCCTGCGATTTCGGCTCTCATGGTGGTACCCGGCCGTGAACACGCGGAGCGCCCGGAGTTAAGTCCGCTGTAACCGCGACCGTTCACCAACCAGAAGGACGCATAGTCGGCATGTCGTCGAAGTGCTGCGGTGGGATTAGTTCCCAGAAGTCAGCCAGTGTCTTTGAATGTGTCCGCTCCTGCTGGTATCCCCTCTCCTTGGGAATGTGGGTTGATGAAGACAGCGCGTTTTGAGGCGAGGTGACGCAAGCAAAGGCTCGCCGGTCGCGAACAATTCCTTGCTGGTGATTAGTTAGCGAAGAGTCGTCTTGACCGTGCAGACGGCCCAAGGGTAGGCGCTCATTCGCCATCGCGGAAACGTCCAACAGCCTCACTTTCTCCACAGATCGTCGCGGACAGGCGCAACTGATTGAACAGAAGGCAATTGTCTATTTCTCGCAGAGCGCGCAACTGATCCGAATCAGTTGTTGCCTGCCTCTGTAAATACCTGGAAAATCAACGACCGGACATTGAAGGTAGAAGACTAGGGGATTTATTCGGAAGGGGATGCTGTATGTAAGTTATTGATTCTAAAGGTGGTGAGCGCGGAAGGAATCGAACCTTCAACCTACTGATTAAGAGTCAGTTGCTCTGCCAATTGAGCTACGCGCCCGCGCAAAAAGGAAGGCTACAGAACGGCGACCACGATTATAACATCGTCCATGAACCGCGGCGCACCGGTAAGCGCAGCATCTAGGCATAACTCTTGATCCTGCCGAAGCAGAGAAAGGCTTAACCGGGC
>Ga0187879_10000683_pt1 | contig 22580 bp, 17 predicted proteins | sample June2016WEW_19_1_FD_132423 | JGI IMG/M metagenome (GOLD analysis project Ga0187879, IMG submission 132423) | Peatland microbial communities from SPRUCE experiment site at the Marcell Experimental Forest, Minnesota, USA - June2016WEW_19_10 | ecosystem: Environmental > Terrestrial > Soil >... | reverse complement strand
CGTCTGATTGCGGAACACGACAACGCCATACTCGGCCAACGCGCCGCGGATCCCGGCAACCGTTGCATCGGACAAAGCGCCTTCGAGGTCGACCCCGCCGATTTCGGCACCAATGGTGCCAGACATTGGACGAATTACCAGGTGATTGCTGAGCAACGCCGCCTCCCTCGATAACCGGAAGACGGTGCCACGCCGGGAAGCGATTTGCCAGGGAGCGATTCAGCCAATCATTTGGAACCCGTGCAGTGCATCCGCAACGCGCTGCATCACGCTGGCCCAATCTCCCGGCGTCGTCTGCCGAAACAGGCGCATGGTTGGATACCATGGGCTGTCATCCCGGTCCCTACCCCACCGCCAGCAGGCATCGTGGCGGCTCAGCATCCAGACCGGTTTGCCAAGAGCGCCGGCCAGGTGGGGGACAGCGGTGTCGACGGCGATAATCAGGTCCAGTGCGGCAACCAACGCCGCCGTGTCGGCAAAGTCGGTCAGGCGAGTGGCGACGTCGATCAACGGAAACGGCGCAGTCTCGAGTTGGGCCGCCGGAGGGCCAAGCTGTAACGACACGAACACGTGGTCCGACACCGCACCAAGGGGCGCCATCTGCGCCAGCGCCATCGATCGCCGCCGATCGATGGCTGCCGCGTGCGGTTGTTGCGGGCGGCTCGCGCCAGCCCAGACCAAACCGACCCTCAATCCCGGAGCGCCGGAGGCTGTTTTGCCTGGCGACGGGACGATCGAATGCCATGCGGCGACCGCATCCGGATCTGCCGCAAGGTAAGGAACCTGCCAGGGGATGGTTTGCTCGGTCGTGCCAAACGCCCAAGGCAGGCTCATCAGCGGGCAATGCAGGTCGAACGTAGGCAGTGCGTCGTCTTGCGACACCACCTGGTCGACGCCCGGGAGCGACCCCATCAGGCGGGTGAGCGTCGCCGGCACCGCCAGGATGACGCGTGCGCCAAGGCCGGCGACCATTGGGGCATAACGGCAGAATTGCAGAACATCGCCAAAACCTTGTTCGCCCAGAAGCAGGATGGTTTTCCCGGCGAGCGGCGCCGCGCCTGTCCACCGTGTCTCGGCCGGCAATTGGGGTAACGAGACCAGTGGCTGGACGCGCCAGCGGGCCTCGTACCACCGCCAGCCTTCCTTCAGCCGGAATTGCGTCAGCAGAATCATCCCGAGGTTGACTGCTGCCTCGGGGTAATCGGGATTGGCTGCAAGGGCGTCACGGCAGACTGCTTCGGCCGCGTCCAGCCGACCCAGTTCGGCCAGTGCCAAAGCGAGGTTGTTGCAAACCCGGGCTTCATCGGCACCAAGCCCCCGGGCTCGGCGGTACAGCGCCGCCGCCTCCTCCAGGTGGCCCAGAGACTGCCGGATAACGCCGAGGTTGAGTGTGGCGTTGGCATGATCGGGCTCAAGGCGAAGCACAGCGCGAAAATGGTTCTCCGCCTCGGACAAGGCATTCAAAGCATGCAGGGCGATACCAAGATTGTTGAGCGCTTCGACGTTGTCCGGATCGATGCGGAGGGCCTGGCGTTCGCACTCGATGGCCTCCGCCGCCCGCCCTTCCTGCAGGATGGTCAGGCCGAGATTGGACCAGGAGTCGGGGCGTTCGGGGGCAAGAGCGAGCGCGGCTCGGTAGAAGGTTTCCGCCTCAACGCGACGACCCGAATTCTGCAGGTCGACCGCAACGGCATGACAGAGGTCGGCGTCGATTGTGAAGGGCGGCTCGCCCTCGGACGCTTTGCTGAGCGGTGAGTCGGCTGGATCGCCGACCCAGGTCAGTAAGATTTCGTCCGATGCGTCCTGCGGCGAGAGGTGAGACAGGGTGGGGTTTGGCGTGTCTGAATCCATGCCCCTATCAGGGCACGGACTTAAATCCGCGCCAACACCTCATCGCGGAATTTCTTCATTTCGTCGATTGCCTTGCCGGTGTCGCGCCCCTCAAAGTCGAAATCCATCGCGGTGACGCCCACGTCGCGCAATGCGGCGATGTCCTCGATCACATGGGCGATCGAGCCGGTAAACAGCTTGCGACATCCATCGGAGGCGAGCGGTGCTGGTTGGCCGTGGCGCTTAATGCGGTAGGCGATACCGATCCTGGCCGGATCGCGGCCGACCTGTCGGGTCAGATCGCGAAGCTTCGCAATCCCGGCCTGCAACCTCGGCAAGGTGTCGAGCATGTTGGCCTTGTTACTGCCGATCGGATACCAGACATCGCCCACACGGGCGGCGCGGCGCATGGAGGGGCCGGTTTCGCCGCCGACCCAGATCGGCGGGTGCGGTTGCTGCACCGGTTTGGGATCGACCAGCAAACCATCGATGTGGGTGTATTTGCCGGCGAAGGTGACGTGCTTCTGGGTCCAGACGGCGCGGAACGCATCGAGGTATTCGTCGGTGACGGCACCGCGTTCCGCGAACGGCGTGGTGGCGACGGCGTCGATCTCCACTTTCTGCCAGCCGGCACCGATGCCGACGTCGAGACGCCCATTGGACAGCACGTCGATGGTGGTCAGCATCTTGGCGGCCAGGATGGCGGGCCGATGCGGCACCACCATCACCGCGAGCACCAGCCGGATTTTGGTGGTTTTGGCGGCAATCCAGGCAGCCGCGGTCAATTGTTCCATGCGATGGCCGGGATCGGGGGAGTAGAATTCGCCTGACTCCGAATACGGGTAACCGGGGACCGTCACATCGGGCAACGCGATGTGGTCGGTGAGAGTGAGGTAGTCGAAGCCGAGTTCCTCGCCGAGCTGGGCGACGCGGGCCATATCGGTGGCTGTGGCCATCGGGCCGGAGATCGGAAGGTTGAAGCCGATGAGCATGCAGGGGCCTTTGCCGGACGCGGTGAAAATTCGCCTCAGGTGATAGACGAGACTGAGTACTGGGCAAGGGGGTGCCCATTCAACCCGACAACCCACCGATGTCGCCACCGTCACCTGCGATCGTGGCTGCATTGCTTGTTTGCGCCACTTGGGTAGATGATTTCCTCAAACGCCCCGCCAGGAGGAAAGCCATGCAAATCACCGCCGCCGTATTTCGAGAGGTGCACCAACCGCTGACCATCGAAACCATCGATATCGATGAACCGCGCGGCCGTGAGGTGCTGGTCCGCACCGTTGCCACCGGGGTTTGCCACAGCGATCTGCACATCGTGGACGGCCTGGGCCGCTTCAACCTCGACCGGCCCTTCGTACTCGGTCACGAGGGGGCCGGCGTGGTCGAAGCCGTGGGCGACGACGTTACCGCGGTGCGCAAAGGCGACCACGTCGTTGCCTGCCTGTCCGGCTTCTGCGGCAATTGCCTGCAATGCCTCAGTGGCCATCCCAACGTTTGCACCGGCGGCATCGTCGGACGGGAAAATCGGCTGTCACAAAATGGCCAGCTGTTCCAGCAGTTCGCGAATATCGCCAGTTATGCGTCGCACATGCTGCTGCACGAGAATTCGCTGGTGCGGATCGATCCGGATCTGCCGCTCGACCGGGCCGCTCTGGTTGGTTGCGGCGTGCTGACCGGGGTCGGCGCGGCGCTACGCAGCAGCGGATTGCAGGCGGGCCAGACCGTCGCCGTGTTCGGCTGTGGCGGCGTCGGACTGTCCATCGTGCAGGGCGCGCGGATTGGCGGCGCGCGCCAGATCATTGCGGTCGATCAGTTCGACTCCAAACTGGAAATGGCGAAAGCCGTCGGCGCCACCCACACCGTCAATTCGACCCAGGACGACGCGGTCAAAGCCGTGCGTGCACTGAGCAAAGGCCTTGGCGTCGATCACGCGTTTGAGGCGGTCGGTCTGTCCGTGCTGTGCCGCCAGGCGATCGAGAGCCTGGCCGTGCGCGGCACCGCAACGATCGTGGGCGTGCTGCCGCCCGACGCAAAGATCGAGTTCCCGTGGCTGGCGATCCGACCGGAGTGCAAAGTGCAAACCTCGCGCATGGGATCAAACCAGTTCCGCACCGATATTCCGAACTACCTGGAGTTCTATCGCCAGGGCCGTTTGGACCTCGACTCGATGATCTCCCGCCGCGGCGTACTCGGCGACATCAACGATGCGTTCCGGGCGATGAAAGCCGGGGAAGTGGCACGGTCGGTGCTGCTGTTCGACTGATCTCGCGAGAACGTCAGAGGCATCATAGACTATCGGCCATGGCCAACACCCCTTTCCTGCTACGCGACGATCAGGACCGCATCGCCACGCTGACCCTGAACCGCCCGCAGACTCGCAACGCTTTGTCCATCGATCTCATGGAGGCGCTCGACACTGAACTGGTGTCGATCGCTTCCGACCCAACCACGCACGTTGTCGTTATCGCCGCGGTCGGTCCGGCGTTCTGCGCCGGGCACGACATGCGGGAGATGCGCGCCTCGCCGACCCGCGAGGCGTACGAAGCGGTGTTCGCACTGTGCTGCCGCCTGATGCAGCGCATCGTCAGCGTGCCGAAACCGGTGATTGCGCGGGTGCACGGCGCTGCCTCCGCGGCCGGCTGCCAGTTGGTCGCCACTTGCGATCTCGCCATCGCCGGCGAATCCGCCCGCTTCGCGACGCCCGGCGTCAATATCGGCCTGTTCTGCTCGACCCCGATGGTCGCTCTCAGCCGCGCCGTCGGCCGCAAGGCGGCCATGGAAATGTTGCTGACCGGCGAGCCGATCGACGCCCATCGCGCCCGCGAAATCGGCCTCGTGAACCGCGTCGTCCCTGATCGCGAACTCGACGCGGCGGTCACCGGTCTGGCCTGTCAAATTGCCGGCAAAAGCCCCCTCACCCTGGCCATCGGCAAGGAAGCATTCTATCGCCAGGCCGAACTCGATCTGGCCGCCGCCTACGCTCTGACCGCCAAGGTCATGACAAGCAACATGCTGGCCCATGATGCTGAAGAAGGGATCGATGCGTTCCTGGAAAAACGTCCGCCGATCTGGACCGGGACTTGATCCGCTCGCGTTACGGGCTCAACTACGCAGGCCATGAGAGACCCATACGAAATTCTCGGCCTGACACGCGACGCCGACGAGGCGGCGATCAAAGCCGCCTACCGCAAACTCGCCAAGCGGCATCACCCTGACCTGCATCCGGGCGACAAGAAGGCCGCGGAACGGTTCCAGGAACTGAACAACGCCAATGACCTGCTATCGGACCCCGAACGCCGTGCCCGCTTCGATCGCGGTGAGATCGATGCCGAGGGCCATGAAGTCCCTCCGCGCGGCGGATTCTATCGCGATTTTCAAGGCGGACCCGGAGGCGAACGATATGCCACGGGGTCACAAGGCGACTCGGCGGGCTTCACCGAGGACGACATCGCTGAATTCTTCGCGCGCCAGTTCAATGCCCGCCACCACGGCGGCAACTTCCGCGCCGCCGGTGCCGACCTGAATTACGCCCTTACCCTGGGCTTTTTGGACGCCGCGAACGGAACCTCACGGCGGGTTCTGTTGCCGGACGGGCGGGCGCTTGACGTGAAAATCCCCGCCGGCATCGAGGATGGCCACACCATCCGCCTGAAAGGCCAGGGCCGGCCCGGGATCGGCGGTGGCGCTCCGGGCGACGCGCTGATCGAGGTCACGGTTGCCCCGCATCCATTCCTGCGCCGCGTCGGTGACGACGTCATCATCACTTTGCCAGTGACCTTGCAGGAGGTGGTGCTTGGTGCGTCGGTTTCGGTGCCCACGATCAAGGGCACCGTGAAGCTGACCATCCCGCCAGGGTCCGGCGACGGCACACGCCTGCGCCTGCGCGGCCGCGGCATCCGTGCGGGCCACCAGTTCGTCGAATTGAAAGTCGCCATGCCGCCCGGGGATGAACCGGCTCTGGCCGAGTTCCTGCGCGGCTGGAAACCGGCGCATCCGTTCGATCCCCGCAAGGGAATGGAGGAAGCATGATGCGCCTCACCGCCGTCATAGCCCAGTTCAGTAGCCAAGGCCTTGCCGATCTGGGCGAGCCGGAACTGACCGCCTGGGTTGAACGTGGTTGGATTCGTCCGGACCAATCCGGCGAAGATCCGGTGTTCCACGACATCGACATCGCCCGCATCCGGTTGATCCACGATCTGCGCACGCTTATGCAGATTGAGGACGAAACGATTCCGCTGGTGCTGTCTTTACTCGATCAGGTGTACGACTTGCGGGCGGGCCTGCGCGCGGTTCTGCGCGCCGTCGAAGCGCAGCCGGAACCGGTGCGACAGGCGATCATGGCCGCGATCGACTGACCCGCCGGCGGCGTCACGGGGGCAAAACCAGATGAAGATCGGCATGACGATCGCAGACTCGACACCCTCCTGGCCTGCACCACCCAAAGCTCCTGCCGGCGCCCCGAACATTCTGGTGATACTGTTCGACGACACCGGTTTTTCCGATTTCGGCTGCTACGGTTCGCCGATCCGAACTCCCTCGATCGACCGACTGGCCGCCGAGGGCCTGCGTTACACTGGCTTTCACACGACGGCGATGTGCTCGACCACACGCTCGGCATTGTTGACCGGTCGCAATCATCATTCCGTGGGCGTTGGCTGCCTCGCCAACTTCGACAGCGGCTATCCGGGCTACCGAGGCAAGATCGCGAAAGAGGCCGGGACCCTCGCAGAAATGCTGCGGCCGCACGGCTATCGCAACTATATGCTCGGCAAATGGCACGTCACGCCGCTGACCGAAAGCGGCGCCACCGGTCCATTCGATGGCTGGCCTCTGGGCCGCGGTTTCGATCGGTTTTACGGTTTCATGGATGCGGAAACCGATCAATACGCACCCGAACTGGTATGCGACAATTCGAGTATCGAACCACCCGGAACTTTCTCCGATGGCTATCACCTGACTGCAGACCTCGTCGATCAGGCGATCCGTTTCCTGGCCGGCCACGTCGCCGAGCGGCCGGACGATCCGTGGTTGCTCTGGCTCGCACCGGGGGCCACGCATGCGCCGCATCAGGCGCCGGCCGAACTCATTCGCAGTTACGATGCCGTGTTCCGCGACGGTTGGGATGCCGAACGCGACCGTCGCATTGCCCGGCAAAAGCAACTGGGCGTCGTTCCGAAGTCGACCCGGTTGCCGCCTCGGAATGACGGCGTGAAGCCTTGGGCGGAGCATTCCGCCGACGAACAGCGTTTCTTCATCCGGTTGCAGTCGGCGTTCGCCGCGATGCTCGATCACGCCGATCAGCATATTGGCCGGTTGATCGGGTATCTCGAACAGATCGGGATACGTGAGAACACGTTGGTGCTGGTGCTGTCCGACAATGGCGCGAGCCAGGAGGGCGGTTTGTTCGGCGGCGTCAATCTGACCGGCCCGCGCAATCTGCGTCCCGAACCGATGACTGAGAAACTGGCGCGCATTGACGATATCGGCGGCCCGGGAACCCACACGAATTATCCGCTCGGTTGGGCGATGGCGTCGAATACGCCGTTGCGCCGCTACAAGCAGAACACCCACGGCGGAGGGATTCGCGACCCGTTGGTAATCTCCTGGCCGAAAGGGATCCGGGCGCGCGGCGAATTGCGGCACCAGTTCGCGCATGCCTGCGATCTGGCTCCGACCTTGCTTGATGTCATCGGGATCGTCCCGCCGGCGACGGTCAGCGGCGTTGCACAAATGGCACTGGAGGGCAGCAGTTTCGCCGCCACTTTAAACGACCCCGCGGCGGCCGCGAGATCGCGCCCGCAGTATTTCGAGATGTTCGGCCATCGCGGCATCTGGCATGCGGGATGGAAGGCGGTCGCGTTTCATCCACCGGGAACCCCGTACGAAAACGACCGCTGGGAGTTGTTTCACCTCGACGAGGATTTTTCTGAAACCAACGACCTCGCGACCGGGGAGCCGGAGAAACTCGCGGCGTTAATTGCACTCTGGTGGGAGGAGGCTGCAAAGCACAACGTGCTGCCGCTGGATGACCGGTTCGCGCCACGGTTCATCGAGAATGCCAGCCGGTTTCACGGCGCTCGCACGCGTTATGTGTTTCACGCCGGCATGGGGCATTTGCCGACCGAGGTGGCACCCGATGTCCGCTGTCGCAGCTATGCCATCGAGGCACTGGTATCCGTCCATCATGGTTCGGAGGGTGTATTGATCGCGCATGGCGACGCGACGTCCGGGTATAGCCTCTACCTTCGGGACGGCCGTCTTGTGCACGACATGAATGTCGGCGGTGAACATGTCGTCGTGGCGTCCGATGGTGTCGTGCCGCCCGGGGATTGCCGGCTCGGCGTCCGGGTCCGCCGCCTGTCGCGGGAGGCGCGCCCCACCATGGCAACCGGCCCGGGAACGAGCGAGTTCACCTTGCTGATCGATGGCGAGGCGGTCGGGCAGATCCGATCCGGACTGGGTTTTGCCAACTTTATTTCCTGGTCGGGTCTGGATATCGGCCGCGATCGGGGATCGCCGGTTTCACACTACGATGCGCCATTCGCATTCACCGGCCGGTTGATCAGGGTCACAGTGAGCATGGACGACGATCAGACGCTGGACGGCGATGGCGTTGGGCTCGCGCAGCTGGCGCGGGAGTAACCGCGATTGCGTCGGGACGACGCCCAATTCATTGGGTGCCATTGCTTTGTAGGCTGGTGGATCGCCGGCGAGACGCGAATGCGCAGTGGCGTCCGCCACCATTCCAATCGACTCAGCGTCCGGGCTCGGCGCGTCGATACCGCCGGACGGGTTCCTGCGCCGAGGCTCGGCCATGGACCGGGGTCGAACCGTGGTTGGACTGGTCCTCCGTAAATCGTGGATTTGCGTTTGCCTGATGAGAATCGGTTAAGTTTGATCAAAATTTGACATTGCATTGACGTGTGGCCAGCGATTTTCGAACGCGGTCTCAATAGTCTCCGCGCCGCCCAACGTGACCGGCCCAGACCCAATGCTACTTAATTGTTCCGCAAGACAAAGTTCGAATCGCGCCGGAACGCCCCCGCTGTCATCGCGGCGAAGGCAGCCGCTGCCGCCCGGGAGACAAGACAATGATCCGGTTCATGGCTGTCTCAGGCCGGTGTGTCGGCCAGACCCGAGCGGCCCATTGCTGATCGGCCCCAACAGCCATTCCGCAGATTGGCCGATCCGCGGCAGTCAGCATCACGCAGTCGCGACAGTCCTCGCGTCGTTGTCGCGGCCCAGAGGCACATCGGAAAGCCGGCGGCTGACCGCGAATGGCGTTCGTGCGATCCACACTCTTGTTGTGACCAGGCGTCATGCACGAAACCATACCGCTTCGCCTGGCAAAACTGATTGCCAGAATTGTCGTACCGTGGGCCAGAGTTGCACGATGGAGAGCTGCAAATGTGCAGTGATAGTCGATAACATGAAACATTTCATCGATCTTGATGGAGCCCTTCGTCAGATCATTGAAGCCGTACCGAACGCCACGATGGTGGTCAACGGGACCGGTCTGGTCGTGATGATGAACTCGCGGGCCGAACAGGTATTTGGTTACAAAAGAAGCGAAGTTCTTGGCTTGCCGGTCCGGCAGTTCGTCACGGAGCGTTTCCGCGGCGGTCGTTCGGACTTGCGATCCGCATTTGTTGTCACTCCGTGGTCAGGCCCGATGGCTGCAGGCCGTGACCTGTACGCCTTGCACAAGGATGGCCACGAATTCCTTGTGGACATCGGCCTGACCCCGATCGAAACCAGCGGCGGACCGATGGTTGTCGTGGGAATCGTCGACATATCCGCAAGGGGACAGGAGGAGATGCGTATCCGGATCGCGCTTAAGGAAAAAGACCTTTTGCTTGGCGAAATCCACCACCGGGTCAAGAACAATCTCCAGATCGTCTCCAGCCTGTTAGATCTCCAGGCCGCGCGGGTTGCCGATCGGGCGACACAGGACCTGCTGCGGAACAGCCGGAATCGCGTTCACTCGATGGCACTCATCCATCAGACCTTATACGAGTCAAAAAATTTCGAAAGTATCGACTTCGCGCAGTTCTGCCAGACCTTGCTGGCGGCACTGATCCGCTCGTACGGCACCGATCCAGGTCGGATCGCCATTCGTGTCGATGTGGAGCCGGTCCATCTGCCGATCAATATCGCCGTGCCGTGTGGCCTGGTGGTCAACGAGTTGATTACCAACGCCCTGAAGCATGCATTTCTGAATCGGGACGGTGGAGAGATCCGTATCGCGCTAACCCGGCAAATTGGCAATGAAGTGCTGCTGACCGTGTCCGACGACGGGATCGGACTGCCGGATCAAGTGGATATCGCAAATACTGAAACGATCGGCCTGCAGTTGGTGGGACTTCTCGCCAGCCAACTGGACGGTGAGATTTCCCTCCACCGTTCTGATCCGACCCGATTTTCGTTACGTTTCCAAATCTGATGACAAACCGGAGGTACCATGACGGCACCGCGCATTCTGGTTGTGGAGGACGAACGGATCATCGCCCTCCATCTGCGGCAGCAGCTTACGAAGCTTGGCTACGACGTGCCGAACACCGTTTCGACCGGTGATCACGCCCTGCGCAGGATCGAGGAATCGCAGCCAGATCTGGTACTGATGGACATCAACCTCAAAGGCAAACTCGACGGGATCGCGACGGCCGCTGCAATCCGGCAGTCGTATCTCATTCCCATCATTTACCTCACGGCTTATTCTGCGGACGAAATGCTGGCCCGGGCGGCGGCAACCAACCCGCACGGCTATTTGCTCAAGCCATTTTCCGAGCGGGAACTGCACGCGATGATCCAGGTGACGCTGGCACGCTGCCGGGCCGAACGTGCATCGCTTGCCGCGCAGGAGCGCCTGCTACAGACACGCAAGATGGAAGCACTCAGCCAGTTGGCCGGCGGCATCGCCGATCAAGTCGACGAACTGCTTACCACTCTCTACGGTCAACTCGAGACACTCGGTGGCCACCTCATCGGCGAGCCCGTCCTGGCCGATCCAATTCAGGACGCATTCAGCGAAGCAATAGAAAAAGAGCGTCTTGTCCGACGATTGTTGGAATTTTGCGGACGACGGAAGCTGACGCCGGTGAGCATTGCGGTGAGCGATCTGATGGCGCGGGTCAGCGGCCGGTTGCACCAGATCGTTGGTGATACCATACCGATCCGGGTGTTGTTGCCAAATGACCTCTGGCCAGCCCGTATCGATCCCGATCAACTCGCACATGCGCTGGCGAATCTCGCGTTAAACGCGCGCGCGGCGATGCCGGACGGCGGCGACCTGACGATCGAGGCACAGAATACCGTCATGGACCACCATCACCTGGATGGCGCGAGTGGTGCAGGTCGCTACGTGCTGCTGAGTGTGACCGACACCGGGACCGGTATGCCGGAAGCCGTAGTGGAACGGGCATTCGAGCCGTTCTTTACCACCCGGCCTTCGGGCGGTGGCAGCGGGCTTGGCCTGAGCCTGGTATTCGGCTTCATCCGACAGTCCGGCGGCCACATCAGTATCGACAGCAAACCCGGGAACGGAACGACAGTCAGGATTTATCTTCCCACGGCAATCGGCAACGGCATGGCTGACACGGCACCGGAAGCGGATGAACTGCGGTGGGCCGCCGATGTCGACCCACCCGGTGAACGTGCGACTGCAGCCGGGTTGGACGCTGTGTTGGATGCCGGCATCGCCGTCCCGCACCGCCCCGGCGACGATCGCATCAGCCGCCGGCTCTCGATAACCCCCGAGCAACACGTGACATCGGCGGTACTCTGGCACAGGGCGGAGAATGCGGTGTTTGCTACGGTGCCGGGCCCTTCCGGTCAGGTTCATTGCCGCCTCATCGTCGAACCCATACCCCGGCAAAACGGCTGGGACTGGACGGTCTGGCGGCCAGGCAGCGACGGGCGCCAGTCGTGCTATGGTCGCGCGTCGTCGGTGATCAGCGCCATGGCTGCCGCCGAGGACGCTGCAGGACATTGGTGGAAGACCGGGTCGCCCGACGATTGACCCGGCACCTCAGACGGAGGTCGGTAACGAATGTCTGGTCATTGGTCCGTTGCTCGGACACCTACGAATGCCGGGCAAGATTGACCAGCGGAAAGGCGCACCCACCTTCCTTTCCTTCGTCATCGCCCCGCCCTGGTCGTTTTCCGCAGGATGGCCGTGACAAGCTGCGATTGACGGAGAAGCAATCTTGCCACCGGCTGGGTAGTACAACATAACCAAAACACAGTACAACCCGAGGATTCCGGGTGTCTGCCATGTAATTCACGCACCGGGAACATCCAAAAATCCATACAATTCAACCAGGTTTTTCGGTTTCAAAAATGTATCAACGTTTATGATCTGAAGTAGCTCATTTACGACTCCCAAAATTACATTCCTGGCAATGTGGACCTTGAACGATCCGGCTTATCGACTTATTATCCCGTGCAACCGGCCAAGGGACAGACGATTGACCGAATATGATACTATCCCGCGGCCGAATGCCGCGATCTGGCAATCGCTCGAGACATCGACAGTCGAACCTGCCGTCGCATTATCTCGCAAACGCCCAGTAATTTCAATGGATTCTGCGACGGTGTGGTGTTGCTGATGCCGGATGACCTGCGAACCATCTATGAACGCGCGCATTTGCGTTTTGGGGAAGAGGTCTGGCTTCGACTCTCTGCGCACGAACAGACCAAAGCCGTTTATGAAGAATTGCGCATGCTGGACTCCGGTCAGCACGGCACGTGGGAGCAGCATCGTTCCGCGACTGGCGAACTGGTTTCATCCGGCACCACCGGTTCTGTCGTCGTCCGTCTGCGCCTGACCGGCCATATGGATGCATGGACCGTTTCAAATGAAAGCGTCTTGCCGACGGGTCGGAAAACGCGCGCGCTGCTGGCTGCCGTTGCGCTATCGGCGCCGCGGCCGGCATCGCGCGGCCGCCTTGCCGAGCTGCTCTGGAGCCGCCGGCCCGAGGAGCAGGCGCGGGCGTCGTTACGCCAGGAAATCCAGTTGCTGCTGAAGGCGCTCGCCCCGGCAAAAACCGAAGTCCTTCACGTCACCCGTGATCAACTTTCGCTGACCCAGGGCGTTACCTGGGTCGATTTCGACGAGATCATGCGAGCTGCCAACTACCGGCCCGCGGCGTTGTCACTGCTGGATGGCGAACTGCTTGAAGACCTCGACGGAATTGATCCCGCCTTCGACATGTGGCTGACGGCGGAGCGGGAGCGTTTGCGCGATCGTGCCCGAAGCATGGCCGAGGCGCTGTTGCGCGAACAGACCGATCCCGGCACCGTCATTTCATCAGCGCGGCGCTTGTTGCAGATTGATCGCGCGCATGAAGAGGCGTGGCGTGCCTTGATGCGCTCCCATGCGGGACAGGGCGAGCGCGGCATGGCCATTCAGGCCTATGACCGCTGCCGCGCGGTGCTGGCTGAAATGCTCGACGCGGCACCTTCGGCGGAAACTCAGACTTTGCTGAATGAAATTCGTGGTCCGTCCAGCAAGCGCCTGCCATCGCGACCGCCACGACCGGTGCTGGTCGCGGAACCGGCGAGGCCCGCGGTATCCGAAGCAGCGGCAAGGACCGCGGTAGCGCCGGATTTGCCCTGGCATGGTGGCGCCCGTGTCGGTGTGCTGCCAATGCGATGTGTCGGTCTGCCGGACGACGCTGCTTATCTGGGACCCAGTCTTGCCACCGAAATCACCACGGCACTTTCCCGGTTTCGCTGGATGTCGGTGATTTCATTGAATTCGCTCGCGCGGTTTGCGAACGACGGCAGCGACGGACCGGCGCTGAGACAGGTCTGCGGGATTGACTTTCTGCTCGACGGTGCGGTCCAGCGCAGCCGGAACAAGCTGCGCATCACGCTGCGGCTGCTTGATCTTCGCGCCGATAATCAGGTGGTCTGGGCGCGGCGGTTCGATCGGCCGGCAGACGATCCGCTGTCGGTGCAGGAGGAGGTCGCGTGCGAAGTCGCCGCGCAGATCGACCCGGTCATGCTGCTGATCCAGGCAAGACGCAGTATCGCGCAGACGGATTCGTGTAATTCGGCCTATCCGCTGATCCTGCGCTCAGCACTTCTCATCACGCGACTGGAACGTGAGGGCTTCAGGCAGGCCGGCGAACAGCTGACACAGGCAATCGCATTGGAGGCAGACCATGCCTCGGCGCATGCGTGGTACGCCGCCTGGCATGTTCTGCTGGTCAGCCAGGGGTGGGCCACCGACCCGCGCGCAGCCGGAGCGCGCGCCTCCGAACTCGCACAACGAGCGGTCGTGCTCGATCCTTACTCTGCTGCCGTGTTCGGCGTTGCCGGGCATGTGCGCGCGTTTATCGATCGCAATCTGCCGGAGGCCGTCGCACTGCATGAACGCGCCCTTGACCTGAATCCAAACCTTGCTGCGGCATGGGCGTTATCCGCGATCACGCAGGTCTTGCGGGGCGATGTCAAAGAAGCCGAGCGGCGCTATGCCCGATATAAGGTGTTGTCGCCACTCGACCCCTATTCGTTCATGTTCGACGCCCTGTTCGGAGCAGTGCATTTGTTGAAGCACGATTGCCAGGCCGCGGTCACAGTTGGACGCACGGTCACTCAGCTCAATCCGACATATACTGCGGGCCACAAGCTTTATCTTTCGGCGCTCGGACACCTCGGCCGCGGCGAGGAGACCGCGGTTGTGCTGCGCCGGCTGCGGGCGATCGATCCGGACGTAACGGTCGAGCGGTGCCTCGCGACATTTCCGCTGGAACGGCCAGCCGACCGGGACTATTTCGCGGAAGGACTGAAGCTCTCCGGGCTGCATTGATCGGACCGCCACTCCGGGTTCCGCCGTGCCCCCAACATGGAGATTCTTTAACCGACGCCTGCCAATTCCACGTATCGCGACACATTCGGCAGGTTTTGGGCCATCGGCACATGGCCAGGCAAGGCGCGCGGGAAGCTCACGATTGCTGAAATTTCCGTGACGAAGTTATACTGCGCGGGAACCGGGTTGCCTGCTTCGACGTTGAGACCCTGGTGGCCGGTCCATGGGCGAACTCCGTGCGAGTTCGGCGCGCGAAGCATAAGGGAAATCATATGACACGCCTTGTGGTCGTTTCAAACCGGGTCCCGGTTCCCGGCGACCGCAGCCCAGCGGCGGGGGGGCTTGCGATCGGGCTGGCAGATGCGGTGACTGCCGGCACTGTCTGGTTTGGATGGAGCGGCCGGCGTGGACCCGCGACCTCGACCCGTCCAACGGTCAGCGAGCACCGCGACATCACCTATGCGACCATCGATCTGGCGGAAGCCGACTACCGGCATTTTTATGTGGGCTTCTCCAATGGCGTCCTGTGGCCGCTGTTCTCGTACCGGCTTGGCCATGTCAACTTCCGACGCAACGATTACGCCGGCTACCGCGTCGTCAATGAGGCTTTTGCGACGGCGTTGGTGGCGTTGTTGCGCAGCGATGATATGATCTGGATCCATGACTACCAGTTGCTGGCCGTAGGCCACGCATTGCGAGGCCTGGGTGCCGAGCAACGCATCGGATTTTTCCTGCACACGCCATTCCCGCCGCCGGCAATCTTTTGCGCGCTGCCGCGTGCTGCGGAATTACTCGAGGCCTTGTGTGCCTGCGACCTGGTCGGTTTCCATACCGCCGACTATCGGGACGCGTTCCTGCAATGTGTGCGCGTGTTGCTCGACACTGCGACACATTCCGATGGGACCTTTACCTATCGTGGACGCCGGGTACGGGCGATCGTCGATCCGATCGGCATCGATGTCGGAGGCTTCGCCGCGACCGCAGCGCGCACCGTTGGCAATGCCGCCGCGCAACGTCTCGTGGACAGTCTCGGCGGACGGCCGTTGGGCGTCAGCGCCGATCGGCTGGACTACGCCAAGGGCCTGCCCAATCGTGTCGAGGCGCTGGACCACCTGTTCACCAGCCACCCGGAGCACCGCAATCATCTGGTATTTTTGCAAATTGCTGCTCCGTCACGCGAGGAACTGGCGGTCTACCGGGCCTTACGTCGCGAACTGGACCGCACCATAGGCGACATCAATGGCCGCTATTCGGAGGCTGACTGGACGCCGGTTCGTTACCTGACCAGGACGGTCGGCCGTTCGACCCTGGCTGCCTATTATCGCCTCGCCCGTCTCGGCGTCGTCACGCCGCTGCGCGACGGGATGAACCTGGTGGCGAAAGAATATGTCGCCGCCCAGAATGCCAACGATCCGGGCGTGCTGGTCCTCTCGCGCTTTGCCGGCGCCGCCGAGGATCTGACCGACGCGTTGATTGTCAATCCATTCGACGCGGAAGAGATTGCCGAGGCGATGCACCAGGGCCTGGCGATGCCGTTGGACGAACGCCAGGCCCGCCATAAATCGCTACTGGCACGGATCAGGGCGTCGTCCGCGCGGCAGTATTGTTTGACTTTCCTGGCGGCGCTACGGGCTGTCGGTGACGCGGTGCCGGCGCCACGGGTGACACCAGAAACCTCACAGGCCAGGCGTGCTGTTGCGGCAAAACTGCCGCGGCGAAGCGACCATGTCACGACGCATCGAGCTGTCATGGCAATGGCGAACGGCGGGCTGCCGCACAGTTGAGTTGCGCATCCTCAGGAAGCGACAGTCGCGGTCGAACGCCTCGACCGCGGCTGACCACTCTTGCCATTTCCGCCGGTCCCCTTATCCCCTCCCCCACCGTTTCTTTCGGCCGCCATCGGGGACCGTCCATGTCAGGCTTTGACGCAGCTGCCGCCATCGAATCGTTTTGGGCCGCCCACGCCCGCGGCGAGTGGTTTCCGGCCGCATGGCACGACAAACTTACCAACGAACAGGCCTACGAGGTCCTGTTTGGCCTCATGGCCCGCCGGTCGGCTGCCGGTAAGCGGCAGATCGGCTGGAAAGTTGGCCTGACGTCGAAAGCTATCCAGCAGCAATTCAACGTCCACGAGCCGGTGTTCGGCTGCATCCTCGATTCACAGCCGTCCGGGCACGCCTTCGCTCCGGGCGACCTGATCAGCCCGGGATTCGAGAATGAACTGTGCCTGCGTCTCGGAAAGGACCTGTCTGGCAGCATCACACCAGACGAGGCACGGGCCGCGATTGATGCGGTGTACCCCTCGCTGGAAATCATCGAGACACGCGGCAATCTGACCGAGCAACTCGCCTTGGCGCTGGCCGACAACGCGCAACAGAAAACCGTCATCCTGGGGACGCCGATGACGCTGCTGCCGCATCCGGAAACGGTCGAGGCCCGCGTTATCATCAATGGCGACGTTGTCGCGACCGGAACCGGCGACGCGGTGCTCGGCAATCCGCTGAATTCAGTCGTTTGGCTGGCTGCAAAACTGGCCGAATTCGGACGCTCCCTGAAAGCGGGTGAGATCATCATGAGCGGTTCGTTCACCCGCCAGTTCCCGATCAGACCAGGGGATAGCATACGCTGCGAGTTTTCCGGCATCGGTGCGGTCGAGACGAGCATGACAACCGCATGAGCCAGATCCGCGCTCTGCAAATGCTGTCCGACACCGACCTTGCGCTGCGTTTGATCGACCCGCCACCGCCGCCTGGTCCGGGCGAGGTGCAGCTCCAGGTCCGCTATGTCGGGATCAATCACATCGATGTCTTTGGCCTTCGCGGCATGGCATTCGCCAAACGCCTCTACCCGCTGTCGGTCGGCGCCGAGGCAGCGTGCGAGGTTGTTGCCGTTGGCGAGGGCGTCACGAATGTCGCGCCCGGCGATCGCGTGGTGCCGTTCTCCGCCTATACCTGCGGCAAGTGCCGCCAGTGCTTACGCGGCCGCGACAATTTGTGCGAAAATGTCCGGGGCATTCGTGGCTTTCACGTCGATGGATGGGCGCAGGACATCACCAACCACCCGGCGCGACTGATGGCGAAAATCCCCGATGGCGTCGCGATGCAGGACGCCGCCTGTGTCGGCGTCGCGTATTCCACCGTCGAGCACATGTTGTTCGATAATGCCCAACTGGAGCCGGGCGAGACGATCCTGATCCAGGCCGGCGGTTCCGGTATCGGCACCATCGCGGTCAAGGTCGCAAAATCGCTTGGCTGCACTGTCATCACCACCGTCGGCAGCGCCGAAAAAGCCGCAAAAGTCAAAGCTTTGGGCGCCGACCACGTGATCAACTACCGCGTCGACAGGTTTGAGGGCGTGACCCGCAAACTGACCGCGCGCAAGGGTGTCGATGTCGTGTTCGAACATGTCGGCGCCGACACCTGGCAAGGCTCATTACTTTGCCTGAAACGCGGCGGCCGGCTGGTTACCTGCGGCGCCACCTCAGGCCCGGCTGCGACCATCAATCTGATGCAATTGTTTCAGCAGCAGTATCGAATTATTGGCTCGTTCGGTTCACCGATCGCGGCGCTCAGCCGCGCATTGGACCGCATCGCGAGCGGGGTACTGCCGGTGATCGACACGATCTGTCCGCTCGACGATTTCCGTGCCGGGGTGGAACGACTGGCCCATCGTGACGTATTCGGAAAAATTCTCGTGGAACTTTGAATCTGCGAATGCAGCGGTTTTTGCTTCGGCTCAGTAACGGCATTGTCGGCGGCATCGTGCTGGCGTTGTTCTGGCTGATGCGCCGTCTTGGCCCAGAGCGAGCGCCTGCCGTTTGCGCTGCCGTCGCTCGCACGGTTGGCCCGTGGTTGCCGGTGCATCGCGTTGGCCTCGCCAATATCCGCGCCGCTTTCCCTGAAAAGGATACCGCCTGGCACCAGGCCACCTTGAAGCTGGAATGGGACAATCTGGGCCGGGTCGCTGGTGAGTACGTGCATCTTGGTAAGCTTTGGGACTTCGATCCCTCGCATCCGCACCGGGGGCGTATCCAGTCCGACGATATCACCCTGTTCATCGACCTGTTGACCGATGGCAAACCGGCGTTGTGCTTCTCGGCGCATCTGGCGAACTGGGAGCTCGCGGCGTTGGCGCCGCCAGCCTATGGCATGGAATCTGCCGTGGTCTACCGCATGCCGAACAATCCGATCGTGGCGCGGGAGATCCAGCGGATCAGGGCAGCGTCAATGGGCCAGTTGATCCGCACCCGCAACCAGGCGCCAATCGAGATGGCAGGCGCGCTGACGGCAGGCAAACATGTCGGGATGTTGACCGATCAGCACTTCTCGCGGGGCGTCGACATCACGTTTTTTGGCCGGCGCTGCAAAGCCAATCCGGCGATCGCCCGGCTGGCGCGGCACTTCGATTGCCCGGTGGTTGGCGTGCGGGTGATTCGCCGCGCTGATGGAGGGTTTTTCATCCAGGGCGTCGGTCCCCTCCAGCTGCCGCACGACGCGTCGGGCAAGGTTGATGTTACCGCCGCAACGCAGATGATCAACGGCATCGTTGAGGGCTGGGTGCGCGAGTTCCCAGGCCAGTGGCTCTGGTTCCACCGGCGTTGGCGTTGAGTGTCGCTGAGCTTAACTGAACTACGGCGGTTGCGATGCGGTCTGATACAGTCCGTGCGATTTTCGACTCAATCGGGACACAATCCTGTTATAAACCTGCATCTCAGGAGGTTACCATGTTGCTCACGCGTTCGCCGAGACATTGGGCATCCAGGATTTGGGGACAAGGTCTTCGGGCGTCGCTGCTTCGAGGCTCGCTCGCGGCGGTGCTGCTGTGCGGCGCGTTGGCCGGCGCAGCGCAGGCCCGGATTTGGGTCGGCGTCGGCATTCCGTTGTTCGTGCCGCCAGTGGTGGTGGGGCCGCCGGCGTATTACCCGCCGTACTACTACGCTCCGCCGGTTGGGTATCCGCCAGCTGGCAGCACATTCACCTATACGCCACCCGGGTCGCAACCACAGAGTCTGGCGCCTCCGGGCGGCTATGCACCGCCCCCGGGCTATGCACCGCCCGCGGGTTATCCACCGCCCCCGGGTTATCCAGCGCAGGGCGGCTATTCGCCGTCCGGAGGTTATACGCCCTCGATGGGCGGCGGCCCTGAGGAGGGCGCGCAATCCTGCCAGGCCGGTGCTTATGTTTGCCCGCTGGTGCAGGACACACCTCCGGGCGGCGCGTGCACCTGCCCGGGCCCTGGCAGACAGCCGATCAGGGGACAGGCGGACTGACGGCGGATACCATGTCGCTGTCGTGGATTTGGTAGAGCGGCATTGGCCCGGATCGAAGATTATGCGCTGATCGGCGACTGCCATTCCGCAGCGCTGGTTTGTCTGGACGGCTCGATCGATTGGCTGTGCCTGCCGCGCTTTGACAGTGCCGCATGTTTCGCTGCTCTCCTGGGCTCACGGCAGAACGGGCGGTGGCGCATTGCTCCGGCGGGCATCGTGTCGCGCACCACGCGCCAGTATCTGGGCGACAGCCTGGTATTGGAGACCGTATTCGAGACCGCCGATGGAGCAGTCGCGCTGATCGACTTCATGACGATTGAGCCATCAAATGTTTTGCGCATCATCGAGGGCCGGCGTGGTACCGTGCCATGCCAGTTCGAACTCATCCTTCGATTTGATTACGGAATTTCGATCCCATGGGTGACTCGGCTCCGCACCGGGTATGGGATTCGTGCCGTCGCCGGACCGGATCAGGTCATTGTCCGGGCCGACGTCCCCTTGCAGGCCAGGGACATGACCACCGTCGCCGACTTCGCCGTGAACCAGGGCGAGCGCATTCGGTTCTCACTGACCCACGCGCCATCTCACCTGCCCCTGCCGGACGCTCCCGACCCTGACAACGCCCTGACTGAAGCCGAAACGCATTGGAACGAGTGGTCAGATCGTTCCACCTATAGCGGACGGTGGCAGGCTCCGGTTCGCCGCTCGCTCCTGACGCTCAAGGCGTTAACCTATCTTCCCACCGGCGGGATAACGGCTGCAGTCACAACCTCACTTCCGGAAGCGCTAGGCGGTATGCGCAACTGGGATTATCGGTTCTGCTGGCCGCGAGACTCGAGCTTCACTTTGCTCTCTTTGACTGACACGGGCCACCGTGACGAGGCGCGCGCATGGGGCGATTGGCTGCGCCGTGCGATCGCCGGGGCGCCAGAGCAACTGCAGGCGCTGTACGGTCTTGCGGGCGAGCGCTTCATACCCGAACGCGAAATCCATTGGCTGGCCGGCTACGAGGCGTCGCAACCGGTGCGGATTGGCAACGCCGCCATGGAACAGCACCAGCTGGATGTGTTCGGCGAAATGGAGCTGGCGTTTCGCCGCGAGATCGACCTTGGTTTCGTGGCGCCTCGCGCACATTGGACCCTGCGTCGAACGCTGATCGAGCACCTTATCGCGATCTGGCGTCAGCCGGACGAAGGCATCTGGGAAGTCCGCGGCGGGCCGCAGCAATTCACTTATTCCAAAGCCATGGCCTGGGCTGCGATGGATTGTGCGATCCGTTCCGCGGAAGAACACGGATTGCCCGCTCCTTTGGATCAGTGGCGCAAAGTGCGCGATGAAATCTTCGATTTGGTATGCGAGCGCGGCTACAACGTGTCGGTAGGCGCGTTCACCCAGACGCTGGACGGCACGAATCTGGATGCAAGCCTGTTGTTGCTGCCGCTGATCGGATTTTTGCCGCCGAGTGACCCTCGCATCGTGAGCACGGTCGATGCGATCGGCCGAGAACTGATGGCCGACGGCCTGATCCGGCGGTACCACACACACGAAACCGAGGATGGACTGCCTCCCGGTGAAGCCACGTTTTTGGCCTGCAGCTTTTGGTACGCGTCGAATCTATCGTTGCAGGACCGGCAGGATGAGGCGGTTGCGTTGTTCGAACGGTTGCTGGGGTTATGCAACGATGTCGGCTTGTTGGCCGAGGAGTACGATCACGAGACAGGCCGGCAGCTCGGCAATTTCCCGCAGGCATTCTCGCATTTGGCATTGATCGGGACGGCGTTGGTGCTCGATGGCACGGTGCGTACGTTGTGACCGATCACTCCGCCGGTGCCGTACCAATGATTGATTTGCGATGCCCCACCAGCCGCTCCAGCGCCAGCCACACCACGGGCGTCGTGTAAAGCGTCAGCACCTGCGACACCAGCAATCCGCCGATGATCGAAATCCCCAGCGGCTGGCGTAACTCGGCACCCGTGCCGAAAGCGAACGCCAACGGACAGGCGCCGAACAATGCTGCCAGGGTCGTCATCATGATCGGACGGAAGCGGACGACGCAGGCCTCCCGAATCGCCTGCAGCGGCGTCAGCGCACGTTGACGTTCCGCCTCCAACGCGAAATCGATCATCATGATGGCGTTCTTTTTCACAATGCCCATCAGCAGAATGATCCCGATGATCCCCATGATCGACAGCTCCGTCCTGGTGATCAGCAAAGCGAGCAGCGCGCCTACACCGGCTGACGGCAATGTCGACATGATGGTCAGCGGGTGCAGCCAGCTTTCATACAACACCCCCAGAACGATATAGATCGAGATCAACGCGGCACCGATCAACAGCGGCTGAGTTGCCAGGGATTTCTGGAGAAATTGTGCATTGCCCGCGAACTCGGTCCGCACATCATCGGGCAACCGCAGATCGACCGTGGCCCTTTCCACCGCCTGTTGCGCGTCCCCCAAGGCGTATCCTGGTTTGAGATTGAAGCTGATCGTCGCCGCCGGATACTGGCCCTGATGGCGGACCGCCAACGTCGCAGTGCCGCGCTCGAACCGGGCGACCTGCGACAATGGCACCTGCATGCCCTTGGCGGACCCGACGTAAATCCGATCCAACATTGAGGGGTCGACCTGCAACGCCGGATCGATTTCCAGCACCACTTTGTACT
>Ga0187879_10000681_pt1 | contig 22629 bp, 20 predicted proteins | sample June2016WEW_19_1_FD_132423 | JGI IMG/M metagenome (GOLD analysis project Ga0187879, IMG submission 132423) | Peatland microbial communities from SPRUCE experiment site at the Marcell Experimental Forest, Minnesota, USA - June2016WEW_19_10 | ecosystem: Environmental > Terrestrial > Soil >... | reverse complement strand
TCCAGGGGCTGGTCATCGACCCCCTCAGGCGTCACGTGACCCATGTTCTCCTCCAGGAAGGGCATTTCTGGGGCCACAAGGAAGTGGCTATCCCGATCGGCGCCGTAACGGACGTCGACAACGGTATCCGGCTCAACATCACCAAGCGCGAGGTTGAGAACCTGCCGCCGGTGGACATCGATCACCCGGACGGCTAGGCGACCGCCCACAGCGCTGGTCAGGTGGCGTCGGCGACACTCCCGCGAAGCGTCGCCCGATCAGCAGGAAACGCTCAGGTCAGCCGGTGTTCTGCAGGCCGGCGGCGACTCCGTTGACGGTCAGGAGCAGCAGCCGCTCCTGCCGCTCGCGCTCGCCATCATCGCCCCGCAGCGCGGCCAATGCGCGCAGCTGCAGGTGGGAGAGCGCGTCCACGTACGGCTCGCGCAGCGCGATGGCCCGCCGCAGCACCGGGCGGTTGGCCAGCAGCTCGTCGTGCCCGGTCACGGCCAGCACCAGGCTCCTGGTCAGGTCGTACTCGTCAAGGATCAGCGCGGACAGATCGTCCCTTCCGCCCAGGGCCAGGTACCGCACGGCAATCCGCCGGTCGGTCTTGGCCAGGCTCATCTCGGCGTTGTCCAGGAGCACGCCAAGCAACGGCCAGTGATGGTAGGCGTCGCGCGCCGCCCGCAGGCCGTGCTTGCCATCCGCCACAGCGGCGAGGCCGCTGCCGAGGCCGAACCAGCCGGGCAGGTTCACCCGCGTCTGCGACCACGCGAAAACCCACGGGATCGCGCGCAGGTCGGCCAGCCCGACCGGGCTGGCCGCGGCGTTCCGGCGGGCTGGCCGCGATCCGAGCCGCATGCTGCCGATCTCCGCCAGCGGGCTGATCATGGCGAACCACTCGGCGATTCCGGGGGTCTCGACGAGCGTCCGGTAGGCGCCAAGCGCACCGGCGTCGAGCCTGCCCGCGATCTTGCTGAACCGTCCTGCCGCTGGCCCGCCAGCCGAACCCGAGCTGGCCAGCAGCACCGCCGAGGTGACCCGTTCCAGGTGACGCTGGGCGATCACCGGGTGGCCGTACCTGGCGAAGATCACCTCGCCCTGCTCGGTGACCTTGAACCCACCGTCCACCGTGCCGGGCGCCTGCGCGAGCACCGCGCGGCCCGCGGGCCCGCCGCCCCGCCCCAGTGCCCCGCCGCGGCCGTGGAACAAGGTGAGCCTGATGTCGTGCTCGGCCGCCCACGCCACCAGCCGCTGTTGCGCGTCGAACAGCCGCAGCGTCGCGCTGACCGGGCCGAGTTCCTTGGCCGAGTCAGAGTAGCCGAGCATGACCTCCATCCGCCGCCCGGTCACGGCGAGCCTGGCCGCAACCGGCTCCAGCTGCAGCATGTCGTCCAGCACCCGGGTCGCGTTCTGAAGATCAGCACCGCTCTCGAACAGGGGGACGACGTCGAGTTCCGGGCGCGCCCCGTTAAAGACGCTGCGGCGCGCAAGCTCGTAGACGGCCGCAATGTCGGAAGCGGACCTGGTGAAGCTCACCACATAACGCCGGCAGGCGGCGGTGCCGAACCTGCCCTGGATCCAGGTAATCGCCTGGAACGTCGCCGCTACCTCGCTAGCCTCGGCCGACAGCGGGCCGCCGGAGCTGATCTCGGCCAGGACGCGCGCGTGCACCTCGCTGTGCTGGCGGACCTCAAGTTCGGCCAGGTGAAACCCGAACGTCTCAGCTTGCCAGAGCAAGTGCTGCAGCTCGCCGTAGGCCTGGCGGAAGGCGCCGGCCTGCCCGAGCGCCCGCTGCACGAGGCGGAGATCCGCGACGAACTCGTCCGGGCCGGCGTAAGCCAGTCCGGGCCGGTCCGCCTCGCCGAGGCGGGTGGCGCGCAGCCGTTCGGCGGCGTACAGGAGATAGGTGCGGAACGGCTCCTGTGGCGAGCGCGCCGCGATATCGGCGAGCAGCTCCGGGTGCGCGCCCTCGGCGGCCGTGATCGCGCCCGCGATGACTGAGCCGGCCGGCTCAGCGGCATGCACGGTGAGCGCACGGCCGATCCGCTCGGTCGCGTTCTCCAGCGCGCGCAGCACGTGATCGGCCTGGATGGCTGCCGCCTGCCTGGTCACCCGCGCGGTCACGAACGGGTTGCCGTCGCGGTCCCCCCCGACCCAGCTGCCGAACCGCAAGAACGCCGGCGCTGCCGGAGCCGCATGCCCGGACGCCGCGCCGTTCAGGGCCCGGTCGAGCGACCGGTACAGGGCCGGGACCAGCCGGAATAGCGTCTCGTCGAAGGCGGTCATGGCGGCACGGACCTCATCGAGCGGCCGCATGGCCGCCACCCGCAGCGCGGACGTGCGCCACAGCAGGTCGATCTCCTCGGACAACCTGCGCCGGGTCTCCACCCGCTCGTTCGCGCCGAGACGGCCGTCGTCCAGGGCGTCCAGCAGCGCCCCGATCCGGCGCAGCGCCTCGGTGACAGCGCGGCGCCGGGCCTCGGTGGGATGGGCAGTGAGCACGGGATGTACCCGCAGCCCGGCCAGCAGGCGGTCGAGCTGCCCGGGGTCACCCTCGCGGCTCACGCGCGCGACGGCGGCCGCCAGCGACTCGGGCTGCGGCGGGGAGGACGTATCCCGCTCGCGCAGCGTGCGGATCCGCTGCCGTTCCTCGGCCAGATTGGCGAGATGAAAGTAGACAGTGAACGCGTGCGCGACAGCTTCGGCGCGCTCGAGCGGCCAGGAGGCGACAAGCGCGGCGATCTCCGTGTGGGCGTCCTCGCCGTGCTCGCCGTGCTCACCGGGCTGGCCGTGCTCGCCGTGCTCGCCGTGCTGGCCGTGCTGGCCGTGCCCGTGGTGCTGGCCGTGCCCGTGGTGTTCGGGATGCTCGCCGTCCGCGCCGCGCCGCGCGTCGATGACGGCGCGCCGGAGCCCCTCGACGTCGTCAAGCAAGACCTGGCCGCCGGCCTCGCGGAGCACCTCGCCCAGTAGGCCGCCAAGCAGCCGTGTATCGCGGCGCATCGGCGCCGGCACGTGGTGACGGTCGGCGTCCCTGCCCACGGCCCAAGCGTAACGAGTGACCCCGGCGGCCGGGGTCGCTCTCACGCGAGCCGGCCGATCACCTTCGAGACGGACCCGCTGAACGAGCGCCACTGGTTGGTCTGCGGGGCAAGCGCGGTCTCGCCGGCGGCGGTCAGCCGGCCGGTCCTGCGCTTGCGGCCCGCCACGACGTCCCAGCTGCTGTCGGGGAGGCCGGCGGCGCCCGGCCGGTGCAGTGCCGGGTAGACGCCGCCTTCGGGAAGGGGTTGCCCGGCGCTGCGGCCAGCGGCGTACCGGGCGCGACGGCCTATGGTTTGGGATGTCCCCAAGTCCGCCACGAATAGCGAGAGAACATGTGCCGCACCGCAGGGCCTGAAGCGGCGGCGAGCGGCTCGCTGCTGGTCGCCGGTACGACCTCCGACGCGGGAAAGTCGGTGCTGACCGCGGCGATCTGCCGCTGGCTGGCTCGCCAGGGAGTCCGCGTCGCGCCGTTCAAGGCGCAGAACATGTCGAACAACTCGATGGTCGCCCCGGACGGGGCCGAGATCGGGCGGGCTCAGGCGGCGCAGGCGGCCGCGGCGGGCATCGAGCCCGAGGCCGCGATGAACCCCGTGCTGCTCAAGCCGGGCAGCGATCACCAGAGCCAGCTAGTCGTCATGGGCCGAGCGGTCGGCGCCGCCGACGCCTGCGAATACTGGGGTGATCAGGCCGCCCAGGCCAAGCGGTTCCAGACGGTACTGAGTGCCTATGACGACCTGACGTCACGGTTCGACGTGGTGATCTGCGAAGGGGCGGGCTCACCGGCGGAGATCAACCTGCGCAGGCAGGACATCGTCAACATGGGCCTGGCCCGGGCCAGGCGGCTGCCAGTGCTCGTCGTCGGGGACATCGACAGGGGCGGCGTCTTCGCCGCTCTTTACGGCACCGTCGCGCTGCTCGAGGCCGCCGACCAGGCGCTGATCTCTGGCTTCGTGGTCAACAAGTTCCGCGGCGACCGCAGGCTGCTGGCAGCTGGCCTCGATCTGATCAGCGCCTTGACCCACCGACCCGTCCTCGGCGTGCTGCCCTATCTCACCGGGATATGGCTGGACGCCGAGGACGCGGTCGCGGTCGAAGGGCCCTACGGCGGGCGGGAGCCTGGCGTACCTCGCGGCGCCGAGGTACTGCGGGTCGCCGTGGTGCGGCTGCCGCGGATCTCGAACTTCACCGACGTCGACGCGCTGGCCCTGGAACCAGGTGTCGCGGTCAGGTTCGTCACCACCCCGGCGGAGCTGGCCGATGCCGACCTGGTAGTACTCCCAGGCACCCGGGCAACCGTCGCCGACCTGGCCTGGCTGCGCTCCAGGGGGCTTGACGCGGCGCTGGCCGGCCGGGCGGCGGAGGGCAAGCCGCTGCTCGGCATCTGCGGCGGTTACCAGATGCTCGGGACGGTCATCGTCGACGGGGTCGAGAGCGCCGCCGGGCCTGTCGCGGGTCTCGGCCTGCTGCCGGTGCGGACCCGGTTTGCCGGCCGGAAGACACTGGGCCGGCCGGCCGGCTTCGCCTTCGGCGAACCTGTGACCGGCTACGAGATCCACCATGGCCAGGTGCAGGTGGATAGCGGGGACGGCTGGTTCACGGCCGGTCCTGACGGCGGGGCGCCGCGAGATGGCTGCCGCCTCGGATCGACGCGCGGCACGTTGTGGCACGGCACATTCGAGAACGATGGCTTCCGGCGGGCCTACCTCACTGAGACGGCCCGACTGGCAGGCAGGCGATTCGAGGCCGCGCCAGACGTCTCGTTCGCTGCCGCCAGGCAGGCCCAATTCGACAAGCTCGCCGACGCGGTCGAAGAGCATCTCGACACGGCCGCGCTGTGGCGGCTTATTTCCCACGGCCCGACGCCCGGGCTGCGAGGACTCCCGCCCGGAGCGTGACACGCCAGGGTGCCGCGCTTGTCAGGCTGGCGGCTCTGACCGGGCTGGCCGTGCCTGCCGCGCTGGCCGTTCTGACCGCGATCGACGGCCGAACCGGCGCAGCGCGCGGTCGAGGTCGGTGCCGAACGGGTTGTCCTGAACCAGGTAGGTCCAGGTCGCCGTGGGCCGCTTCAGCCCGGTGGCGTCGAGATCGGCGCCCGCCCCGGTGACGGCCACGGTCCTGAAGGTCTCGGCGGATCGCTCTTCGACCTCTTCGAGCAGGCGAGTGAAGAGCCTGACCGCCTCGGCGTGGAATTCGGCCAGCGGATCGAGGGCCATGATGAACGGGTTGGGACCGTGACCGAGTGCCCGCAGGTGGATGCCCTCCCGTATCCCGGCCAGCACCGCGAGGTGATCAGCCCAGCCGCGATCGAGGTGGCGCAGCACGATCTGCCGGGCAGCCTGCACGAGGACACCGTGATCGACGGTCGCGGCGAGTTCGCGGTGCCTGCCGGGGCAGCGGCGTGCCAGTGCCTGCAAGGCGGCGTCGCTGCGCAGCACGCGGTCGCGATGCTGCAGGACAATGCGGCGCTGGTCCTCGATGAGCTTGTTGTAGCGCCAGGTATTCCTGTGGATCTCCAGGTTGGCGTCTTCCGCGCCGCGCTGCGCGTGGCTCACGCTGGCAGCTGCCCCGGCGTCGCTGACCCGGCCGTCGGCGGCCACATCTCGCGGCGGAGCCGCGTCCGGTGCGTAGCTGACGATCAGGTCGTCCTGCATGCTGACGAGGAAGACCGAGCCGCCGGGATCTCCCTGCCTGCCGGATCGGCCGCGCAGCTGGCTGTCGAGCCGGCTGCTCTGGTGCCGTCCCGTGCCGATGACGTACAGGCCGCCAAGCGCCGCGACCTGGTCGTGGTCACCGCCGCGGCCGCCGAGACGGATATCGGTGCCGCGCCCGGCCAGCTGCGTCGACACGGTGATCGCGCCATACGCGCCGGCCTCGGCCACGATCGCGGCCTCCTCCGCATCGTTCTTGGCGTTGAGCACGACGCAGGACACCCCGGCGCCGCCGAGCCTGCGGGCCAGCCGTTCCGATTCGGCTATGTCCAGGGTGCCGATCAGGACGGGGCGGCCGGTGGCGTGGGCGGTGCCTACTTCGGTCAGGATCGCCCGCTCCTTCTCCTCCAGCGTGACGTAAAGGCGGTCCGGCCGGTCTTCGCGTACGCACGGCCGGTTCGGCGGGACCACCGCTATTTCCAGGCCATAGAACTGGCGTAGCTGCTCGCCTACGGGTACCGCGGTACCGGTCATGCCGCAGACCACCGGGTAGCGCCTGACGAGGGACTCTACGGTGATGCTGTCCAGGATCTCGCCGCTCTCGCTGGCAGCGAGGGACTCCTTCGCCTCGACCGCGGCCTGCAGGCCGTCGGGCCACCGCTGCAGCCGGGCCACCCGGCCCCTGGATGCGCTGATCAGCTGCACCCGGCCAGCGCGGACGATGTAGTCGACGTCGCGCCGCAACAGGGCATGCGCATGCAGGGCTACGTTGAGGCGGGTCAGGGTATCAAGGTGCGCCGCCGCGTAAAGATCGATTCCGCCGAGCGCCTGCTCGACTCTGGCTGCGCCGCGGTCCGTCAGCTGGACATTGCGCGCGTCATCGTCAACCTCGTAGTGCAGGCCTGGGCGAAGCGCGCGCACCACCTCCGTCATCCCGAGATCCGGGTCGCCCGCACCGGCGGCGCCCGCCAGCACGAGTGGTACCAGCGCCTCGTCGATGAGGACAGAGTCGGCCTCGTCGATCAGCACCACGTCGGGCTCGGGCACGACGAGATCGGCCGCATCGGCGGCCAGCCGGTCGCGGAGCACGTCGAAACCAAGCTCGCTGACCGGCGCATAAGTCACCTGCGCCGCATACGCGCCCCGCCGCTCGGCCGGCGTCGCCGCCTGGTGGACGCAGCCGACCGTGACGCCGAGCAGGCGGTAGACCGGGCCCATCCACTCAGCGTCCCTGCGGGCCAGGTAGTCGTTGACCGACAGGACCTGCACCGACCGGCCGCGCAGCGCGTAGCCGGCGGCTGCCAGCGCGCCGGAAAGTGTCTTGCCCTCGCCGGTTGCCATCTCGGCAATATGCCCGGACAGCATGACAAGCGTGCCGAGCAGCTGCACGTCGTAGGGACGTTCGCCCAGGGCCCGCCAGGCCGCCTCGCGCCCAACCGCGCACAACTCGGCGTCGTCCCGAGCGCTCCCGGCCAGGACGGACAGCACCTCGTCCTGGAGCCCGCGCAGCGCCTCTTCGCGTGCCGCGATCACCGGCAGCAGACGCTGATAGCGGGTGAGGTCGGCCGTCCCCGGCTGCTGCAGGAACCGCCGCACTCGCCTGCGCAGGCCGCTCACGGCATGCAGTCGGCCGGGCGGGCCAGGGTGAGCATCATGTCGAGCCAACGCTACGCGCTTCGGGCCGCATCAGGCTGGGCGAGGCTAACCAGCCTGCTGAAGTTGGCACACTGGCCAGCCCGATAGGTCCTATCATCATGCCATGTGGCCGCTTGGTTACTTAACGCAGCGATGGGCGGATGGCGCTTCCGGTAGCCCATCGGATGGGGCTGCGGTGACCAGCCTGTGGGCGGTGACCGTGCGGACGGCGTATCTCATCCGCTGTATCGCCATCGCGTACATTGCCGCGCAGGTCCTCATCTGGTACTCGTTCTACGCGGGCCGGCCATGGCGCCTCGCGGGGCCTGCCGCCGCGGTGGTGTGGAGTCTCGCGGTGCTGGCGTACCTGAGGCGCCGCCGCCCGGGGTGGCAACTTCCGTGCATCGATTCGGGGGTCCAGGTGGGTCTTGCGGTCAGCGCCGGATTGTGGGTGCCAGCCGCGATGCGCGGCGACACCGCCAATTGGGTATACATCCTGCTGGCGGGCCAGCTCGTCATCCCCGCATGGTTCGCGCCGATCCCGCTGCTCGCGCCGCTGGCCGTTGCCTCGGCGGCGGCCTACTGGGCGGGTGCCGAGCTGATCCCGGCGGCGGGAGTTCCGAACAGCTCCGCAGCCGCGGCCAGCGCTCTGCTCCTCGCCATCGCCATCGCAGCCTGGGCCGGCCGGCGAACGTTCTACCGCTGGGCTGCCAGGGCGGACGCCGCTCTCGCGGTGGCCGACCTGGACTCCCGCGAACAGTATGTCGTGCTGTCGAGGAACCTCGAACGACGCGAGCATGAGCGGTTGCTGCACGACACAGTGCTCAACACCCTCACCGCCCTCACGCGTGCGGGCGGTGACGCGGCCGGAGTGGTGGGCCGGTGCAGGCACGATGTCACGCTGATGGAGTTCGTGCTCAGTGCTCCTGGCGGCCCGGCCAGCCCGGCGGGCCGGCCATACGGGGGACTGCTAGCCGGTGTTGAGGCTGTTGCCAGCGAGATGCGCGCCCGCGGCCTGGACGTCCACGTTACGGTCACCGGCGGCGGCCCGGCGGTGAGCGGCGGCCCGGCGGTGAGCGGCGGCCCGGCGGTGAGCGGCGGCCCGGCGGTGAGCGGCGGCCCGGCGGTGAGCGGCGGCCGGGCTATCCCGGTGCCGGTCGCTGTCGCGATGGCGCACGCCGTCCGCGAGGCGCTGACGAACGTAGCCAGCCATGCCGGAACCGGTGCGGCGTGGGTCGAGATCAGCCCGACGGCGCCAGGCGGTCCTCCAGGGGAGCCCAGCGGCGTGCAAGTCACCGTGCGGGACGCGGGCGTGGGGTTCGATCGGGCCCGCGTCGATCCGGTCAGGCTGGGCCTGCAGCGATCGATCATCGAGCGCATCGCCGATTTGGGCGGCCAGGCATCGGTATGGTCGGCACCGGGCGATGGCACCGTGGTGCGACTGCGCTGGACTGCTTCGCGGCACCGTAGTCAGAAACCCGTTGCAGTTCCCGCATCCGTCGCGCCGGGCCCGCCATGGTGAGCCGCGACGGAGTGATGCAGGAGGCGTATGACTCCGAGCTGCCCCGCGCGGTCGGCGTGGTGGCAGCGATCTGGCAGCTGACCCTGCTGATCCAGGTGCTTGTCTACCTGCACGACTATCGTCACCCAGCGGTGCCGGTCGCGGTGTGGCTCGGGATGCTCGCGGCCGCGGTATGGCTGGTTCCGCGGGCCCGGGCCGGCGGGCTCACCGGCGTGCAGGCGGCGGCAGCGGTCGCTGTTGCCCTCGCCGCGGTCGTCGCCATCGGCTGGGACCGCCGGGCGCATGGGACTGCGGGCACCGTGGACTGGTCGGTCCTCGGAACGTGCTGGGTGCTCGCGCTTGTCGCGGTGACCCGGCCAGCCCTGGAGTGGCTTTCCGGAGTGCTGCTGGTCTTTACCGCCCACGCCGTCTTCGCCATTCGCCTGTTCGGCGTGACCTCGCTCAGCCTCGCCCGGCTCGCGGCCACCGCTTACTCCCTGGTAGTGGTCCTAGTCGTGTTCGCGGCCTTGCGGCCGACCTGGCGCACCCACGCGCGGATCGCCGCCCGCCGTGTGTTGCTGGCGAGCCGGTCAGCGGCGGAGCGCGCAGCAGTGGCAGCGGTCCAGGAAGACCGGCGCGCGCGACGCGCCTTGCTCGAGATGGAGGCGCTCCCGCTGCTGCGCGGCATCGCCGAGGGCACGCTGGACCCAGCCGACACCGCGGTGCGGGAGCGGTGCGCGCGGCATGCGGCGACGCTGCGGCGGGCCCTCACTGACCGGCCACAGGACGCGGGCGGCCTGCTGGCCGAGCTGGAACCCGCGTTAACGGCCGCCAGGGCGCGGGGCCTGTGGGTGGAGGTCCAGGTGGTCGGCGACCCGGCAGCTCCCATCCCGGAGGTGGCGGCGGCGACCTTGGCGGCGGTCGACCGGGTCCTGAGCGCGCTACCAGCGCAACAGGTTACCCTCACCGTTCTCGCGTCCGGCGATGCGGTGGAACTGTACCTGACCTTCGGCAGGCCAGCGCTGGTCAGTCACGACATGACCGAGCTGAGGCGGCCGGTGCCCGCGATCGCACGGTGGTGCGTCACGGTCGACGTCGACGACACCGGGGCAGGCTGCCTCGAGGTCCGATGGCGGACCACGTTGCCTGCGCGACCAGAGCTCATGCCGGCGGCGCAGATATGACGGGCGTCACGGAGGGCGACGGCACGGCCGAGGGCGGTGCCCGAGCGGCGGAGTGCAGTGCGGGGGGGCCGGCGAAGGGCGGTGCGGGCCCGGCGGAGGGCTGCGGCGTCCCGGTCGGCATGATCGACGTGGCAGCCGTGGATGACCATCCGATTGTCCTTGATGGCATTACCGGCTGGGTGATGGCCGCCGACAGCGGCATCAGAGTCGTCGCTACCGCGGCGACCGTGGCGAGCCTCCTGGCCGGACCTGGACGCCGCGCGCACGTGGTCCTGCTCGATCTCGACCTCGGTGACGGGACCACCGTCGAGCGCAACATTGCCGCGATCACAGCCGCAGGCCCCGCTGTGCTCGTCCTTGCGGCCTCAGACAAACCGCTTTCCGTCCTGGCCGCGATGCGCGCAGGCGCTCTCGGTTACGTGCTCAAGAACGAGGAGTCGGCGCAGGTACGGGCGGCCATCAAGGCGGTCGCCGCCGGCCAGGACTGGATCTCCCCACGCCTCGCGTACATCTTCGCTGCCGATGATGCCCCGGACCGGCCCTCGCTTAGCAAGCAGGAAACGCGTGCGCTGCGTCTTTACGCTACCGGCATGCCGATGAAGTCCGTCGCCAGAAGGATGACTATCAGCGAGGAGACGGCCAAGCAGTATGTGGGCAGGGTCAGGGAAAAGTACGCCCGCGCCGGGCGGGCTGCGCCTACGAAATTGGACCTGTATTATCGAGCCGTCGAGGACGGGCACCTCCCGCCTCTTCCTTAGCCACAGATCCCCCCCTGCGGTTAGGGTCCTGGGAGATACCCGCCCTCGACCATTGATCTACGAACTGATCGTAGGCGGACCCCCGCCCGCTCGTCATGACACCTTTTCGGGGGTCGTCATTGCGATGATCCGGCGGCCGCCGGCCCGGTCGCGAGATTCGGGCCACCGGCCATTACGGGTGAGCCTCGATTATTAGCAAGACCGTCCGGTCAGGCAATTCTCCGTAACGGCTGATCTTGTCGTTGATCGTCGAGAGGGCCGAGCGGGCGTGTTCTGGCCGCTGGTCCATGAGGCGCAGCGCCGTTCCACGGCGGCCACCCGGATGCGGCGTACCCCGATCACCAGGGAAGCGATGGCGGCCGCCCGCTTCCTGGCCAGCACAGCGGTGCAGAAGGCCGCGATCAGCGCCAGCCAGATCCAGCCCCGGCCAGACGATGCCGTTGCCCGTCCGCTACGGCGATTGTGGCAGCCGTCACATCCGCCGCATCCGGCGGTACCTGACCACGTCGTCCTTACCGATGTACAAGATCACGCAAACGGTCACGGCGCCGGCCGCGCCGATCCATTTCCACCACTTCATCTGTTCCCCCCGATTTGGCTGGCCAGGCGAGTCGCCGGGCGTCCCCCATTCCTACCGGGGAAACCCGCGGCTATCGAGGATCGCCGCGCGCGGCGCTGACGAAGCGCCCGCTGAACGTGATCAAGGGGTCCTTATACCGGATTCGGTGGGGACATTCGTAACATTCAAGGCGCATTTGCCCACCAAATCCGGTATAGGCAAACGAGGATGTGACCGGCGAGTCGGGAAGGGGCGGCAGCCGGCGGCCGGCGGTTCGGCCGGGACGCCGGGAAGGGGCGGCGGCATGGGACCGGGTTTTCACCGACATCGCCAGGCTGCTGCCCGCTATCGTTCAGGCCGGATCTGACCGTCCCTGATCGGTCCCGGTGGCCTCGGCGGGCTGCGGCGGGGCGGTCGCGTGCCAGATCTCGCGGACCAGCACCTGGATCGCGCCTGCGGCGGGTATCGCAAGCAGCGCTGCGACGAAGGCGCCGAAGATCCCGCCGATCCATTCGCCTAGCGATGCCGCGACCAGGATCGACATCAGCACAAGCAGCGGGTTGACCTTGACCGTGCGGCTCATCACAAGCGGATTCAGCACATGGTTCTCGATCTGGGTGTAGACGAGGAAGACCACCAGGGTGATGATGCCCGCGGTGAGGGAATGCCCGGCCGCGAACAGCACGGTGGGGATGCCGGCGAGGGCGCCGCCGATCATCGGCAGGAAATCGACAAGCGCGACCCATAGCGCCCACAGGAACGGGAACGGCACGCCGAGCAGCAGCAGCGTCACGAGCACGACGGCCCCGGCAATGACCGAGGTCAGAATGTCCCCCAGCATGTATCCGGTGACCGAGCGGTTGACCTCACGCGCCACCCGCGAATAGCTGTCCGCACGCGCGGGCGACATCATCCCGAGCACGCCGGTTCGCATCTTGGGCCCCTCAAGCAGCAAGAGCAGCACGAGCACGAAAATGGTCAGCAGCGCGAGCAGCAGGGACAGGGCACCCTTGCCCAGCGTCAGCGCCGGCTTCGCCAGGCCCTGCCCGAAGTTCACCAGCTTGGGCGTGTTGTGCTGCACCCAGGTCTGAAGGTGATACCTGCGCGCCAGCCGCCCGATCCAGCCCTTGCCGTGCTCCGCCGCGTTCACGTACGAAGGCAGCTGGTGGGCGAGATGGTTGATCCCGTTGGTCAGCGGGTAGCCGAAGGCGACGGCCAGGCCGGCGAAGACCAGTAGGCCCCACAAGGTCACCACGGCCACGGCCCAGCCGCGGCGCCGGATCCGCCACCGCTGCAGGGCTACGACCAGCGGATTGAGGATCACGGCGACGAACCCGGCGACGATCACCAGCAGGAAGACATCGCGCAGCCGGTAGATCAGCTTGCCGGCCAGGAAGAGCACGACCAGGACCCCGGCGGTCACCAGGATGGTCCGTAGCGGGATGCCCCTGGACTCTGAAGCCTTCCAGAGGCGGCCAAGCCGGGTGTCAGCCGGCGGCAGGTTATCGGGCATCCGGCAATCATGACAGCCAGTGGCCCCCGTCTGGTGCGCCGTCGCGGGCAGCCAGCGCGGAACCGCTGCCTGAGCCCTGGCCGGCTGGTGACTTTCGCCTCTACGTACGCCCGCGTGCGGCAGCGGAACTATGGAGGGGCAGGCGGATGCGACGGAGGTGCCGACATGCATGTGGTGATCGTCTACGAGTCGATGTATGGCAACACTCACCTGGTGGCCAACGCCATCGCGACGGGCTTCAAGCCAGGAGCGGATGTCACCGTGGTCCCGGTGTCCGAAGCGGCCCCCGGGCTGCTGGGCGGCGCCGACCTGCTCGTCGTCGGCGGTCCGACGCATGCTCATGGCATGAGTCGTCCGGAGACTCGCAAGGGTGCGGCCGACGCAGCAAGCAAGCCGGACAGCGGGCTGACGCTCGATCCCGATGCGCTCGGTCCTGGCCTGCGGGACTGGTTCGAGACACTCGGCCAGCACCAGCTCATGGCGGCGGCCTTCGATACCCGCGTGACGGGCCCGGCCGCCCTGACCGGACGGGCGTCTAAGGGCATCTCCAAGGAACTCCGGCGCCATGGCTTCGGCTTGGCCGCGGAGCCCGAGAGCTTCCTGGTGACGAAGGACAACCACCTCGAAGCGAACGAGGAGGCCCGCGCCCGTGCCTGGGGCGACCGGCTGGCCGCGGGGGTAGCGGAAGGGCGCCAGCAGTCAGGCAAGCCATGAGCGTGCCCGCCGGTGATTATCGCGGTGTCCGGCCGGTGCGCACCGCGGTTCCGGCCGCCGGCCATTAATGGCGCACGTCTGACAGCTTCTGACAGAGTTCAGGCCCGGCCTTCCGCTGGCGTGTTCGTATGTCCTAATATCGACTAGGAAATATGGTCTTCGCAGCTGACAAGCCAGCTGGCATGATCAGCTAACCGGCCGAAACGCATGATCAGCGACGATCGGGCGGGTCATCAAGTGCTGGTATCGGGCGAAAACCAGGTAGCAGGAGGTGACCGAGCAGATGGTGCTCAACGAGAGCGAGATCAAGCGGCAGAAGCTGCGCCGCAACCTCAGCATCTGGGAAGCGATCGGCATCTCGCTGGCGCTGATGGCGCCGTCGATGGCGGCGAGCATCAATCCGCAGGGCACCGCGACGACCGTCGGCCGGGCGATCCCGGTCGCCTTCGCGCTCGCCTTCGTGGGCGTACTGCTGGTGGCGTACACGTTCGTCCGGCTGACCCAGCGGTTCCACCACTCGGGCTCGGTGTACGGGTTCGTCGGGGCGACGCTCGGCCCGCGGGCCGGAGTGGTCTCCGGCTGGGCCCTGACCGGCACCTACACGTTCTACGCTGTGGTCACGTCGATGGCCGGCGGCCGGTTTGCCTCTAACTTCCTGAACGCGCTCGGGATCTGGCACAACCCGCCGGCCTGGTCTGGATTCCTTCTCGGCGCGATCGGGATGCTGCTGGTGTGGTGGCTAGCGATCACCCCGGCCCGTGGCGGCACCCGGGTGCTGCTGGCGGCCGAGGCCATTACCGTGACCCTGATCGTCATCGTCATCGCCATCGTGTTCGGCAAGCTTGCAGGCCACAGCGCACCGCACGGGCTCGGCCTGGACTGGTCGGTGTTCAAGCTGCCGTCCGGCACCCCGCTGTCGACCGTGTTCCTCGGTGTCGTCTTCGGTTTCCTGTCCTTTGCCGGATTCGAGGCCGCCGCCACCCTCGGCGAGGAGACCAAGCGCCCCAACCGTGACATCCCGCGGGCCATCCTCGGCGTCGCGATCTTCGGCGGCGTCTACTTCGTCGTGGTGACCGCTGTCGAGGTCATGGGCTTTGGCACGTCAGCCAGCGGGATCAAGGCGTTCATCGCCTCGACCTCCCTGATCGGTGACCTCGGCACCTCCTACGTCTCCTCCTGGCTGGGTACGGTCATCACGGCCGGCGCGATGATCTCGGCCTTCGGGTGCGCGCTCGCCTGCACGGTCGGGGCCTCCAGGCTCGTGTACGCGATGAGCAGGGACGGCATCATGCCCGAGCAGTTCAGCCACGTCTCGCCGCGGCGCCGGACCCCGATCGTGGCCGCCGCCGGCGTTGCGCTGGCCGTCTACGTCATCGTCGCCTTCACCTGGTTCGGCCTCCGCGGCGATCCCTTCGGGCTGTTCCTGCAGAGCGGAGTGATCGGGACGCTAATCCTGCTGGTGGTCTACATCCTGGCCACGATCGGGATGGTCCGGCTGGTCTTCTTCACCGGCCAGACGGCAGTGCGGCGCTGGGAGATCGCGATCCCGGTCCTCGGCCTGATCGTCCTCGCCTACACGCTGTTCAGGAACGTGTGGCCGCTGCCGACCGGGGTGGCGTGGTGGGGGCCCTCGGTGGCCATCGCCTGGCTCGTGATCGGGATCATCGGAGCGCTGGCGAGGCCCGCCGCCACCCGGCGGGCGGGCGAATTGCTGACGGCCGCGGAGGGCCTGGGCGGCTCCGCTCCGGTGGCCGCCGGCCAGCTCGCGAGGGAAGGCGAAGTTACCTCGTGACAGCTACCTCGTCACGAAGCCCGTCCCGGTGAAGGGGGACTGATCATGCCACGGCCGTTCAGCCGGTTTCGCAGCGAAGCGGACCGCGACGCCGACGAGCGCCGGGCGCAGGTCCTGGAGCGGCAGTTGGCCGGCGAGGTCACCGGGGTCGCGACCACCTTCGTCGACCACAGCGGCGCAGCTCGGATCAAGGCCGTGCCGCTGACCGGGCTGGCCAGGGCCGCCAGGTCGGGTATCGGGTTCTCGCCGGTCCTTGACGCGTTCACCAGCCTGGGCGGCATCGACGGGGCATCGGCTCTGGCCAGGCCGGACGGGGACCTGCGGATGGTACCTGATCTGGACCGGCTCGCCGTGCTGCCGGCCCCGGACGGCTGGGCCTGGGCTCCGGGTGACCGGTTCCACCAGGACGGCACCGTTTATGCCGGCTGCCAGCGCTCCTTCGCCAGGGCGCAGGTGGCCGCGGGCCTGAGTAAAGGCATCAGCGCCCTGATGGCGTTCGAAACCGAGTGGATGGTCGGCCGGGATGATGAAGACGACTTCCATCCCGCCGTGGGCGGCACGGGCTACGGGCTGGCCCGCTTCATCGAAGCCGCCGACTACATCCGTGACGTGGCCGACAGCCTTGAGGCCGCCGGCGTGTGCGTCGAGCAGGTCCATCCAGAATTCGGCCCTGGTCAGTTCGAAGTCTCGGTGGCCGCGCAAGACCCGGTGTCCGCGGCGGATACCAGCGTGCTGGTGAAGCTCGTCATCTCGGCTGTCTCGGCTCGGCACGGCATGCGCGCCTCGTTCGCTCCGGCGGTGCTGACGGACAACGTCGGAAACGGCGGGCACCTGCACGCGAGCTTCTGGCAGGACGGCAGGAACCTGCTCGCCGGGGGCACCGGCCGCTACGGCCTGACCGGGTCCGGCGAGTCGATCACGGCGGGCCTGCTGGAGGCGCTGCCTGCCTTGCTCGCGATCGGTGCGCCGATGCCCGCTTCCTACCTGCGCCTGCAGCCGTCCAGGTGGGCCGGCGCCTACCAGGTGTGGGGGAAGGAGAACCGGGAGGCCGCGATCCGGTTCATCGAGGCCAGCCCGTCGAACCCGGGCGCGGCCAACGTCGAGCTCAAGTGCTTCGACCTGAGTGCCAACCCGTACCTGCTGACCGGCGCCGTGCTCGCGATAGCGCTCAGCGCTGCCGACCGGCAGGCCAGCCTGCCGGAGGAGGTGAGCGGCGACCCGGGCACCGCCGGCCATCCGCAGGCGGGCCAGGCGATCCGGCTCCCGGGCAGCCTCGGTGAGGCGCTGAAGGCACTGGAGGCGTCTGATGAGCTGCGCGCCGCCGCGGGTGATCAGCTGATCAGCACGTTCGCGGCAGCCCGGCGTGCCGAGATCGAGATCGCCGACGGCAAGTCGGACGAGGAGATCGTGGCCCAGTCACGCTGGCTGCTCTGATCTGCCGTGCCTCGATAACCGCGCAAGGCGCGCTGGGCCCGCAGAGGCGCGCTGGGCCCGCAGACGCGCGCTGGGCCCGCAAAGGCGCGGATGGGCCACCCAGGCAGCCGGGTGTCAGGCCAGGTTAAGTTCGAAGCCGAGTAGCGGCACCGCAGGCACCGGCGAGAAGTCCCGGTCCGGCGCCCGCCTGAACCCAAGTCGCGCATACAGGCGATGCGCGGTAGTCATCCACGGCGTCGAATGCAGGACGAGGCGGCCGCGCCCGTCTGCACGGCCCTGATCGATACAGGCCCGCACCAGCGCCTCGCCGACGCCACGGCCCTGGGCGTCCGGGGCCACTGCGAGCATCCGGAAACCCGCGGCGTCCTCGTCAGCCCACTCCGCGTACTCATTACGTCGGTTGGTTACATAGGTAACGGCGCCCAGCACCCGGCCATCGCCGTCCACGGCGACCAGTACCTCGGCTACTTCGGCTCGGCGGCCGGTATTGAGGAGGTCGGCCTCGTAATCGGGCTCGGAGTGGTAGTTCGGCAGCGCGCGGTAGGCAGCGAGCACGAGTTCCCCGACTGCCTGATATTCGCCGGGACGAACCCGGCGGATTGCCAGCTGCACATCGCTCCGATCCAGGCCGGTCCGGCCGGTCCGGCCCGGGATGGCCCGGGTGGCGCCTGGGCCTGACCAGCACCGCCGCTCTAGCTGTCCGGCTGTGTGATCTGCGCGGCGACGTAGTCCCAGAGCTTACTGGCGGCGGCCGGGTCGGCTTCGCGGGTCCACGGCAGCAGGTACTCAGACCGGGGCCGGCGGTCGTGCCAGAACCGGCCGCTGCCCAGCAGCCCAGGATCGGCGGTCGCGAGCCAGACGACAGTGTCCGCGCCCTGGTCGGCGGTGCGCAGGATCGGGCGGGTGAGCCGGTGAAATCCCGGCAGCGAGGTGCCGAGCCCGGGCGTATCGACCCAGCCTGGGTGCATAGCGTGGAAGGCTACCCCGGTGCCTGGGTGACGCCTGGCCCACTCCCGGCTGAGCGCTACCTGGGCTCTCTTGACCCGTGCGTAGGCGGTGACGCCGTTGTAGCCGGATGACGGCATCTGCAGGGTCGCGAGGTCGAGCCGCTGCGTGTACATGCCTCCTGAGGACACGGTGATGACCCGGGACGGCGCGGCCGCGGAGAGCGCCGGCAGCAGCAGGCTGGTCAGGGCGAACGGGGCGATCAGCTGGCCGGCCACGGTGCGCTCGGTACCGTCGTCGGTCGCGTCATAATCCCGGTGGATCGCGCCCGCATTGTGCACGAGCACGTCGAGGCGGTCATTCCTGGCCAGGAAGTCGCGTGCGAAGGCGCGGACGCTGTCCAGGTCGTCCAGGTCGGCAAGGCCGTAGCTGACGGTGCCGTGGCCGGACGCGGCGGCGATCTGGCGCTGCGCCTGTGCCGCCCGGCCTGGGTCGCGGGCGAGAAAGTGCACGGTGCCGCCCAGGCCCGCCAGGCGGGTGGCCGCGGCACGGCCGATGCCAGAGGTGGCGCCGGTGATGACCGCGACCCGTCCGGCGAACGGAGGGCTGCCATCAGCAGCGAACTCGGGCAGCAGCCGGGAGCGGACAGACCAGCCGAGCCGGGAGAAGCTGCCGACGACGGTATCCTCCAGCAGGGTGTCGGCCAATCGCCCGACTGAAGGCACCATCATGACGTCCCTGGCGGGGCCGGTACCGCGGACAGCGCGCTGGCCAGCCCGGCGGCCGCCCGTCCGCCGACGCCCTCGAACCCGCGGCGCATGACGGGATCGAGCAGGCCCAGCGGCCCGCGCAGCCGGACATCGGCGTCATAGCTGACCGTGGCGCCCTGGCCGGCGGGTGTTACGGCGATCCGGTCGGTGGCCTTGAGCAGCGGGCTCGCGGCGTCCAGGACAACCTCGCGATGCGGGACGTGCTTGGTGATCTGATACGTCAAGGCCAGGCGGCGGCCGAGGAAGGGCACGGTGAGCCGGAACCGCGTCCCGGCCCGCACCGGGCCCGCGTCCAGTTGCTCACCAGCAAGCACGCCGGGGTCCCACTGGGCCGCGTTGCTGAAGGTGGACAGGTAATCGAAAGTGTCCTGGGCTGACCGTCGCGATGGCACTGTCGCGTGGTAGTGGGCCATGAGTGGTTTCCTCCTCGTAGGACTTGGACGGCAGCGTCAGCGCCAGGCTCAGGGAAGGCGGGCGGCTTCGGGCAAGTGAACCTTCCCGGTGGTGCCGCGGCCCGGGCCGCGGCCCGCGTCAGGCCGATCAGGCTGGGCGGTCCCGGGCTCCCGCAGGTCCCGCGCGAACCGCCGCAGATCGTCCAGCCTGTCACCCGGGAGCCCGATGAGCACGTCCAGGCCGGGGCAGGCAGCGGCGATCTCGCTGGTGGCCTCCAGGGCGCGACGGCCGGTGTCTTGAGTGGCCGCCGACAGCACGGCCAGGTCGGCGCGGACGTCTTGCGCCAACCGGGTGACCTCGGCGAAAGGCAGGTCGGCAGCCAGGTGGTGGGTAATCCAGCGGTCCTCGCGGAGGGTGGCCGCCGCCATCAGCGCGGGCAGGCTGTGCCGCTCACCGGGCGGGGTCGTCACGACGACGGTGCCGCGGGGCCGGCCGGTCGGCTGGCGGGTGTGCAACGCGATCAGACGTTCGCAGATGGCGCTCGCCCGGTGCTCTTGCGCTATCGATACCCGGCCTTCGGCCCAGTTATCGCCGATACGCCGCATCGCAGGCGCGATGACCCGCTGGCACAGATCCATCACGGCCACGCCCGCCGCGATCCGCTCTATCCGCTGGCGTGCCTGGGTCTCGTCGCCGCTGACGATCGCCGAATAAAGCCGGTCCGCGGGCGCGGCCCAGTCGTGGACCTGGATCCGGGGGGTGGGCTCGCCGCCCAGCCGTCGCTGGGCGGCGAGGGCACGCACGTCGCCGTCGTTCACCTCGTACCCGCGCCCGAGCTTCCGGGCAGGCAATACACCTTGCCGGACCCACGCGTAGGCCGTCTGGTAGTGCACGCCGAGCGTGTCGGCGGCTTCGCGAAGCTGCATCCAGGCCCCCGGTTTGTTTCCTGTGAATATCTTAGTGTAACTTAGTGTTAGTTTCTAGCGAGGGGCGTCAAGAGAGTCCCGGATGTGGCGGGGGCGCATCCGGGCGCGCGGCGGATGTTGCGGGTGCACATCCGAGCGCCTCAGTCGGGCCGGGGCCTGATCGCCTTGACGATCAGGCCCCGGCCCCCTGTAGTTTCTCCATCCTGGAGCCGGCCTCAAACCGGGTCCCGCCATGCTGGGTCCCGCCTATCCGAGGGCTGTTCTCTTCCATCCTGCGCCGTCGCCGTGCCCGGCGCACTTGAGGGGTCCGGATGAGCCGGATCAGGCCCGCTGGGATCCCGCCCCGTCTCCTTTCCTGACTTGCCGTCTGGACGAGGCGCGCCGGCCGTTCGCGGCTGACCGGGTACTCTGCCCATTAACAGACCACTGGCCTTTAAGGAGTGGCGATGCCGAGATCCAGGGTTGCCCTCGTCACCGGCGCCTCGTCCGGGATCGGCGCGGAAACGGCCCTGCTCCTAGAGGCAGCGGGCTTCAACGTGTACGCGGCCGCCCGCCGTGTCGAACGCATGCGATCGCTAGCCGACCAGGGCATTCACGTGCTCAGCATGGATGTCACCGATGACTCCTCGATGACCGGCGGGGTGACGCAGATCATCGCCGAGACGGGCCGTATCGACGTGCTGGTCAACAACGCGGGCTACGGCTCCTACGGGGCAGTGGAGGATGTCCCGATCGAGGAGGCCCGCCGCCAGTTTGAGGTTAACGTCTTCGGCCTGGCCCGTCTCATCCAGCTTGTCTCCCGCGCATGCGGGCACAGGGCAGCGGCCGGATCATCAATGTCTCCTCGATAGGCGGCAAGATCTACGAGCCGCTGGGCGGCTGGTACCACGCGGCCAAGTTTGCCGTCGAGGGGCTTAGCGACAGCCTGCGGATCGAGCTCAGGCCCTTCGGCATCGACGTGGTCATCATCGAGCCCGGCCCCATCCTCACTGAATGGAACGCGATCGCCAGGCAGAACATGCTCGAGAACTCAGCCGACACGGCCTACGCCCGCCAGGCCAGGTCCGTCGCCCGGCGGCTGGAGACCGCGGATAGCCCGCGGACGTCGTCCGGCCCCGAGGTCGTCGCCAAGAAGATCGTGAGAGTCGCGACCGCCGCGAGCCCCCGCGCCCGCTACCCCGTCGGCAAGGGTGCCGGCACGATAGTGCGGGCCCGCAAGGTTCTTCCCGACCGCGCGCTTGACGCGGTCATCGCGCGGGCCTACCAGCACTAGGCGCGCGGGCGCCGGAGCTGCCCTGGCGCCAACACCCCCATGCCCGGGACCTTAGGCCCTGACGCCACCGTCGTCCCGGTGGTGTCCGGGCACCTCGGCCGCGCGGTCTTGGACCAGCTGGCCGCCACGCCGGTGCGCAATCAGCCCGGCGCCCGCCAGCCCGACGGGCCCGGGCACTCGGGCCAGCCGGGCCAGCCCGCCGGCCCGGGCCAGCGCGGCCGTGTTTAGCGGTGGCTCATCCGGACAGGGTCTGAGGACCCAACGACGAACGGAGGGATCTGTCATGGCGACGGAGAACAAGGCAGCCAACAAGGTCACCGAGGCCAAGGGCAAGGTCAAGGAGACGGCCGGCCACGCGACCGGCGACGCTGACCTGGAAGCCGAGGGCCAGGCTGACCAGGCCAAGAGCAACCTCAAGCAGGCTGGCGAGAAGGTCAAGGACGCGTTCAAGAAGTGACAAGCCCGCCGCGCTGGCCTGGCAGCGCGGCGGCTGGCCCCGGTAACGCAGCCGTCGGCTGGCCAAGACAGCGCTGCCGGTCGCTCAGCTGCCGAGGCGGAGGGCGGCGGGGGCGCTGGCGGGGACGGCCGGGGCGCGCGGAGCGACCGGCCTTATGCCCTGGTACGGCATGCCGGGGGCGGGCCTGGGGTCGTCGTCGCCATGGTTGGGCCACAGCGCCATGGCCCGCTCTGCCTGGGCGGTGATGGTGAGGGCCGGGTTCACGCCCAGGTTGGCTGAGACGGCGGCGCCATCGACCACGTGCAATCGTTCATATCCATGCACCCGGTGGTAAGCGTCGATCACCCCGGTCGACGGCGACTCGCCGATGGCGGCGCCCCCGATGAAATGCGCCGTGGTCGGGATGTCGAGCAAGTCCAGCCAGGTGCCGCAGGCGAAGCCGCCGATCTCCTGCGCCAGCATCCGGACGGCGCGGTGGGCCACCGGGATCCAGGCCGGGCTCGGCTCGCCGTGCCCTGGATGTGAGCGCATCGCCCAGCCCAGCGGCCCCCGCGTGGCCCGGACGGTGACTGAGTTGTCGCGGCTCTGCATCACCAGCGCGATGATCGTCCGCTCCGACCAGTGCCGGAGGTTGAACACGCGGGGCAGTTCCCAGGGCCGGGCCGCGGCCTCGCCGAGGAACTTTGCCCAGCGCGGGGTCGGCCCGCCGCCGTCGATCAGCAGCGAGGCCAGCGCCCCCATCGCGTTCGAGCCCGGCCCGTACCTGGTGGGCTCGATGTGCGTGCGGTCGTCCGGGTAGAAGGAGGACGTGATCGCGACGCCGCGGGAGTGGTCGTCGCCGCGGTAGGCCGTGCGTTCCGCGGCGAGGATCGCTTCGGAGTTGGTCCGGCTCACCGCGCCCAGGCAGTCGGACAGCCGCGGCAGCGCGCCGGTCGCCTTCATCCGGTGCAGCAGCTTCTGCGTGCCGTATGTCCCGGCCGCGAAGATGACCTGCTCGGCGGTGATGGTGCGCCGCCGCCTGGTTGCCGTTCCGGTCCGCTTGACCTCGACGCCGTAACCGCCTGGGCACGGCCAGACGGCGGTCGCCATCGTCATCGGCAAGATCC